>Ga0315277_10004423_pt1 | contig 18809 bp, 16 predicted proteins | sample YL17G05_15_MG_FD_203695 | JGI IMG/M metagenome (GOLD analysis project Ga0315277, IMG submission 203695) | Sediment microbial communities from Yellowstone Lake, YNP, Wyoming, USA - YL17G05_15 | ecosystem: Environmental > Aquatic > Freshwater > Lake > Sediment | place: USA: Wyoming | collected...
AAGGATATATTCTGGAAAGCAGAAATAACTTTAACACCCTCTCCTACAATCATCTGGGCTTGCAACGCTGCACTGCCAAACGGAGGAATCTGGACCGTCGAAACTTTCGGCGGAACAAGAGGCACTGTGACATCAATAAGATATTTACCTTGCAAGTTGGGTTTTAATTCCTGGAGGATGGACTCATGAAACTCATAAGGAACAGTTAAAACAGCAACGCTGCACATGTCAACTGCTTCTTTATTGTTTTTTCCGGTTAGCATCGAAAAAGATCCAATTTTGGAACCAAAAAATCCTATTAAATCATTTACTGCACTTTGAGCTTTTTTTTCATTCCGGGATCCAATAACAACCTGATAACCCGCCTTCGACCAGCGGTAGGCAAGCCCCCTCCCTTCTTTTCCGGTTCCGCCAATAATTGCTATGATTTCCTTTGGGCTGCGGTTATTGCTCATTGCGTTCTCCTTATTGATCAAATAAAAATTAAACTGAAGCATGATAAGTCTTCCAAACTCTGGAAGAGATTGCCTTGGCTTCTTTGGTTATGGCTTCCTCATCAAGTGTAGTCAAAACCCGGTCTTTCATCAATATTTTCCCATTTACTATGGTAGTTGTGACCATACTTTCCCTGAAACCAAAAACAATATGCCAAGGCAGATTATTAGAATTCAAATCTGTAAATGGCTTGTAATCCACAAGGATTAAGTCTGCCTTGGCGCCAGGTTTGATAATGCCCGTTTCAAGTCCGCCGAAAAGTTTTTTCACCAATTCCCTGTTATTGACAATTGCCATTTGATAAATCAAATCCGCCGGCATTCGGCGCGGATCATTATTAATGAGTTTATGCGCGAGGTAAGCCGCGTTCCATTCCTGCCACATGGAATTAGAAAATCCATCATTTCCCAAACATACCCTAACCCCGGCATTCAGCATTGACTCTACCTGTGGCAATCCGACTGCGTTATTCATATTGGAGCGCGGCTGGTGGCTCAGCCAGGTTCCCGCCTTTGAAAGCAGGCCAATTTCTTTTGCGTCAATATGAACGCCGTGGGCTACAAGAGTTTTTTCTCCGAGAATGCCAAAACTATCAAGCCGGTCTATCACGCGTTTCCCACTTTTTCTTAGGCTGTCATATTCATCCACTACATGTTCGGCAGTGTGAATATGAAATCCTGTTTCTGGCGGGCACATGGCACGTGCTTTTTCGAGCGTTTCTTCACTTAAAGTCAGGCTGGCGTGCAAACCAAATAAGGCGCTGAGGTGTTCGCTTGGGTGATTTGCTAATTCATTGATAAATCGTAAATTCTCATCAAGGCCTTGCTTCGCTTTGGCATTACCGTCCCGATCAGTGACTTCATAGCATAATGACGCACGCACACCGGATTCTTCAACCGCTCTGGCTAGGACATCAAGTGATCCATTAATGGAATTTGGGGAGGCATGGTGGTCAATTAATGTGGTTGTCCCATGTTTGATCGCATCGATGATACATACCAGAGCGGAGTAATAATTTGCCTTATTATCCAAGGACTTGTCCAGTTTCCACCATAATTTTTCAAGTATTGCGGGAAAGGCATCAGGAGCTTCGCCTGGAATATACATTCCCCTGGAAAAAGCACCATAAAAATGGGTGTGCGCGCAAATTGAGGCAGGCATAAGGAATTGCTTGTGGGCATCGATTACTTCCTCATTGCCTGTATTTTCCAAATCCTTCGAATTCTTTTCATATATTGACGTAATCTTTCCATCTACTCCGATAACTAACGAAGCGTCAGAAAGAATTCTCTTTTCATTGTCACAGGTGATTATGTTTGCATTTCTAATAATCATTACAACTCCTTATGCTACCGCTATAAAAATTTTAACATATTGGAATAATTTAAAATTCAAACGGTTATCTTTAAGTTTTTCACTTTCAAATATAACTTAATTCATTGATTGAATTACAATATAACCCAAGGTTCACAGGAGAAATTATGCATCCAGATATCAATTCATCAATAAAATTCGCGCACGATAATCATCAAGTCTATATTAATGATTTGTCCGATTTTTTGAAAATAAACACCGTTTCAACAGGTTCAATTCACGACGGGGATCTGGTTGCCGGAGCGCAATGGTTGGTCAATTACCTGAATTCCTTGGACGCGGAAGACGCCAGGGTCCTGAAAACTAAAAAACACCCGGTTGTTTATGGTAATCTTTCCAAGGCCGGTACAGATAAGCCCACCATTCTTGTTTATGGCCATTATGATGTCCAACCCGCAGATCCGCTTGAACTTTGGAAAAGCGATCCGTTTGAGCCGACCATAAAAGATAACCTCCTTTTTGCCAGGGGATCTTCCGATATGAAAGGCCAGATAATGATTGTTCTCGGCGCACTAAAGTCGATTATCGGAACTGGCTCGTTACCCGTAAATATCAAATTCATGTTTGAAGGGGAAGAGGAAATTGGCTCACCCAGCATCCAAGCCTTTCTTTCTGAGCACAAGGAGCTGTTTAAAAGCGATTTTGTTCTCAATTTGGATGCGGGCATGATTTCCAAAGACAAACCCACCATTGTTTATGGATTGAGAGGTTTGGCATATTTCGAGATTAACGTAACCGGACCCGCCCAGGATTTGCATTCAGGCTTGTTTGGCGGCGTTGTTTATAACCCAATCCAGGCATTGAGTGAACTGATTGCCGGCATGAAAAACTCCGTCGGTGTAATTCAACTCCCCGGATTCTACGATGATGTTGAACCTTTGAGCGATGAAGAAAAAATGGCGATGGGTAAATTAGGGATGGATGACCAGTTTTATATGGATCAAACCGGTGTCCGAGAACTCTATGGCGAGAAAGGTTTTACACCAACGGAAAGAATTGGCGCCAGACCCACCCTGGATATCAATGGAATACTCAGCGGTTATGTTGGTGAAGGCCCAAAGACTGTTATTCCATCCAAAGCGATGGCCAAAATATCCATGCGCCTCGTCCCTCACCAGACACCTGAAAAAGTCAGCCAGCAGCTTCTCAAGTATATGGAACAGAAAGCACCAAAACATATTAAATGGGAAGTAAAAATGCTAGCCAGCGATCCTGCCAGTTTGACTGATATGAACTTTTATGCCACCCGCTGTTTCGCAAAGTCAATAAAAGAGGTCTGGGGTATCCCTCCGGTATATCAGAGAGGTGGTGGAAGTATCCCAATTGTTTTGCATATGCAGAAAATATTAGGCACTGAAAGTGTTTTAAGCGGTTTTAGCTTGCCGGAAGATAATATTCACAGCCCGAATGAGAGGTTAGATTTGGATGTGTTTAAAAAGGGTATTGACACCACTATTCATTTTCTTTACAGCATTTCGGGTGAATGTGAACGCTAAAACAAGTCGTTCTGAAAGCCGTATCCCGCATTATGGCGGTCAGGCATTGATTGAGGGGGTCTTAATGCGTGGGAAATCTTACGTTGTGGCGGTGATGCGTAAGCCGGATAAAACCCTTCACATGGAATATGACAAGCTGCAGGGAATCTACATATCTCGCTGGGCAAAAATACCATTATTAAGAGGTCTTGTCATATTGTGGGATTCTCTTTACCTGGGGATGAAATTCATTACAAAATCTGCAAATTTGCAGGCTGAAGAAGATGCCAAAATTGAAGGTCCTGTTCTTTATTTTTCTCTACTTTTATCTATCACCTTTGCAATCGGATTATTCTTTATCTTGCCAACTTTTATTATTGAATTGTTTACACGCATTTGGAAATTGACGCCTTTTTTAATGAATCTGCTTGAAGGATTGGTCAGATTGATAATTCTAATTGCCTATATTTGGGTTATAGGCCAAATGAAAGATATTGCGCGGGTTTTTGCTTATCATGGAGCCGAACATAAGATCATTAATGCCTATGAGCAGGGAATTGAAATTACAGTGGAAAATGTCAAAGATTATCCACTCGCCCATCCCAGATGCGGTACATCATTTTTATTATCATTGGTTTTTCTATCAATAATAATGTTCACACTCATCGGTCCGCTGCCATTGGCTGTAAGAATTCTATCCAGAATCGCTTTTGTGCCCTTTATTGCTATGTTTGCCTATGAGTTCATTCGCTGGATGAGTGACCACTTGGAAAATCCTGTTGTGAAACTCTTAACGTATCCCAATCTATTACTTCAAAAACTAACCACACGCGAACCTTCACCTGATATGCTCGAGGTTGCTATTTCTTCCTTCAAAAAGTTACTCCAGCTAGAGCAATCTGAGTAAATAATATGACAAGTAACCAAGGAGGACATAATGGGTATTAAGATTGACCTGGAAAAGGATTTGCATTCAGCGATAAAAGAAAAAGACGAAGTCAGAAAAAGCGTGCTAAGAATGGCCTTGACATCAATCAAATTAGCTGAAGTGGAATCAGGCAAAGAATTGGATGACCTTGTGATTTTTAGTATTCTGCAAAAAGAAATAAAAACAAGGGAAGAAACCATTGCAGAAGCCGAGAAAGCCAACCGCCCTGAAATGATTGCACCAATCAATGCCGAAATTGCTGTTTTAATAGAATATCTCCCCAAAGAGCTGTCTGATGTAGAGCTGATAACCTTGATCAAGAAGATAGTTGAGGATTTAAACGCCAAAACGATGAAGGAGATGGGATTGGTGATGAAATCCGCAATTCAGGAAACACAAGGGAAAGCTTCTAACGATCGGATCAGCAAAGTGGTGAGAGATATATTATCTGCAAAATAATAAGGGCGATGCTGATTAATAAATTAGGGCGATTCTTTGGCAAAAGCAAGTTTACGATCATTCTATCTGTTTTGCTGATAGCTATCGCAATTTTTCTTGCCCTGATACTGCCAGTGTCTCTCAGGTCTGAACCCTCATTATTAAAGATAGGTGATGTGGCTTTCCAGGATATCCGCGCGCCAAGATCGTTCAATTATGTCAGCGAAATTTTAACAGAGACTACCCGAAAAGAGGCTGAAAAATCAGTCTCACCGATTTATCTTCCAGCCGATCCTGTTATTTCGAGAACACAAATTGAAAAGCTCAAGAATATCGTTGGTTTTATTAATTCTATCCGTTCAGATACATTCGCCAGTGAGGATCAAAAATCCAAAGATCTATCCTCGCTTTCAGAAATAACTTTTTCTAACAATACAACAAAAGCGCTATTAGAATTGACCGATGAAAGCTGGGATATTGTTCGTTCTGAATCCCTTTTCCTCCTGGAAGATGTCATGAAGTCTTCCATTCGCGAAGATCAAGTCGTATCCATTAGGCGCAATTTACCCCCCCGCATTGGTTTTGAAGTTAATGATCTCGAAGCAGGAATTATTAATGAGCTGGTTTCACCTTTGATTAGGGCAAATAGTGTATTCAGCAATGAAAATACAGCACGCGCAATTGAAGAAGCTCGTTCCATGGTAGATACAATTACAAAGCACTATATCAGCGGCGAAATCATTGTAAATAGCGGAAAGGTGATTGATCCATTAACCTGGGAAGCATTACAGGAATTAGGATTCACTGAACCAAAAAACAGAATTACCGATTATATATCCGCATGCCTGCTGGTTATTACGGTAATGGGGTTTAACATCCTTTTTATTCAGAGGGTAAAGCGTTCTTTTGGAAAAGTTATCGAGGGATTACCCGTCATTGTTATTACCTTCTTGATTTTCTTGTTTTCTGCGCGGTTCATAATCCCAAATCACGCAATTTTGCCCTACCTTTTCCCGATTGCAGCCTTTGGTGTCACTATTGCAAGTCTTTACAATTATGAAGCAGGCCTTATATTTTCAATTTCCTTGAGCCTGTTAGCAGCATTCAATCAGGTGTATCGAATCGATCTCGCTGTTTATTATTTCATCCCTTCAGCCGTTGCTATATTTATCCTGGGTAGAGGACGCAGAATAACGATTTTTTTTCTTGCTGGTTTAGGGATAGCCATCAGCGGCAGTTTGTTAGTTATCTCATATCGTATGCAAAATTCATTTCTGGATGCCTCCGGTGCCAGCACTTTAATCGGAGCTGCATTTGTGAATGGTTTTGGCGCGATTAGCCTGGCGCTTATATTCCAGTATGTTCTAGCTCAACTCTTGGGTAAAACAACTGCTTTACAGTTGATGGATCTTTCCAGACCCGATCATCCTTTGCTGCAGGAATTATTATTAAACGCTCCAGGCACTTATCAGCACAGCCTGCAGGTAGCTAACCTGGCCGAGCAGGCAGCCAAAGAAATAAATGCAGACGCGCTTCTAACCAGGATTGGCGCACTCTACCATGACATAGGAAAATCCCAAAATCCAAATTTCTTTATCGAAAACCAACTCCCATCACAGATAGATACCCATGAAAATATAGACCCGCTTATTGCATCTGCTACGATTATTCAGCATGTCGAAGATGGGATTATGCTGGGTCGTAAATACCACCTTCCACCCCAGATATTAGCTTTCATCAATGAGCATCACGGTTCGTCTATAACCCGTTACCAATATGAACAAGCGCTTGAAAAATCTTCCGATTCTGCCACTGTCAATAAAGAACTGTTTAAATACCCCGGAAAAAAACCGAATTCGAAAGAGACAGCATTATTGATGTTAGCGGATGGTTGTGAGGCAAGGGTTAAAGCAGAATCTCCCAAGAATCCTGAGGATATTGAAAAGATAATTTCAGAAAATATCAAGGCAGCCCTTAATCAAGGGCAATTGGATCAATGTAACTTAACGCTGAAAGATCTTCGCGTCATTTCAAAATCATTTACCAGAACCTTACAGAATACTTATCATCACAGGATAATTTACCCCAAACTGGATATTTCCGAACAAGGCGATAATGGAGTAGCAGATTAGAAAATGGTTACAGTACAAATAAATACAAGAATTTCACCTTTAATAGATGAAGCTTTTATTTACCATGTCGCTTCAACTACTCTTGAAATTTTGGGTTATGAATTCAGTGAAGTATCAGTGGTGCTTGATAACGATGACCAGATTAGAATTTTAAACAAAACCTACCGTAATCTCGACGAACCAACAGATGTACTCTCTTTCTCTTCCGGTGAAACAGATCCAGATACTGGTTCGCGCTATATGGGGGATGTAGTTATTTCATTTCCCAGAGCAAAAGCACAAGCAGTTGAACAAGGTCATAGCATAAAAAAAGAATTATCAACGCTAATAGTTCATGGGATTTTGCATTTAGCGGGTTATGATCATAATAACATCAAAGAAAAAAAAGACCTTTTCAGTTTGCAAAGTGAAATCCTGGACGAATTGTCAACCGATTGGATGATCATAAAGTCAGATCGGATTCTGGATTCTTTCAGAAATGCGATTGAGGGTTTTATCTCTGCCCTTAATACGGAAAGAAACTTATGGATTCATATCGCGTTGAGTATTTTTGCATTTGGCTTGGGATTATTCCTTCGAATTACTTCAAATGAATGGGCGATATTGGTTTTGGTCATCTCTGCGGTTTTTATGTCAGAATTTTTTAACACAGCTCTGGAATACCTGATAAATTTCGCATCTCCGGAAAAAAATGAATTAGCCCGAAAAGCCAAAGATATTAGTGCCGCCGCAGTCTTAATTGTAGCAACCGCGTCTTTAATTATTGGTGGAATTATTTTCCTACCCAGGTTGTTTAATCTTATTTTTTAGAAAGTTTCTTAGAGATACTCCTTTAGATTATGTTCAACAGCATAAGCAGCGGCTTCAGCACGGTTACTAACGCTCAATTTTGATAATATGCTGCTGACGTAATTCCGTACTGTACCTTCGCCTAAATATAAAGATTGGGCGATCTCGCGGTTTGTTTTTCCTTCGGAGACCAGTTTAAGCACCATTTTTTCCTGTTGGCTTAATTCAGAAAATGAAGCAGCTTCTTCTTCCTTTACAGCGCGCCTAACTTCCTGAAAAACCCGTTGGGTTACTGCTGGATCCAATGACGCTTCACCCCGCGCTACTGCCTCAATAGATTTTACAAGTCCATCTGAGTCAATTTGTTTTAAAACATACCCGGAGGCTCCCGCTTTTATAGCTGAAAAAAGCATTTCATCTTCAGCATAAGAAGTTAACATGATGACTTTAACATCAGGATAATTTTGTTTTATTTCTTCACAGGCATCAATGCCAGATTTTCCAGGCAACCGGATATCCATTAACACGATATCTGGCTTAAAAATCTCAACTGACGCAATAGCTTCTTTAGCATTTTTTGCTTCTGCGACCACTTCGTATTGTGGGTATTGATCTAAGAGGCTTTTCAGGCCCAAACGTACGATTTCGTGGTCATCAACAATAATTATCCTTTTCTTCAATCTATCTCCATTTGTCTATGCCAATCATTATACTTACAGTTATTCAAGCACTAAAGTTACCGGGCAATGGTCTGATCCCATAATTTCAGTTTGTATAACAACATCTTTGATGCAGTTCAATATTGCTTCAGTAACAAGAAAGTAGTCTATGCGCCAGCCAACATTATTTTTACGGGCACTAAATCTGTAGGTCCACCAGGTGTATTGCACTACTTCCGGGTAAAGCTTCCTATAGATATCTATGAATCCATTATCCAGATACCTGTCCACCCATTCGCGTTCTTCGGGTAGAAAACCGGTATTTTTCTGGTTCGCTTTGGGATTTTTTAGGTCAATTTCTTTATGAGCGGTGTTGAAATCGCCCGTGATGATTATTTCTTTACCCGATACCATTAACTTTTTACAGTAATTCAGCAAACAGTCATAAAAGTCCAGTTTATAGGGAACCCGCTCAAGTTCCTGTCCCCCATTGGGAAAATAGATATTAAAAAGTTCAAAATCCGGGAAACTGGATTGAATGATTCTCCCTTCGATGTCAAACCGCTCAATACCCATCCCGAAAGAAGTATTTTGCGGTGTGATTTTATATAAAGTTCCAGTACCGCTGTAGCCGGGTCGTTGAGCCGGGTTCCAAATGCATTGATAGCCCATGGATTCGAATAATACTGTATCAATTTGTTCTTCCTTAGCCTTTATCTCCTGCAAACAAACGACATCGGATGGATAATCGCGTAACCAATCAAATGCTTTCTTTCCCAGTGCTGCACGGATACCATTTACATTCCATGTGGAAATCTTCATAATATACTCGTTATGGTAAACTTATTCGGTTTTCAGAATTCAGGTGAAATTGTACCTAACCTTGATTTTATGGCGTACAAAATATTTTCCGCAATTATAACTTTAATACTGCTCTGTACTAGCCCGATGGCAGTTTCTGCCCAGGGGGACGGTGACCTTCCCGTCTACATCGTGCAGCCAGGTGAAAACTTGACCGAGATCGCCGATAAATTCCATATCACCTTGAATGAACTGATCCTCGCCAACAATATTATTGACGTAAACCTGATATCAGCCGGGACTAAACTGTCGATTCCAGGCCTGGAAGGTGTTAGCGGCATTTTAACAGCAGAGCCTATTGGGTTTGGAGAAAACTACCATTCCATATTAAGAAAATATGGTTTATCTGAACAAACATTTACTCTGCTGAATCCAGTCACAAGCCCCTCCGAGATTTATGCAGGTTCCACCCTTGTTCTTCCTCAGGCAAGTGATCAAAAAGTGAAAAAATATGAGTCTGTTCTTGCCAGCCAGGATTCACTTTTATCAATTGCAGTCAAAACCGGTCAAAATTACTGGTCGCTGTCTGAATTTAATCAGTTTCCTACTTCATCTTTTTTACCTGGAGATGTTTTTTTCTATTTATCGGAATCTGAAGTTGAATCTTCCACTCCATTCGCGAATCAGATTACGAAAATCGAAGTAAATCCGTTGCCGGTTGTCCAGGGACATACAGTTGTTGTGCGTATCTATACGAAAGAACCGGTAATTCTTACGGGAAGCCTGGGTGACAAGGGGTTGAATTTCTTTCAAGATCAAGATTTGGACTTTTATTATGCGCTAACCGGGATCTCTGCTATTGCAAACCCCGGGTTGATTCCCCTCAAACTATCGGTTTCTTTCAATAACGGGGAAGACTTCTCAATTGAACAGAATATTTTGCTTGTCTCTGGCGGTTACCGCAAAGAAGAGCTCACTGTTGAACAAACAACCATTGAACAAGATGTTATAGATACGGAAAATGCCCAGATCCAGCAAATTCTAAATCCTGTTTCTGCAGATAAACTATGGACTGACAAGTTTCGTTTTCCCGTTGACGGCTCTTTGTCTGATGACACGATCGGTTTTAGTTCATATTTTGGCAACCGCCGCTCTTACAACAACGATTCATTAATTGGTTATCACGGCGGCCTTGATTTTAAAGTCGTTCTCATGAGCTTAAACATCTATGCGCCAGCTCCCGGGAGAGTTGTATTTGCCGGTCCTATGTCTATTCGTGGAAATGCCACTTTTATTGACCATGGCCAGGGGATATACAGCGGATATGCGCATCAAAGTGAAATCAAAGTGGCCGTGGGAGATTTTGTTCAGTCAGGACAAATTATCGGAAGCATCGGCGAAACTGGCCGGGTCACCGGACCTCACTTGCATTGGGATATTTGGGTCAATGGCAACCAGGTTGACCCGTTTGATTGGATAGACAACACTTACCCATAGCTAATGTATAATTAGAACGCTTGGAAGGGATAACCTTATATCGTATTATGATTGCTGCATTAAAACTTAATGAAAATTACTGGCATGACTTTTCAGTCAGCCAGAATGATATCGAAAATATCTACAATTTACTGCTTGAAAAAGCAGTTCCCTTAACAGCGAATGAGATTCTGGACTATCTGATCAAAAACAGAATCAATCAGGAACTTGAATCGATTCAGAAACAGAAATCCAGCCAGGGGAATATTTATATTCCTAAAGGTGATTACAAGGTTGGCGATAAATTGGTTTTTACAGCCCTGAACATGGAGAAAGGCAAAGTAAAATCAATCCGGGATGGATTTAATCCAGATTTCCAGGATTTAATGGTAATTGAGGTTGAATTTGAGAATAATAAATCTAAATTCTTTGCAAGCCATCTTGAAAATCACCCCTTAAACCAAATCCTTGATATCCCTGAAAACGACCCCAATCTTGACCCTGTCAAGGTCAAGGAAAATTACGGTGAAATTCTCACAAAATGCCTTAATGATGCATTAATTCCGAATGATGACCTGGTAAAAATTGCCGGGAGCTGGTTTCCGCGGTCTTTATTAGTGGATGTCCATATTGGCCACCTTAACCTTGCAGAAGCAGTGCTTGAAGAAGCCAACGGTGGCCCCATCAGTACCGCTGACTTAATGAAACAAGTAGAACTCAAGGCAACCGCAGATCAAAAATTGCTTGAATTCTCTTTCGATCTTGCTCTTCAGGAAGACGACCGCTTTGATGAGGTCGGCCCCGCTGGCGAAACCCTGTGGTTTCTTAAAGAACTGGAACCTCAGGATGTCAAAGAAGTACCTCTTTATTTGAAATATAGTCCTAAAGAATATTCAACCGAAGGGCTGGAAGGATTCATGGAAATGTTGGAGGGCAACCTTTTTGATGAACTTGAACCCCTGGAAGCTCCCAACCATTCTTCAGAAAAAGCCTCTATCAGTCTCTCTTTTCCTCATTGGCGCTCAGGGACTTTACCTTTAACAAAATCTTTAAAGAAAATGTTTCCCAGCGCTTATGAAGCGCCGCGTGTCAAGTTCACTTTTTATGATCCACAGGAAAATGAACGGTTTTCCGGCTGGGTAGTGCGCGCGAGTAAATACATTTGTGGACTTGACAAATGGTATAAAAAGCATGAATTGATACCTGGCAGCCTGGTTTCCGTGGAAAAAAGTAATATCCCTGGGGAGATCATCATCAAATTCGATAAAAGCAGACAAAATAGGGAATGGCTAAAGACAGTTCTGGTCGGTTCTGATCAAGGTTTCGTTTTCGCGATGCTTAAACACCCTATAAACACAAGTTTTAATGAACGTATGGCTATAGCAATCCCGGACCTGGATGCGCTTGATGAAATTTGGAAGAATCGCGTTTATGAAAAAGAAAGCATCGACAAAACCATCATCCGGGTACTGCGTGAACTCGCCAAACTAAATCCACAGCGCCAGGTGCACGCTCAAGAGCTTTATGCGGCATTGAATATTGTACGGCGATGCCCGCCAAGCCTGGTGCTCTTTCACTTACTTCAAAGCGATCAGGTTACGCACCTGGGGGATCTATATTTCAGGATAAATGATAAAGAATGATGGATATGCCTGAAATTAAACGTCCGCTTAGCCTGATTAAACCAACTTCAGAAACGCTCTTCCATATTGACTTTGCCTGGTGGCAGGAGAATGATTCAAACTGGCGCATTTTTCTGTATGAATTTTTGTGTCCCGAACATCAGGCTTATTTTAAAGATATGGCGGACACAACAAAAATTGACGCCATTGACCCAGAAACTGCCGAGGTTAAAAAGGTGGATGGATTATTGTATGAATTAATGAACCATTGCGCCAGGCAGGAAGGTTTTATCAGCGCCAATATTCCCATCATCGCCAAAATGCAGCGCACCTTTCTCGCCAACGGGAATCAACCACTCTCCGCAGCTGCTCTGGCGGAAATTGTCAACCGCCCTGTTTCCACAGTATTGGCCACCCTGTCTGGCCCACAGGTGTTCAAGGGTATTAGACAGTATCAAAAATAACCCTTATACAGTTTCAGGTGAATTAATTCTAATAATTGACTTTTTCCGAATCCACAAATTCGTATCTTTTCAATGCGAAATTAAGGATTTTCTCAATAAGCTGTTCAAAAGATATTCCCGCGTACTTTGCCATCAGTGCGAATGAACTCGAATTGGGTTCGAGGTTGGGAATGGCATTTACCTCCAGTATGAATGGCTCGCCCTGGGCATCCATACGGATATCAATTCTCGCGTAATCCCTGCACTCCAGCGCCTGGAAAGCGCTGACAGCCAAATTTTCAATTGCTTTCTTTTCAACATCCTTCAATTGGGCAGGGCAAACCATTCCTTCAATTTCATAATTGACCATTTTTCTTGAGTAGCTGCGGAAAGGTATTTCGTTGTGCTCATAAACAAACTCAATAATTGTTAATACCTCAATTGGCTGGTTCCCGAGGATCCCAACAGAAAATTCTCTTCCCGGCAGGAATTCTTCTACAATAACGGGCTCATTAATTTCTTCAAAGGCTTCCCTGATTTTCTCCAAAAAATCATCCGGTGTCTTGATAAAAGATCGGCTCGAAATCCCCCGACTGCAGCCTCCTTTCCGTGGTTTTATGAACAAAGGGTATTTCATCCGCGACGGGATTAGTAATTTGTCTCCTTCAGAAAAGGAAACCGCAAGTGGTGCCTTAATCCCGGCTTTGTCTAGAATTTCAATGGTTCCAAGTTTGTCATACGCGTTCGCACAGGCTTTTGCTGATGGCCCGGTAAACGGGATATGGTTTTTTTCAAGGATGCCCGGTGCATAAGCGTAACCATCCCCATTTTTACTGCTTATGGAGGTATTAAAAACCAACCCAGGTTTTATTTCGCGCAGTTTGCGCTCAAGTTTATCATTCGTTTCACAGATTTCCACCTGATGGCCTAAATTAATTAAAGCCGCTACGATTGATGAAGCAATCAGGTCGTGATAAGCTCTGATTGTATTTATTTCATCTTTATAATTCTTTTGAACATGCGGATCATGAGTAATGGCAATTTTCATTTTATAAACTCATCTTATCACGCAATAAGCTTTAACCCCTAAATAAAGAATTTTTGTGTTGAATTGAGAAGAAATTTATTCTATTATTTTTTGTCTAATGTATAATATCCGCGCGTTCGGAAGTTTGACAAATTTATATGATTTAATCTTCAGTTTGTATAGGATAATATCTATATCAAATCTTACACCGAAGGCATAAGCCCTCGTGGCGCAATTGGACAGCGCATCGGACTTCTAATCCGACGGTTGTGGGTTCGAATCCCACCGAGGGCGCTGTTTTTAGAAAGGATGGGCTATGATTGAACGTAAAGGGATAATTGAGTTCAAAGGTAAGCAGGTTAGCGTAGCAGGCATGGATATCATTGCAGGGGAAAAGGCAAAGGATTTTCGAGTCATTAAACAGGATTGGTCTGAAATTTCTTTACTGGATGCGACAAGAGGCAAGGTGCGCATTATCGCGGCGGTTCCATCTCTTGATACTTCAGTATGTGACCGTGAAACAAGGCATTTCAATATGGAAGCTGCCGCCATGGGCAAAGATATTACCATCGTTGTTATAAGTATGGACCTGCCCTATGCACAGGAGCGCTGGTGCGGAGCCGCAGGTGTTGACCAGGTTTTGGTTGTATCTGACCATAAGTATGCAGAATTTGGGGATAATTATGCCTGCCTGATGCTCGAGCCCAGGTTGCTGCGCCGGGCGATTTTCATTGTTGACAAGCACAACGTTATCCGCTATGCGAAATATATGCCGGCTCTTAATGTTGAGCCTGATTATGCAGAAGTATTGGCAGAAGCAAAGCTCTTATTAAAGGATTAGAGTACATCAACTGGAGCGAAAAATGAGTGAGGAAAAAAGGGTAACCACGTTCGCCGCTCGTATTCTGAACATTGAGATTAAACCACATTCGCATGCCTGGCATCCACCAACTGACCTTTTTGAAACCGATAAAGGATTTATCGTCAGGGTTGAGATCGCCGGAATGTCGGAAAATGATTTTGCGGTAAATTATGACAGAAACACGCTGGTAGTTTTGGGGAAACGTTCAACCCTTGACCAAAAATGCGCGTATCAACGCATGGAAATCCCCTATGGCGAATTTTCAACGCATGTGACATTGCCTGATGATGCGGATATAAAACATGCATCGGCTGATTATGCAAATGGATTTCTGACAATCCAGATCCCCAGATCCAAACCAGTCAATATCAAAATTTCACCTGAAAAGGAAGCCTGATGCCAGCCAGCCGTTGGAATATTGATTTTCAAGAAATAATGGAATGGGTAATTAAGGGAGAACAGGAATTTACCAGGATGCTCCTGAATTTTGATCTGGAGGATGCAAATCCACCCAATAATCAAATACAAGGCGATAAAAATGCTCCTTCTCCGGATAAGGCCGAATTCCCAAAAGTAATTCCGATCCTGCCTTTACGCGGGCTTGTTGTTTACCCACAAACAGCTGTTCCACTGACTATCGGGCAGCCGCGTTCAATTCGGCTGGTGGATGAAGCGGTTTCAAGTGAACGTTGGGTCGGTTTGGTCACCTCACGGGATGATCAGAAGGAAAACCCCGATCCTTCTGACCTTTTTGATTACGGCACTGCAGCCATTATTCACCGCCTGTTCCGAGCGCCTGATGGAACCATTCGCCTGCTCATACAAGGAATTTCAAGGTTTAAGATCAAGAATATTATTCAGGAACTCCCCTACCTAAAAGCAGAAGTTGAATCCTCCCGGGAAGTGGTTGAAAAGGGTATTAAAATTGATGCCCTTACCAGGAATGTACGAGACCAATTCATTCACATCGCGGAATTAATCCCTTCCATTCCGCGGGAATTGGTCGCGACGGTCAATAGCATGAATGACCCGCTGCAGATTGCATACAACATAGCCAACCTGCAGCGAATTGACTTGCCAATTTCGCAAAAAATCCTGGAAGAAGACTCCACAGCAGCCAAACTGCGCCTTCTTGTCGGTATCTTGACCAAAGAATCTGAAGTTCTTGACCTGGGCAGGAAAATCCAGGATGAAGCGCGTGAAGAGATTGAGAAGGTCCAGAAAGAGTACTATCTGCGCGAGCAAATGAAAGCCATTCAGAAAGAACTGGGAGAAGAAGATTCCCGTGCTGCTGAAGTCAATGAATTTCGTGAAAAAATTAAAGCCTGCAAAATGCCCGAAGAAGCTGAAAAACAGGCTCTACGGGAACTTGATCGCCTTGACAGTCTGCCAGCGGCAGCAGCGGAATATGGGGTGATACGCACCTACCTCGAATGGCTGGTATCACTCCCGTGGTCTGTTACCACTAACGAGGTTTTGGATATCAATAAAGCCAAAATAGTGCTCGATAAAGACCATTACGGGCTGAAGGACGTTAAAGACCGCATTCTGGAATACCTTGTTGTCAGAAAATTACGAATAGAACGGAAAAATGACCTCGCAAAAGAACGCCGGGCTGATGAAATCCGCAAGGAACGTGAAGGAGTGATACTTTGCTTCATCGGTCCTCCCGGAGTTGGGAAAACTTCTCTCGGCCAATCCATCGCCAAAGCATTAAACCGAAAATTCATCCGAGCTTCACTGGGTGGCATCCGCGACGAAGCAGAGATCCGCGGTCACCGCCGCACTTATATCGGCGCCATGCCCGGGCGAATACTGCAATCCCTCCGCAGGGTAGAGTCGAAGAATCCGGTATTTATGCTGGATGAAATCGACAAGCTCACTTTTGATTACCACGGCGATCCGGCTTCAGCTTTGCTGGAAGTATTGGACCCGGAACAGAACTTCGATTTTCGCGATAATTACCTTGAGGTAGCGTTTGACCTTTCCCAGGTGATGTTTATCACGACCGCAAATACTTTAGAGACCATCCCTGCCCCGCTCCGGGACAGGATGGAAATTATCCAAATTTCAGGTTATACCGAGCACGAAAAACTTCAAATAACCAATGGTTACCTCACTCCCCGCCAGTTAAGAGAAAATGGACTACTCTCCCATGAATTGAAGTTCAAGGACGAGGCGCTCCTGGAGATAATCCGTTCTTACACCCGCGAATCAGGTGTTCGGAATTTGGAAAGGGAAATTGGTTCTGTCTGCCGCAAGGTTGTGACAATCCGGGAAACAGAAAAAAGAAAGATTCGTGTAATCACAAAAAAACATGTGCGTGAATTACTTGGAAAACCGAAATTTAGACCTTCGGAAGAGATCATTAAACGTACATCCATCCCGGGAGTTGCAACAGGATTGGCCTGGACACCCACAGGCGGAGAAATATTGTTTATTGAAGCGACAAGTATGGAAGGAAAAGGGAATTTGATCATAACGGGTTCGTTAGGTGATGTTATGAAAGAATCTGCGCAGGCAGCCTTTTCATACCTCCGATCACATATTAAGGATTATGGCATCAGCGCTGAAGCATTGGAGAACAAGGACATCCATATCCATGTTCCGGCCGGCGCACAGCCGAAAGATGGACCTTCTGCGGGTATCACTATCACAACAGCCTTGGCTTCTCTATTTACCGGAAAACCGGTTGATTTCCATACCTGCATGACCGGTGAAATTACGCTTCGGGGGCAGATTTTACCGGTAGGTGGTATCAAGGAAAAACTGCTTGCCGCCCACAGGGCAGGCTTGAAAAAGGTGTTTTTGCCAAAAGAAAATGAAATTGATCTTGACGAGCTTCCTGATGAGATCAGAAAAGATCTTGAGATTATTCCGGTGAATACCATCAGTGAGGTAATTCAACAGGTATTAACAAACTAACCATCGGATGACTTGTTCTCTGAGACCTTAACAATGCTATTTCGGTGTCATTGTCTGATATCCAACTTTCAAGCGAATAAGAAATCGGTCTAATTGGGCTTCCGGGGGTGAGAAAGTTCCTTCATAGTCAATCGGATTCTGGGTGGCTTTTACTATAAAGAAATCTGACAAGAAATGGGTTATTTCAACCACCGTGACCTGTTTTTCTTCCATAGCTTCCAGAAGCGCTGATCGGGTTTTTGGGGTAGCCTGGTTAATTTCATCCGCCAGAATAATATTGCATGTTATGGTCCAGGCCGAAATTCTAATTTTCTGGTTGTCTTGTTAAAGAATGATAATCCAGTCGCATCACTTGGGAGCATATCAGGTGTAAACTGTATGCGACTGAATTGAGCTTACAGAAATTTTGCCAGGCATTTAGCCAGCATCGTCTTACCGGTTCCTGGAACATCTTCGATAAGCAAATGTCCCTTGTAAACTGCTGACATGATGACAAGGTCAATAACCTCAGGTTTTCCAAGGATGACTTTGCTTATATTTTCATGAAGCCTGTTGTGAAATTTATTAATAAGGTCAATATTCATTGATCCCGCAAATAATATTAGAATTCAGTCAGCTTTCATGTAATCCTGGACAGACCATCCAACTTTTGTCGCTTCAATCATGGATTCTATCTTCCACCAGATCAGGCTATCAATTATTACCGGTCCGTCAATTATCTTAAATTGCTCATCTTCCTGAGCAAGATACAGGGTTGCCTGATCAATCCCGGCGCCTGAACGCATCCGCAGTCCCTCATTTCCGGTGCCTTTCACTTTGACGATCATACCCAACGCAATTACGCCTGGGATGGGGGGTGTTTCGGTCGATATTTTTTTGTTTATCTGGTCACTTATTTGATCCTGCGAATTGGAATTGCCTGAAATTGGTGTTATTTCAACTTGAATTCTTTCACTGCTTTCAAAAACAATGTTTGGAAAGACCAGGCGTTGAAAAATAAAGGTTAAACAACACAGGCCAATTCCGATTGCGGCTGACGTGATAATAACGGGTTTGGTTATGATCGATTTGTTTTGTTCTGGCATTGGATATAAAAATTATAATCCAGAGAATATGTCCAAATGATATAATCCCCCATCATGGATGACCTGACATCCTCATTCCCAATAATTAATAACCGCTATCAGATTTTTAGCACTATCGCGACTGGCGGAATGGCTGTAATCTATAATGCTCAGGACTTGATGCTCGAAAGAAAAGTAGCCCTTAAAATTCTTAAAAAAGAACTGTCAAGTGATCAATCTTTTCAAAATAAGTTCCGGACAGAAGCAAAAGCTTCAGCCAGTCTGATTCATCCAAACAT
>Ga0315277_10004425_pt1 | contig 18801 bp, 11 predicted proteins | sample YL17G05_15_MG_FD_203695 | JGI IMG/M metagenome (GOLD analysis project Ga0315277, IMG submission 203695) | Sediment microbial communities from Yellowstone Lake, YNP, Wyoming, USA - YL17G05_15 | ecosystem: Environmental > Aquatic > Freshwater > Lake > Sediment | place: USA: Wyoming | collected...
AATGCAGAATACAGTGGGTACAGACTTTCATCAACCATCAATCCCCAATCCCAAATCCCCAATCCCAAATCCCAAGTCATCCCTCCTCCCCTCGCCCCTGGCCCCTGACTCCTGACCCCTGGCCCCTGACCCCTGACTCCTGGCCCCTCGGCGCCATCTGAACCCATGCCCGAGCCGATCATTCTCGTTGAGCGTGTGTACAAGGAATACAAGACCGGCGGCGGACCGGTCAAGGTGCTCCAGGGAATCGATCTGGAGGTCGACCCCGGGCTATTCGTGAGCTTTATCGGGCCGAGCGGATCCGGGAAGAGCACGCTGCTGAATCTGGTCGCCGGGCTCGACAAGCCGACCTCCGGCCGGATCACCGTCGGCGGCCGGCTGGTCTCCGCCATGGACGAGGCCACCGCCGCCCGCTGGCGGAGCGCCCACGTCGGATTCGTCTTCCAGTCGTATCATCTGATCCCGGTGCTATCGGCCTACGAGAACGTCGAGCTGCCCCTGCTGCTCTTGGACATGCCCGCCGCACGCCGCCGCCAGCAGGTGCATACGGCCCTGGAGCTGGTGGGCCTGTCCAGTCGGCTGCGGCACCGTCCCGGGCAGCTCTCCGGCGGCGAGCAGCAACGGGTGGGGATTGCCCGGGCGCTGGCCACCGACCCCACCATCATCGTGGCCGACGAGCCGACCGGCAACCTCGACGCGCAGACCTCGGCAGAAATCCTCGACCTGCTCCAGGCGGCCCACGAAGTCCTGCAAAAAACGGTCTTGCTGGTCACCCACGATCCCCAGGCGGCGGGCCGCGCCCAGCGGCTGTTGCGCCTCGACTCGGGTCTGCTGAGCGAAGGAAACCCCGCCGCGTTGTAGGCGATCTGGGACGCCCAACTCACCAAGGGCGGCACCTTGGACTTCTCCGGCCGCAGACCTTTCCGGCGAAGCCTCGCTCGGGCAAATCACGATGATGATCGTCCTGCCGGCACTGCTGGACCAGCCGGCAGTGGCACCGATCTGTCGGAGGCCATCCGAGAAGTGTGAAGCAACGGTCCCCTCTCCCTCTGGGAGAGGGTTAGGGTGAGGGCCTGCTGAGGCCTTGATCGTAAGGTTGCCAAGTGCTAGCACCACACACCTTCTCCAGAGGCCCAAATTGCGAGGAATTCGCTCAGTGTCGGCTGCTAGCAATGCCACCAGTTGGCAAGGTTACGATCAACGCCCCTGCTGACGCAAGACCGTCTATTCCGTTTGCGTGGTTTCGCCAAGCCCTCACCCCCTGCCCCTCTCCCAGAGGGAGAGGGGAGACTTCTCGGATAGCCTGTCAGTGCGACTCGGACCGATCACCCGCCCGGCAGGTTTCGCAGCCAATTGCCGAAGATGATCGCGCCCACGATCGAGGCCCCGATGGCGGCGATCAGTACGGCGGCGCTGCCGATGTTCAGGGCCCGGCCTACGTGGGGGTCCAGCCGGTCGGTCACCGCCTTGGCCAGCGACTCCAGGGCGCTGTTGAACATCTCGGCCGCCAGCACGAAGGTGATGCACAAGAGCAGCAGGCACCACTCGAGGAGCTTCATCCCCAGGATCGCCGCGGTGGTGATTACGGCGGCGGCGATGAAGAAATGGACGAAAAAGCTGCTCTGGCCGCGGACTCCCTCCTTCAGACCGCGGAAGGCGCCGCGGAACTTCTCCGGCCAGGAACGTTCTCGGTATCGTTTCTCGTGGTTCATGGCGAGAGCAGGGGGCAGGGATTGGGGATTAGGGATTAGGGATTGGGGATTGCGAGGGCCGGGGGCCAGGGGACAGGGCTTCGGGCTATCGTCCGTCGATCATCAATCATCAATCATCAATCATCAATCCTCGTCCGTCATTCCAGTCCATAGGCGCCGGCCACGGGGATGTGGGTGCCGCCGACGCGGCCCAAACGGCTCTTGGGGAGGAAGCGGGGTTCGACGGCGAAGTTCACGCCGACGTTGTCTCGGGCAGCATCGACCGTGAAGCCGGCGCTGATCAGTAGCGATTCGCCGATGCGGGTGACCCCGAAGGTCTGCCCGATGTTCCCCTCGCCGCCGAGATCCACCGAGGTGCCGAACCAGGAGATCCACTTGGGGCTCATCCAGTAGCTGTAGGACAGGGAGAGGATCTGGTGGCTGATAGGGCCTTCCAGCAGCCGCAGGCCCAGGTACAGGCTCCCTCGCGGCGGCCGGCTGAGGAATCCGCCGAAGGTGATCACTTGCTGGCCGTCGTCGAAGAAGTCGAAGATCCCGTCGGAGAGCAGCGTCAGCCGGTCGCCCACGTGCCAGCGGAAGTCGTAGTCCAGCAGGCCCAGCCCCTTGCCGAAGTTGTCGCGTGAGGCGTCGGGGAACCAGGTGGCGTTGGTGTCCAGCACGATCCAGTCGATGATGTGCCGGTTGTCGGGCATCCCCCGCTTGGTCTGCCAGCGCTGCCGGACCCCCATCCGCAAGGCCATCAGGTCGTCGGCGATTTCGGTGCTGGGCGAGGTGACCCAACTGCCCATCCCGGTCCGCAGGGCGTAGAAGCGTTCGTCGAACCGCCTGGGAACGGTATCCACCGCGAACGTGTTCATGGCCAGCCGACGGCGGAAGGCCTCGATCGAGTCGTCGTCCAGCGGATCGTAGAGCGGCAGCAGACTAAGGTCGCGATTGGCCTCGGCGACGGCAAACTCGGTGTCGAAGACGACCTTGTGCGCCAGTCCGTGCACGTTCAGCAGCGGGCTTTCGACCAGCGGATTGACCCGCCACATCGGCATGCTGGCCCGCACCCCGGCCTGCCAGTAAATCCGCTGGAGATCGTCGCCGCGGAGGTCCTCGCCCCAATGGGCCAGTTCGCCCAGCCCGTAAGGCACCAGCTTGACCGGCCCGACTTGCAGCGGCCAGTCGATTTCCTGCCGGGTGGCGAGGCGTTCGCCCTGGGCGAACAGCGGAGTGTCCAATGCCACACGCTCCCAGGGCAGCCAGTTGAACGGTCCGTCGGCAGGGTTCCTGGGCGCGTCCGCGGTGCGGAATCGGGCGAAGCCGATCTGCGAGTGTTCATACCAGGTGAACACGTCGTGAAACAGCGACTGGCCCAGCCAGAAGTGATCGCCCCGCGGGAGCCACTCGGTCTGGGTGAAGAAGTCGTTGAGCCTCGCGTCGGCGGTCACGCTCCAGGAAGCGTTGTCGCGGATCTGCTTCAGCTCCAGGCCCGTGGTCTCGTCCTTCAGCTCGTCCCACTCGCGCTTGTAGAACTGCTCGAGGAAGTTGCGGTCGCTCAGCCAGCCGAGCTGGCCCGAGAGCCGCAGATCGCCGGGCAGTTGCTGGCGGTGCTGCCAGAAGAGTCGGAAGCGGTAGTCCTCCTCGGGCACCAGCCCGTTGCGGCCCTGGCCGAGGTTGTCCAGGCCCCCGTCCTTGATGCCCCAGTAATCGGCCAGGCCGGAGACGGGACCGGTTATGCCGAACAGCCCTTCGCGGCTGTAGGGGAAGGTCGTGCCGTGGCCGAAGCCGCGATCGCCCAGGTAATCGAGGCTCAGCTCCCACTTGGTCCCCTGGGGCGGATTGCGGATGCCCAGCAGCTCATAGGCGTCCCAGTCGGTCAGGATCTGCGTGCCGTAAACCTTATCGTTCTTGACCCGTACCCGGCGGATGTAGAACGTCGGATCGTTCAGGTCGGTCGCCAGCACGGGCCAGTAGAAGACCGGCACCGGCCCGAGAAACAGGAAGTTGTTCGTCGAAGTGGCCAGCTTCTGATGCTCGACCACCGGTTGGCCCGTCACCGGATCAATCACCGGCTGGCCGCCGAAGGGCTCGAAGGCCGGGCTCTGGATGTCCTCGTAGTAGACCTCGCCGGACTGGATGCGATAGCCGGGGCGGCCCATGCGGCTGGAGGTGATGAAGGTATTTCGGGCGAAGAAGCTGTCGCGGCCGGTCTGCTGCAAGACCTCGGCCTGTAGCCGGAGCCGGCCCTCATAGGCGCGGACCGGCGTGAGCATCTCGGCCTGGAGCACGGTGCCCACCTGGTTGGTCACGTCGTAGTACATCCGGTTGGCGCGAATCACCCGTTCCCCCTGCCGGAAGACGATGTTGCCCTCCATGTAGAACTCCAGGGGGATTTTCCGGTCCTGAAACGCCGGTCCCCGCAGGTTCAGCTCGCGCAAGCCGACGGTCCAGATCACCAGCCGATCGGCGGAAACGTCGATCGAGCCGAACTCCGGCAGCCCGTCCACGACCACGTTCACGCCCCCCTTGATCACACCGATCCACTGGTCACTATTCGGATCGGGGAACCACTCGGCCTGGAGGGGGACGTCGCTGCGCGGGACGGCCCGAATCCGCCGCGTGCCCGCCGGGATAGACTCGCCGGCGGGTGGCACGGGCATCCTGCCCGTGGCTGCCGGCGAGACCGGCCCGGTGAACTGCGTCCGCCGCACTGCGTCCGAGAATGCCGGGTCGCGGCGCTGCATGCCCCGCTGATAGACGGCCGGCTTGACCTGCGGCTCCCCGGCGGTCTGCGCCGCATCGATCCGGATCTCGTGGCTGGTGTAGAAGCGCCCCAGCCAACTCTGGTCGTTCAGCCGGGCCGGACCGTCACGGTGATCCAGCTCGATCTGCACGTCGCCTTCCAAGTAGGCGATGATCTTGCTCGGGCGCCTCTCGGTGGCGGGGGCATGGTCGATCCAGAGGGCCGCTTCCTGGCTGCGGGCGGAACCCGCCCCCTGGCATATCCGGCAGTTGCCCCGCAACACCCAGACCTCGTACGACCCCTGCTGCCAGTGGTTGGCGGCCTCGGCGGCGATCACGATCGGCTCGTCGGGATCGGGCCCGGGCAGCTCGACTTGCGCCGCGGGGGCCCAAGCCGCAATGGCCGCCACGAGCAAGAATCCGAGAAAAGGGGACGGGACCCTCTTGTGCGCGGTACCCGACGTTGCATCGCCGTGTGCCACTGCTTCGCAGAAGCAGTGCGGGGGTGAACCCCTCGGCACTGCTTGCCTTACGGCGAGCAGTGGCACATTGTGGCGAGAAACGCGGGCCAGAGTACGTGGGCGGAGCGCGGCACGGGCGCTGGCGCGCAGCCACAGCGCTGCGCGCCGGAAGCTGGCCGGTCTGTTCGGCAACTGACGTCTCAGCAGAGTAGCATCCTTGCTCACCCGGGCCGCCGCACCTGGGCGACCCCGGTCCGAGGTGCAAGAAGACGCGAGAAAAGCCGTTAGGTGAAAAGCTCCCGGCTTCGGGCGGGCCAGATTATAGGCAGCAATGCCAAGTGGATCAAGGTGGGTTGAGCAGGAGGGGTGTTGACGTAAGTTGCATGGAGGAAATGGTTTACGCTCAATCTGGTATCTGGTGGCCGGACTGGTTCGGCCGTGCACGGACGCCGGCGAGTACTTTGCCCCCCCAAACCAACCCCATCGCCGCGGCCAGGGCCACCACCGGCATCAGGGGGGCCCGCATCCGCAGGTCGCTCCAGTAGAACGTGTGTACGGCCGTCAGGCATCCGGCCAACAGCAGCCCCCAGAGCCACTGCCGGCGCCCTCCACGGCGAACCACGGCCCAGGCACCGAAGGCCGCCAGCGGCAGCTCCGCGAGGTACCACAGGCCCACGGCGTAGCGTGCCCCGCGTCGCAGCGGCCCCTCGTCGGCGTCGATCTGGCGCGGCAGCGGCCCCCAGAGCCGTCCGATGCGAGCCAGACACGAATAGCAGAACATGCCCGGCTCGTGGCGGATGTTCTCGCAGGACTCGGCATAGGCCCGCCGATTAGCCCCCAGCTCGTCGGCCAGCGCGCGATTGCGCCACGTCTCGGAGAAGGCTTCCGCCTGCCACACGCTGCCCCACGCGCCGCTGCGGAGATACTCATAGAACTCAGGATTGTTGCCCAAAAGCAGCGTGTAACCGCCGTGCGTCGTGGTGACGATGGGGCGGCCCAAGCGGACCTGATTGCGAATCGCCCAAGGGCTCAACACCAGGACCGCTGCGAGCGTCAATCCCCCGAGGACCTTCAACCGTAGCGACCACGGACGAACAGTCGCCGTTAGCACTACTCCGGCCGCAACGGTCCAGGGCAGGAGTGCGGGTCGGCAGAGGGCAGCCAGGGCCAGCCATCCGCCGGCAACCGCCGCCCGGCCAGCCGAAGGTTGCCGGCTGGCGGAAGTGAGGCCGATCAACGCCAGCACGACCAGCAGCGTGGCCGGGGTCTCAGTCATCACCTCCGCCGATTGGGCCAGCAGGATCGGATCGCAGGCGACCAGCGCCGCCGCCAGCGCCGCCGGCCATCGACCCAGCCCCCAGCGTTGCCCCAGGAGGAACACCAGCCAGACGGTGCCCAGCCCCATTGCCAGGTGCAAGACCCCGATCGCCGGGCCGCTATGCTCACCCAGCGCCACACAGCCGGTGAGCATCAGCGGATACAAAGGAGGCCGGTAGGCGGGGGGCGTTCTCTCCGTCTCGAAGGCCCCGTGCCGAAGCAGGTTCTCCGCCAAACCCCGATAGTCGTCCGGATCCTCGGCAAGTCCACCCGGCATCAGCGCCAGCACGCCGCCGCGGACGACCAACGTCAACGCGAGCAGGGCAGGCACGAGAAACCTTGTTGTGGGACGGGCGTTCTGGGCACCGGAGTTCGGAGGGATGGGCGCCATGGTTCAGAATCCGCCCGAACGGGCTAAAGGCTCTGCCGGTCGGGGTAGTGCGGCCAGGGCTACTTCTCGGCATAGGCAGCGATCAGCAGCTCCGCCGGTTTGTCTTTGGCCGGCGTGAAGCGGACGGTCCAGCCGTCGTCACCGGCCTGCCGGTCCCGATCATCCAGGGGTTGGGCACCTCGGCCAGCACTTCGTTGGGGCCCGGTTTGGGCACACTCGGCGGGGCGGGCACTGCCATCGGCTCCTGCCCCGGGGCAAGCACCTCCCGACGCAAAAACAACATCCGCGGGTAGACCGGCTGCTTGCCCTTCGGCGTGGGCACGGGGATCTCGAAGGTCGTGGGCGACTGCCGGATCGTCTGCTGCACCACGATCGGCGCGTCCGACCAGCTTGCATAATGTGCCCTGGCGATCTCCGCATCTTGATCGAGCATCTCCTCCGGAGTCCGCTCCCGCCAGCCGAGGCAATAGGCATAGGTCACCACCAGGCGGTTCCGGCCGAGGTCCTTCGCATCGGCGACGCTCACGGTGATCTGGTTGCGGCCCGGGGCCAGGTAGGGCAGCGCCTCTTGGTTGTGCTGGACGACGCTCGTCAGTGCCATGGCCGTGACGGGCTTGCGGAAGGTGACCCGGACGTAGTAGCGGTATTTGCCGGCCACCGCGCCGGTCAGATCGGCCGGCTCGACCGGCTTCCAGCTCTTAAGGTCCACGGAGACCTCGGTCTTCGCGTCGGCCGAGGCGATTGTGCCCGATGCCTTTGCCACCACGTACGGCGAGGCCATCTCGACCACGACCACGGCCGGTTGCCCCGGGTCCTGCGGGTGCAGCGCGCCGTCGCGCCAGACGACGTTTTGGGTCTGATGCAGACTCTCCAGGAAGGCGTCGTTGCGGAAATCCGGCCTGAAGGTCAACGTGCCGTTGGACCACGTGCGGGCCGGGCCGTTGGCGGCGTAGGGCTCCAGCAGCGGTCCGATCGCGGGGCAATTCCGGTAGTCCTTGTCGCCGCAGGTGTGGCGCGGGCCCACTTTCCCGCCGCCGAAGTAGAAGGCGTCGTCCTGCTTGCTCCAACCGAGCGTCAGCGCGTAGCCGACACCCAGACGGACGTCGGTTGAGTAGCCCGGGTCGTCGAAGCGGATGCCGCCCCAGCCGCGCGGGCTGCCGGCGTTGTTGCTGCTGCGGACGCCGCTGAGCACGCCCTCCAGCGTATCGCCGCAAACCATGAAGGCCGGCGCCTGCCAGTTGACCTTCTCGCCCACGTAGTCGAACCGGTTGTCCTGGTGGTAGCAGACGTTCCGCGCGTTGTCCGTCACGAACCCGTCGGTCACCAGTGACGGGTTGGCCTTGATGTCCTCCTGCGAGGCGATGGTCCGGCCGTCGGGGGCCTGCGGATCGGGCATCCAGCAGTAGAACTTCAGGAAGGTGTCGAGATAGTGCCAGCGGCCGTTGTAGAAGACCTCGGCGGTCGTGTGACCGGGGTTGCTCCAGCCGCGATATCGCCAGCGGTAACCGGCCGCCTCCCAGAGGGCGGCCATCACCGTATGCTCTCCCCCGCAGAGCCCCCAACCGTAGACGTTGATCAACTTGAGTGCCGAGATCCCGTCCGGCTCGCTGGGATAGGCGTGGTGATAGTGGTCGTAGCGGCAGAAGTTGTAGAGCGCGATCGCCCGCTGGTCGTCGGTCCGGCACCCACGGGTGACCGTCTCGACGATCGACTTAAGCGACGAGCAATCGGGGGCGCGGTCGCTCAGGACCTTGATCTTGGGCAGCGGCTCGGCCAGCGCCGGCGCCGACGCGGCCGCGAGGCAGAAGACAAACGTGAGACTGCGGAACCTCATGGCGGGGATCCTTTGCACAAGCGTGTCGGGCCGGACGCTTGCCGGCCCAGGGGCCACGGTGTTGTCTCCTTGTATAGTGGGCCGGAGCAGGGAAGTCAATTGTCAAGTACGGTTCTGTATTCGTCTCGCTCCGCGAGACGAGGTGGCCAGAGTAGCCGTCTCGCTCCGCGAGACGAGGCGGCGGCAGAGAGGACGCAGCCTCGTCGCACGCACGTCATCTCGCGGAGCGAGATGACTACTTTGGGGATGTTTCCCCGTAGCCGGTGGTCACTGCTGCAAGGAATACAGCAGCACGTTCAGCCCGATCCGGGCGGCGTCCTCGCGGAGGTAGCCTTGGCAGTCGAGCGAGTCGTGCTTTTCCAGCGCGCAACTGAGGTCGTACCGGGAGAAGACGACCCCCCAGCGGTCGTCGAACTTGATGCCCTCCAACTGCGGCGGCTCTTTGCGGAGCGTGGCCTTCAGCGGCTCGTCGGCGTTGCGGCGCTGGGGATCGCGGCGGCTGACGGTTTTCAGGTCCGCGCCGCCGTAGGCGGCCGTGAGCATCGGGTCGTCGGCCGGGATGGGCGCCAACTGGCGGCCGGTGAAGATGGCCGACATCTCCCGGCGAAACGACTTGGTGAAGGCCTCGCTGCCGCAGATCGAGTCGGCCAGCAGCGTCCCGCCCCGCTCCACGTAGGTCTTCAGTTGCGCCCGCTCACGGTCGGTCAGGTGGAACTGGTGCCGGCCGTGCATGAAGACCAGGTGGTGGTCGAAGATGGCGTCGTCGGTGATGTTGATCAGGTTTTGGCGGGTGTCGACGCGGATTTTCAATTCGCGACCGGCCGCCTCCAGCAGGTTCACCAGGGCCCGCGGGGCCGCGTCGCATCCGCCCGGATGGCGAAGCTTGGCGATGGAGAGTCGGCCGCGCTGGGAGGAATCGCCCGGCTTCTTGCCGGCCGGGGATTCGAGGAACTCTTCCTTGCCCTTTAGTTCCCGATTGGTCGCGTAGGCCAGCACGTTGACGCCGATGGCCAGTGCCGCGTCGATCTGCCCCTTTACCGCCGGGCTGAACTCCTGCTCCCGGCCGCCGCGGGACAATTCCCAGAGGCAGCTCAGCGACGGCCGGGGCCCGACCGACCTGCCGTCGGTGCCCGGCACCCCGGCGGGCGGATCGGCCGGGGCATAGACCACGCTGGTGCGGCAACCGAACTCGATCCCCCACAGCGGCCGCAAGTGCTGCGGGGCAACCTTCTCTTCGGCGTGCCAGATGGGATGTTCCGGCTCGAGCAGGTGCAGCCGATACTCCGGCTCCGGAAACACCTGCTTCATCAGTTCCCGAAACCCCCGGTCGAAATCTGCGCCGCCGCAATAAGCCTCGGCAAACAGGAAGCCGCCGCGGTCCAGATAGTCGCGCAGTTTCTGGGCGAGTTGCTGTTGCTGGGCCGCGCCGTTGGGCAGAGGGCTGGAATTGCCGCACCAATAGAGCACCGGCGACTGCACCAGGTCGTCCGCCGTGGCCGCCTCCAGGCTGATCACCTGCCAGGTCAGATCCATCTGCCAGCGCGGTTCGACGAACCGGGTGAGGTTGTCCACGTCGCTGCGGTGCCGGTTCCAATCGCCCCCGGGCGGGTGTTCCAGCTTGGCCAGCAACACGGGCCGGCGACCCTTGGAAAGAAACAACAGGGCCAGGCTGGTGCTGACCAACGGATTGCTCTCATCAGCCCCGGCCCCCTTCCAGAATCCCGAGAGGCGATCCTGGCTGCCCACCAGCCAGTCGGCGCCTTCCCGGTACCAGTCGTGTCCGCCGATGAACCGCCGGGTGGTCAGCCGCCCCACGCGCTCCAGCCCGTAGAGATAGTACAGCAGCCAGGTGGATCCCCGGGTGCCGGGGTTGTGACTTACGGAGAAGTTGTCCTTGCGCGCCAGCCATTGCAGGGCCCGCTCGATCCGATCGTCGTCCTCAGCGATCTGGAGGCAGCACTGGACGTTGTCGCCCTCGGCCTTGGCGTCGCTCTGCCGGACCTTGTCGGAGGTGATCACCATCGAGGCGATGCCGGCGCAGGTCATGCTCCCCGTGCCGCTGACCGGTTGGTAGTAGCCCCAGGAGCCGTCGATGTTCTGACAGCCTTCCCAGTAGGCCTTGGCCAGGCGCCAGGTCTTGCCGTCGACCTTCACTCCCGCGCGTTCGGCCTCGTGGAGGGCCAACAGGGCAAACTGCGAATTGGAGTTGTCGCCGTTGCCCCAGTTGGGATAGGCCCAGGCGCCCTTCTTCGGCCCGTCTTTGATCTGCTTGCTTTCCAGCCAGCGGACGTTCTGGCTGATCTTTGCCAGGTCCAGCTTGCTGCCCGACCTGCTAAGGACCATCGTCTGCAGGGCCACGGCGTAGGTCGTGTTCAGCCTCTGCCCGCGGAGGTATTGCAGGGCGCGCCGGACGTGCTCGTCGTCGGGCGGGACGCCGCAGTTCAACAGGGCCAGGGTGCACAAGGCGGTGACCCCTCCCGGCTGGTTGAAGTAGTCGGGCCAAGGGGGGTCGGTCTGCCGCTGCTGCTGCTTCAGATAGGCCACGCCACGGTCAATGGCCTCGCGGACCTGCTGGGCCGTGATCTCCGCCCGCAATGTCGGCACAGACGCCCCAAACAGGACTCCGGCCATCAGGCCGACGGCGATCGGGCGGTTCATGCTCGCTCTCCCCGTGCCAGGGTGGCTGCGTGGACACCATAAGTATATTAGAATTCAGCAGTTAAGTTGGCAAGCCCAGCCGGGCACCTTGGGTGGGTTCGGGGCCGGACTGTACAATAGTAGGTTGGGCCTGGTGGCCCGTGGAGAGGGTGGTGTGCCACTGCTTCGCCAGTGGAGTTCGTAGTGACCCGACTCATCGGGTCCCGCTGTTGTCCGACCGCATGAATGCGGTCACTACAAGCGGAGTTGTTCTTGCACAACTCCGTAACTCACAGGAGAGCACCTACGTTGAGCACCAAGCCTCGCAGTCTCGGCGACGTCCTGCAAGAGTTCAGCCAGCACCGGCAACTGATGCAGGAGGAACTGCAAAAGGTGATCGTCGGCCAGGCGGAGGTGATCGAACAGATCTTCGCGGCCGTCTTCACCCGGGGACACTGCCTGCTGGTGGGTGTGCCCGGGCTGGCCAAGACCTTGATGGTCAGCACCTTGGCCCGGATACTGGACATCCGCTTCAAGCGGATCCAGTTCACACCCGACCTGATGCCTTCGGACATTACCGGCACCAACGTGCTGGAGGAGGACGAGCGGGGCCGGCGGGACTTCCGCTTCGTCGAGGGGCCGGTCTTCACCAACGTCCTGCTGGCCGACGAGATCAACCGCACCCCGCCTAAAACCCAGGCGGCTTTGTTGCAGGCGATGCAGGAGCGGGAGGTGACAGTGGGGCAGAGCACCTATGCGCTGCCCGACCCCTTCTTCACCATCGCCACCCAGAACCCCATCGAGCAGGAAGGCACCTACCCGCTGCCCGAGGCCCAACTCGACCGCTTCATGTTCAACATCAAGGTCGACTACCCTTCCGCCGAGGAGGAAGAGCAGATCCTGGCCACCACCACGCGGGGCGAGAAGGCCGAGGTCCGCAAGGTGCTCTCCGGCAAGGCGATCGTCAACCTGCAGAACCTGGTCGGCAAGGTGGCCGTCAGCGAGTACATCGTCCAATACGTGTCGCGGCTGGTCCGTGCCACGCGGCCCAAGGACCCCTCGGCGCCGCCGTTCGTGCGGGAGCTGATCGATTGGGGGGCCGGTCCGCGGGCCGGGCAATTCCTGATCCAGGGCGGCAAGGCCCTGGCCGCCATGGAGGGGCGATTCTCCGTGGCCGTGGAAGACGTCCGCAAGATCGCCATCCCCGTGCTGCGACATCGCATCAGCACCAACTTCCAGGCCCAGGCCGAAGGGATGAGCAACGAAGACATCATCGAGCGGCTGCTGCGGGAGACGCCGCCGCCGGTGATTCCCAAGTATGAGGGGCGAGGGGGGAGGGGTCAGGAGTCAGGAGTCAGGAGTCAGGGGTCAGGAGTCAGGGGGCAGGGGGCAGAATGACACGCCTGAAGATGGGCGAAGTGATATGGCGGTGAAGTCGGTCAAGGAGTTGATCGTTTATCAAAAGGCCTATCATTTGGCAATGCGCGTTTATGAGCTGACCAAGAGATTCCCGCCCGAAGAACGATATGCCTTGACCAGTCAGCTCAGGCGCTCGTCGCGCTCCGTATGCCTGAACCTTCGTGAAGCGTGGGCCAAGCGAAGATACAGAGCGCACTTCGTTAGCAAGTTAAGCGACTGCGACGGAGAAAACGGCGAGACCGACAGTTCGCTCGATTTCGCACGAGACTGCTGTTTCATCACCGCCGAGGAACACCAGGAGCTGACCGCTTTGTGCAGCGAAGTCGGCAGGATGTTGGGATCGATGATCCTAAGCCCTAAAGGATTCTTGCTCGAATCCCCACTTCCTGACCCCTGACTCCTGACTCCTGACCCCTGACTCCTGACCCCTGACTCCTGACCCCTAACGATGTCCACCGTCGAACGCTACCTCAAGCCAGAAGTCATCAACCAGATCAAGCGGCTGGACCTCCGCGCGCAGTTCATCGTCAAGGGGTTTTTGCACGGGCTGCACGCCAGCCCGTTCCACGGCTTCTCGGTCGAGTTCAGCGAGCACCGCAAGTACACCCCCGGCGACGATCCCAAGGACATCGACTGGCTGGTCTATGCCAAGACCGACAAGTACTACGTGAAGAAGTTTGAGGCCGAGACCAACATCACCGGCTACCTGGTGGTCGACGCCAGCCGTTCGATGGGCTACACCTATCGCCAGCAGTTGACCAAGTTCGACTACGCCGTCTGCCTGGCGGCCGCCCTGTGCTACCTGATGATCCACCAGCAGGACCCGGTGGGGCTGTTGACCTTCGACCAGAAGATCCGCAACAGCCTGGCGCCCCGGGCCCGGCGGAACCACCTGGGCAACGTGCTCTCGCTGTTGGCCAACCTCAAGCCGCAGGGCGAGACGGACGTCGCGCAGAGCCTGGTCCAGGTGGCCGCCATGCTCCGGCACGCCAGTTTGGTGATGATCTTCTCCGATCTGTTGGTCGAGCCCCAACCCGTGCTGGAGGCCCTCTACCGGCTGCGGCACGGCGGCCACGACGTGATCCTGTTCCACATCCTCGATGAGGCCGAAACGCAGTTTCCCTTCCAGGGCATCGTCGAGCTGGAGGAGCCGGAGACCCACCAGCGGCTCCGGCTCGACGCGCTCGGCTACCGCCGCGAGTACCTGGCCGAGCTGGGCCGGTTCCGCGACAGTTACCGCCGCGAGTGCTTCCAGGCCCGGATCGACTACGTCCCGCTGGACACCAGCATGCAGTTCGACAAGGCGCTGACCGAGTATCTGGCCAGCCGGGCGGCCAGGGGGTGAGCCATGGGCGTGCTGTTTCCCTGGATCGCCTGGGCCGGCGTGGGTTTGGTGGCGGTGCCGCTGGTGCTGCACCTGATCATGCGGCAGAAACCGCGGCTGCTGGAGTTTCCCGCCCTGCGGTTCATCCAGAGGCGGCACGAGGCCAACCGGCGGCGGCTGCGCCTGCGGCACCTGTTGCTGCTGCTGTTGCGTGCGGCGGCGATCCTGCTCTTGGGGCTGGCGCTGGCCCGGCCTATCCTCCAGCCCGGCGCCACGTTCTCCGGCGTGCTGGGCAGCCAGGAAGGCCCGGTGGCGGCGGCGCTGGTCTTCGACACGGCGCCGCGGATGGAGTACCGCCAGGACAACCAGACGCGGCTGGAGGCCGCCCAGAAGCTCGGCCTGTGGCTGCTGGGGCAGATTCCCCGTGAAAGCCACGTGGCCGTGCTCGACACGCGGCTGGGGCCCGGCGCGTTCGAGATCGACCTGCTGGCCGCCGAGAAACGGATCGAGCGGCTGGAGAGCGTGGCCAACTCGCAGCCGCTGAGCCGCGTGGTCGAAGAGGCGTTGCGGCGGCTCGGCCAGAGTGATCTGCCGCGCAAAGAACTCTACGTCTTCACCGATCTGGCGCGGAGTGCCTGGCCGGGTGACTCGGCCGCCCGGCTCCGCCGGCGGATCGCCGACATGCCCGGCGTGCGAATCTACCTGATCGACGTGGGCGTGCAGCAGCCGGCGGATTTCGCCCTGGGCGAGCTGCGGCTTTCCGGCCAGGTGCTCTCCAATCAGGGTTCGCTGAGGTTGGAGGCCGAGCTGTCGCGGGTGGGCGACCCGGGAGAGCGGACCGTGGAGCTGTACCTGCTGGACAACCAGGGGCAGCAGCAAAAGCGGAGCGAGGCAAGCTACGCGCTGGGACCTGGTGAGTCGCGGCGGGTCGATTTCCGCGTCGACTCCTTGGGCGTCGGCACGCAGCAAGGTTTCCTGCGGATTGTCGGTCAGGACGGCCTGGCCGCCGACGACACGCGGTTCTTCACCGTGGAGGTCAAGCCGCCCTGGCGGATTCTGGTGGCCGCGCCGAAGCCGACCGGGCAGTACACTTTGTTCTTCACCCAGGCGCTGGCCCCCACCGTGCTCCGCAAGCGCGGCGAGGCCCCGTTCACCTGCGACGTGGTCGACCTGGAAACCCTGGCCCAGCAGCCGCTGGACCCGTACGCGGCCGTGTGCCTGCTGGACCCGACGCCCCCGGAGCCGGCCGTCTGGAAGAAACTAGGCGAGTTCACCGAGGAGGGCCATGGGCTGGCGATCTGCCTGGGGCGCAACGCCGCGCCGGTCGACTCGCTGAACGCGCCCGAGGCCCAGCGGTTGCTGCCCGGCAAACTGCTCCGCCAGGCCCGCGCACCCGAGGGAGATTTGTACCTGGCCCCGCGCGATTATCAGCATCCGATCCTCGCGGCCTTCCGCGGCAGTGCCGGAGCGATCCCCTGGGACGCCTCGCCGGTGTTTCGCTACTGGGAACTCGACCAGCCGGCCGAGGGCGTCGGCGTGGTGCTCCCGTTTACCGACCAGCGACCGGCGCTGCTGGAGCGTCCGCTGGGCGACGGGCGGGTGCTGACCATGACCACCCCGGTCTCCGACGACCCCCAACGCGAGCCGTGGAACCTACTGCCGGTCAGCTTGCAGGCCGACCAGGCGTGGCCCTACCTGATCCTGGTCAACCAGATGGTGTTTTACCTGGTCGGCAGCAGCAACCAGCCGTTGAACTACTACGCCGGGCAGACGGCCCTGCTCAGGTTCGACACCCGCAGCCAGCACGACGTCTACCAGGTGTTCGCCCCCGGCGAGCTGACCTTCCCGCTTTCGGTCGATCCCAAGCAGCGCGTGCTGACGGTCAGCGCGACCGACCGGGTGGGCAACTATCGGGTCCGCGCCGGGGGGCTGGTCTCGGGCGTCGACCGCGGCTTCAGCGTGAACCTTGCCCCCGAGCAGACCCAGCTCGACCGGATCGCCGACGAAGAGTTGGCCGAGGCCCTGGGCACCAGCGATTATCGCCTCGCCCGCACGGCCGGCGAGATCGAGCGCGACATCAACACCGCCCGGGTGGGCCGCGAGCTGTTCCCGGCGCTGATCCTCCTGGTAGTTGCAGCCCTGGCGCTGGAGCACGCGGTGGCGAACCGGTTCTATCGGGAATAATGCAGAAGGCAGAATGCAGAATGATGAATGATGAATGATGAATGCAGAATGCAGAATGACTGAGATGTCGGGCCGCAACGACAGCAAGACCGCACCAACGGTCTTGTCGTCTCCACAGGCTGTGAAGCAGCACGGAAGTTGTCTGCGCATCATTCTGCCTTCTGCCTTCATCATTCTGCATTCTGCATTCTGCCTTCTGCCTTCTGCCTTCATCATTCTGCCTTCTGCATTCATCCTTCCCCATGAGCCGCCTCTCCTTTGATCCCGTCTTCGGCAGCTACGCGCTGGTGGTCGCGGCGGCGCTACTGCTGCTGGGGCTGTTGGCTTTGGGACCGGGGCGCGGCCGGCTGAGCGGGCCGAAGCGGGCGGCCTTGCTGGGGCTGCGGATCGGCGCGATCCTGCTGGTGATCCTGGCCCTGCTGCGGCCGAGACTGGTCTACACCGAAACCGTCAAACAATCGGCCACGCTGGTCGTGCTGATCGACCAGTCGCAGAGCATGTCGGTCCCCGATGTCGGCGGCGGAAAAACCCGCTGGCAGTCGCTCCGCCGCAGCGTCGCCGATGCCCAGTCCGCGCTGGCCGAACTGGCCCGGGATTTCGAGCTGCGGGCATACACCTTCGACGCAGAGACCCGCCCGCTTCAGCTCGACGGCGGCCAGATCCCCTTGCCCGAAACCCCCGAAGGCAAGCAGACGGCCATCGGCGCCGCCCTGGAAGACGTGCTCCAGGCGGAGGCCGGCAAGCGGCTGTTGGGCGTGATCCTCTTAAGCGACGGGGCCCAACGCGCCTACGCCCCCCGCGACCTGCCGCCGCAGACCGCCGTGGGGCTACTCAAACCGTTCGGTGCCCCGCTGTACACCGTCGCCTTCGGCCGCTCGCGCGGGCTGGGTGAGGCCAAGGACGTAGCCGTGGCCGACCTGCTGGTCAACCAGAGCGTGTTCGTCAAGAACCAACTGGCCATCGGTGGCCAGGTCCGCGTCGACGGGTACGTCAATCGCCCCATCCCCGTCAAGGTGTTCTTCGAGACCTCGCCCGGCAAAATGGAGGAAGTCGCCGCACAGAGCGTCACGGCCACCGACGAGGGCCAGCTCCTGCCGATCAAGCTCAGTTACGCCCCCGGCGTGCCGGGCGAGTGGAAGCTGACGCTGGAAGCCGTCGGGCAGCCGGGCGAGCTGGTCACCACCAACAACCGGCTGAGCACCTTCGTCAACGTGCTGGGCGGCGGGCTGAACGTGCTCTACCTGGAGGGGGCCTTGCGGCCGGAAACGCGATTCCTCCGCCGGGCGCTGGATGCCTCGCCCGACATCAACGTCCTCTACCAGCGGATCGACGCCCAACGGCCCGAGACCCGGCCCGGCGAAATGCCCCAGTGGTTCCAGCCCGGCAAGTTCGACGTCTACATCCTCGGCGACCTCGACGCCACGGCCTTCCAGGATGACGAGCTGAAGAACCTGGCCGAGGCGGTGAGCCGAGGTGCGGGCCTGATTATGCTGGGCGGGCTGCACAGCTTCGCGCCCGGCGGCTACGCCACCACCCCCCTGGCCGACCTGCTGCCGGTGGAGATGGACCGCTTCGAGCGCCAGGAGCCGGGCACGCCGATCCGCTCCGACGTCCACCTCTCCGGCCCCCTGAAGATGCGGCCCACCCGCTTCGGCGCCCTGCACTTCGCCCTGATGCTGGCCGGCACGCGCGAAGAGAACACGGCGCTGTGGGCCAAGCTGCCGCCGCTTGGGGAGGGGGCCAACCGCTTTCGCCGGCTGAAGCTCTCGGCCGTGCCGCTGCTGGCCGACCAGGAGGACCGACCGCTGCTGGTGGCCGGCGCCTACGACCGGGGTCGCGTGATGGCCTTCGCTGGCGACTCGACCTGGCTCTGGCAGATGCACGGATTCGAATCGGCCCACAAGCGCTTTTGGCGCCAGGTCATCCTGTGGCTGGCCCGCAAGGACCAGGCGGAAGAAGGCAACGTGTGGATCCGGCTGGCCAAGCGGCGGTTTGCCCCCGGCGAGCCGGTGGAGTTCACTACGGGCGCCCGGTCGGCCGGCGGCGAGGCGGTGGCCGATGCGACCTACAAGGTCGAGATCGTGCTGCCCGACGGCACGCGGCTGCCCCTTCAGCCGGTCCGCCAGGACGAGCAGATGACCGCGTCGCTGCGGAAGACGGAGACCCCCGGCGACTACGCCGTCGAGGTCACGGCCGCGCGGCAGGGGACGCCGCTGGGTAGCGCCCGGGCGCGGTTCCTGGTCTTCGAGCAGGACCTGGAGCTGGACAACGCGGCCGCCGACGCCGCCACGCTGGAGAGCCTGGCCGCCATGACCGGCGGCCGGTCAATCGCCCCCGAGGAGCTTCCCGGTCTAATCGAGCAGCTCGCCCGGCAGACCGAAAGCCTCCAGATCCAGCAGGAGAACAGGCGAACCCTCTGGAGCAAGAGCTGGTACCTCTGGTCGTTCCTTCTGCTGCTGGTCGGCCTGCTGGCGGCGGAATGGTACCTGCGGAAGCGGTGGGGGCTGGTGTAGGGCTTTCGGATTTCAGATTTGGGATTTGGGATTGCGGCAGTCCCAACCAAAGGGCTTTGATGATGCCGCGCCCGGTGCCGCTGGTGGCCTGTGCAGCAGGGCTGGGGCAGGGTAGACTGGGTGTATGCGAGCAGCCCCAAACCGCCCCCGCCCCGCGAACAGCCTCGGCAGGCGCTCATGTTGAAGGGCGCACCGGCCGGCCGTTGGGAGACGAGACGTTCCTTGGGCGTCTGGAAAGTCTTGTCGGTCGCGTCCTCAAACCGCAGAAGGGCGGTCCGAAAC
>Ga0315277_10004426_pt1 | contig 18798 bp, 21 predicted proteins | sample YL17G05_15_MG_FD_203695 | JGI IMG/M metagenome (GOLD analysis project Ga0315277, IMG submission 203695) | Sediment microbial communities from Yellowstone Lake, YNP, Wyoming, USA - YL17G05_15 | ecosystem: Environmental > Aquatic > Freshwater > Lake > Sediment | place: USA: Wyoming | collected...
GGCGGTAAAAGGGTAAATGGTAAAGGTGTAAATGGTAAAAGGAATGCGAAATCGTATTCCCCAACTACCAGGCACAAACTACCAGACCCTGTTCCTGGAACCCGGTAGCCAAGTCGTGGAACTCGGAACCCGGAGCATGGAACCCGGACCCGCTTAAAAGCCTCAAGGACCATTAGATTCAGCTACGATTAACTTCTATGCATCAATGATGCCGGAGTTCAGCAAGGATGAGGGACAACAACCATAGTACAGCATGTGATAAGTCGCAGGCAGGAGTGCCTGCGCCCCTTGCCGAGGCTATGCGATCTGCGAGTGGTTCTTTATATGTGCGTCCCACGGGACTCTGCTGGTAAAAAGGAATCGCGACTAAAGTCGCTCGCACGAAACGGTTTTCAGCAATTTTATTAGTTATCAGGGCGTGGGTTAAATTCAGCGCGAGCCAAGGGGAAGATTTGCGGATGGGAGGGAGGAATCGCGACTAAAGTCGCTCGCACGAAGATGTTGAGAAGCGAGTCTTCCGCGTGCCATTCAGCGTCAACAATGCTTGCGAATTGATCGCCCTGGCGCCTGGGCAAAAAATATTTGTCCTTGAAACAACGAAAGCATTTTAACGGTGAAGGAGTATCCTGTGAGAGATTTTTGCAAGTGATTGAAATCGCGCCTCAAGGCGCTCGCACATTCAAGATATGAGTGTCCGCACGACAAATCGGGCAGACACAAAGGTCTGCCCGTACATTCGCTCGCACGGTTGAGGGCTGCAAGTGGCGAGTGGCAAGTGGCCAGTGGCGAGATAAGGCGAGGAACGGTGAACGAGGAACGAGGAAAGGGGAAAGAGGACCCGCCTTCGCTCTGACGAGCTACGGCGGGCAAGCAGGATTGTCTTGCCGCACGATTGCCGGACCCTTGCAGATTTTGTATAATCCGGCGCCGGATTTATACTTAATCAAAGGAATCTAAGATGCTGTTATTCGCGCAGAGTATGGTCTTTCTGGCCGGCCTGACCGGAATCCTGTTCCTGGTTCGGAAATGGCCGGCATCCTTTTTGGTTTCCAGAATCCTTGCCATCGTTAGCATCTTCGCCTGGAGCGCCTGGCTTTTTTATGCCGGGTTCAGCTTCCATTACTGTGTGCTCCTGGACCCCTGGGGAGTGATGGGCGTGTTCGCCATTGCCGTGATTGCAATGTCCTTCTGGGCCGGCAAGCGATACCAGACGCCCCGGGTCTTGATCGGAGCGCTGGTTCTGCTCACCCTTGCCATCATCCTCGGCCGCATCTTCTTCCCGGGTCCGGGCGATTTGGAAATGAAAATTACCTGGAAGCTGGCGCTTCATATCCTGTTCACCTCCTCCGGATTCGCCATTCTCGCGGTCGGATGCGTGGTCGGAATTTTGATTCTGCTCCGAACCCGGATTTTGAAATCCATTGATTGGGCCTTCAAGCCGGAAATCCCCTGGCCCTCGCTCACCGCCCTGGACAATCTGTTCTTCAATACCGTCGGCCTGGGCATCCTGCTCCTGTCCGTCGGAATCGGACTCGGAGTCTGGCTCCTGCCCGGAATGAACCTGAAAGGACCCTGGTATGAAGACCCCAAAGTGATCCTGAGCACCCTGGGATGGGGACTTTACGGCTGGGTTTGGGTGTCCAGAAAAAGGCGGGGATTTTATTCCTGGCTGATCGTGGCCATCGCCACCCTCGGTTATATCTTCATCCTCCTCGGATTCTTCCTCTCCAACCTCATCGCCACCGGGTTCCACCGGTTCTAAAGGGGGCGGCTTGAAAGGGTATATTGAAAACAGCGCTGATTCCAAAGCCGGAGCCTCCGAGTGCATCCCCCTGGTGGAGGTCTTGCATCTCGCCGGGGTCAATCACCGCACCGCGCCTCTGGAAATCCGGGAGAAGCTCTCCGTCCCCAAAGCCAGGATCAACGAAGCGCTGCAAATCCTGAGCAAAAAGCTCGGCCTCTCCGAGTTGGTCATCCTGTCCACCTGCAACCGAACCGAGTTTTACTGGGCTTCCGCCTTCGCTGAAGCTACGGCGGACAAGTCGGAGAAGCAAATCTACCCGCTGGATTTTTTCCGAGCCTTGCCTCTGGTGGATTCAGAAATCATCGCCAGATTATCCCCTCTGGTTTATACCTATCACGGCAAGGAAGTCGCTCATCATCTGTTTGAGGTAACCGCGGGACTGGATTCTATGGCGCTCGGAGAAACCCAGGTCTCCGGCCAGGTAAGAGCCGCCTACGAATGCTCGCGTGAAATCGGTGTCACCGGAATCGCCCTCAACTTCCTCTTCCAGAAAGCCTTTGAAACCACCAAAAGAATTCATACCCAGACCGCGCTCTTCTCCCAGAAGGCGTCCATCCCGGCCGTGGCCCTGGAATTCGCCCGCGCCGTTTTTGAAGAACTCTCCGATGTCTTTGTCCTGGTCATCGGCACCGGAGAGATCGCGGAAGTCACGGTGGAGGTTCTGCGAAAGCGGGGCGTGAGAAAAATGGCCTTCATCACCAGGACTCAAGAGCGGGCGCGCGCCTGGCAGGAAAACTATCCGGGTTGCGAAGTGGCCACCCTGGAGAATTTATCCAGCCTGCTCTGGAAAGCGGACATCGTGGTGGCCTGCACGATCACGGACCAGCCGATCCTGAGCGCCAAAGAAGTCAGCCAGGCCCTGATCGCCAGAGAGAAGCGCAACCGGCCGTTTCTGGTATTGGACCTGGGCATTCCCAGAAATGTCAGCCCGGATTTGAAAAAGCTGGAGCAGGTGTATCTCAAGGACATTGACGACCTCCAGGAAGTTGTGAACAAGAACAAGGCGCAGTTGGAAGTGGAGGTGGAAAAAGCCCAACAAATCATTGAAACCGGGGTCCGGGAATATCTCCAGTTCTGCCTATCCGCCACGGCGGCGTCCACCATCAAGGAGCTCCGAGCCTTTGCCGAAGACATCGCCCGGAAAGAGCTGGACCGGAGCATACCTAAGCTCGGAGAGTTATCGCCCGAGCAGAGGCAGGAGCTTTTAACCCTGGTGCACCGCATCCTGGCAAAAATCCTGCATCATCCCTCGGAACGACTCCGCTTCATCTCCCGAGACCGCCAGGGCCAACAGGCCCTCCAATGGGCAAGAATCCTCTTCGGCCTCCAACCCCTGGATCACCAATCCCATCCCTCTGATTCTTCCGACCAGTCCCAATCCAAAAACGAAAAGCCGGAATAACTTTCCGATTAAGTTTCTCAGTTTCCTGGTTTCTGAGTCCTTCGGTTCATAAGTTCGCTGACGAACTTATTTACTCAGGACTTAGTGCTGAGAGAGCAAATCAGCTTTGGCGGGCAGAGAAAATATGTCATAGCATTTGCGAACCGAAGCACTGAGGCTTAAATCCGAAACCCGGCTTCGGAGAGTTCCGCCGAGCCATCGCCTGAGAAAGAAAATGTTTCGCGCTGAAAACCTGAGAAACTTGAGAACCCCGGAAACCCAATAAACCAGAACTTTGATGGACTTCCTGCGAGAATTATGTTTTATTATGGGAAAATTTTGAGGAGAAGGATTTGGCCGGGGAGCAGGAAGCGAAAAAAGGATCAAAGGTTTTTGGCCAGGGCGGGTGGCGCGCTCATTATACCTTGTTTCTCCTGTTTATGGCCTATCTTCTGGACTATGCGAACCGGAATGTATTGTATCCGCTCTTTCCGACCCTCAAGCAGGAATGGGGACTAAGCGATACCCAGCTCGGGGCTTTAAGCACGGTGGTATCAATCACCATCGGCGTCATCGTGATCCCGGTCTCGGTTCTGGTGGATCGCTGGAGCCGGCGCAAGACCATTTCTATGATGATATTCCTCTGGAGTATTGCCACGCTTGCCTGCGGGTTTACAAAAAATTTCGGCCAGATGCTTCTGGCGCGCGCCTTGATCGGATTGGGCGAGGCCGGGTATGCTCCGGGCGGAACCGCGATGATTTCCGCGGCGTATCCGGAGAAGAAGCGCTCGCTGGCGCTGGGAATCTGGAGCGCGTCCATCCCGCTCGGGATCGGCCTGGGAATGGTGATCGGGGGATATGTTGGCAGGCATTACCATTGGAGGAATGCTTTCAATCTGGTTGCGATCCCAGGAATATTGCTGGCAATAGCGGTCTGGTTTATGCGCGATTATAAGACGGTTTCGCTTACGCGCGATGCTCCGGCAGAGGGGCCGCTAAAGATTTCCAAAAGCCTGGTCAAGCAATCCTTGGGTTTGTTCACGATCCCGTCCCTGGTTTTCACCTATCTCGGTTTTGCCATGAATCAGGCCGCCACCAACGCGATCCTGGCCTGGCTTCCCTCATATTACACCCGGTTCCGCGGGATGGCGGTTGACCGGGCAGGAATAATCACGGCAATACTTGCCTTGTCGGTTTTCATTGGCGCGCCCTTAGGCGGATTATTCGGGGACATCCTGGGGAGGAAAAGAGCGAACGGCCGGATGCTGGCTCCGGCGCTCACTTCGTTTTTGACCGCGGTCGTCTTGTTTTTATCCTTTTTTATTTCCGGGCCGGACTGGCTCAAGATGGCGGTTTATATTGGGTTCGGAATTCTGATGGTGGCGTATGTTGCTCCGAGCGCGGCCGTGACTCAGGATGTGGTTCATCCGGGCCTGCGCGCGATTTCTTATGCCTTCAATGTGCTTACCATGCATCTGGTGGTGGGAGGATGGTCGCCGATGATCATCGGCTGGCTCTCGGATCAGATCGGCCTGGAGCGCGCAATGATGCTGATCCCTGTTTTTTGCCTGCTCGGGTCTATCTGCTTCATCATCGGAAGCAGATATTATGCCCGGGACCTGGCCAGGGCGGAGAAGGTGGAGTTGAGGGAAGAGTAAGAAATGAGGAGATTGGAGCCGCGGGCTCTTCTCCCGGATTTGCTTTTTGAACCGGATGCTTTTATAATTAAAAAAGAAATTATTGATTTAACCTTTTAACAAAAGGAGCCTTTCAATGGGAAGCGTGGTTAAGTGGAGAAAGAAGAAGATCAGCAAGCATAAGTATCGCAAGCGCCGCAAGGCTAATCGTCATAAGCCCAAATAAGCCCGTCGCGGGAAATTTTATCAATGGCTGATCGGCGCCGGGACTTGCGGGCAGTGGTGTGCCTGGAGGTGGAACCCGGCGGTCCTGGTTTAAAAAGACCTCCGTTTTATGTCACCGGCAACATCAGCATCAGCGGAATGTTTCTGATCACTTCCGACCCCTTGCCGGAAAAGACCAAGCTTAAACTCCAGTTTCAAGTTCCGGGGGATTCTGAGAAGGTTCAGGTGATCGGGGAGGTGCTCTGGTGCCGGGAGCAAAAGGAGCGGCCGCCTCATTTTCCGGGAATGGGGATCAGATTTATCGGCATTAGTGATCAGCACCGGACAATTATTGATCGGTTCATCACGGAGTTATTGGAAAAAGATAAGTAGGGGCGCACCCGTGTGTGCGCCCTCCTGAGATGCGGCGCACCCGGGTGTACGCCCTCCTGAGATGCGGCGCACCCGGGTGTACGCCCTCCTGAGATGCGGCGCACCCGGGTGTGCGCCCTCCTGAGATGCGGCGCACCCGGGTGTGCGCCCTCCTGAGATGCGGCGCACCCGGGTGTACGCCCTCCTGAGATGCGGCGCACCCGGGTGTACGCCCAAAGATAGGGCAGACACCTGGGTGGGCAGACACTTGGGTCTGCCCGTACCAGGCGCAATTTATTGCAACGGACACCAGGAGAGGATAAAAAAAATGAAGATCCGAAAACCAGCGGTTGCCGGGAGTTTTTATCCGGGAGATCAAGCGGAGCTCAAGGAGATGATTGAGGAATTCGTTGAACCGGGCAAGAAACGGACCAAAGCCCTGGGAGTAATCTCTCCGCATGCCGGATACATTTATTCCGGAAAAGGCGCCGGGATCGTTTTCTCCCGGGTGGAGATTCCGGACGATGTGATCATACTTGCGCCCAATCATCGGGGGATCGGCGCGGATATCGCGCTCTGGCCCGAGGGCAAATGGAGCACTCCGCTGGGAGAAGTGGAGGTCAATTCGGAGCTGGCGAAATTGATCAGCGCGGAGTCGGATTTAGTGGAAGCGGATGAGAGCGCGCACAAATCCGAGCATTCGCTGGAAGTGCAACTCCCGTTCCTGCAATATTTCAAGCCCGGGTTCAAGCTCGTTCCGCTCTGCCTGTTGCGGATGAGCTATGAGCAAGTAGAGGAACTGGGAAAGGCGATTGCCCGGGCGATAAAAAGATATGATCAGCCGGCGTTGATCGTGGCCAGCTCGGATATGAGCCATTACCTTCCGGCTCAAGTCGCCAAACGGCAGGATCAGCTCGCGCTGGACCAGGTGCTCCGGCTTGACCCGTATGGACTTTACAGCACGGTGGTAAAGAATAATATCTCTATGTGCGGTTTTATTCCCGCCACGGTGATGCTGGTTGCGGCAAAGGAATTAGGCGCCGAGAGTGCGGAACTGGCGGACTACCGGAATTCCGGCGAGGTCACCGGAGATGATCGGGAAGTGGTGGCTTATGCCGCAGTGATGGTCAAGTAAATCTGTAGGGGCGCAATTTATTGCGTCCTAAATAGGGCAGACACGCGGGTCTGCCCGTACCAAAAATGTCAAGATGAGGTGAGATGAAATGAAAAAGGCAAGAAAGGCGGAGGTTAAAAGGAAAACCAAAGAGACCGAGATTTTGGTCAAGCTGGTTCTGGATGGAGAGGGAAAAAGCAAGATCAAAACTCCGCTCGGATTTTTCAATCATCTTTTGGAAAGTTTTGCCCGGCATGGACTGTTTGACCTGGAGCTGACTGCTCAGGGCGATCTGGAAACCGGATGGCATCATACCCTGGAGGACCTGGGCATAGTTCTGGGGCAGGCCTTTAACCAAGCCCTGGATGTGCGCAAGGGGATCAATCGGTTCGGAATGAGCCTGGTGCCGATGGACGAGGCATTGGCAAGAGCGGTGGTGGACCTTTCCGGCAGACCCTTTCTGGTTTATCAGGTTGAGATTCCAAAAGAAAAGCAATGGGAATTTGATGTCAACCTGGTGGAGGAATTCTTCCGGGCCTTTGCCAATAACGCGGGACTGGCGCTTCATCTCAAACTGGAATACGGATCAGACTATCATCACTCCCTGGAGGCGATCTTCAAGGCCTTCGGAAGGGCAATGGCAGAGGCGGTTGCCTTGAACCCGCGCGAATCATCCGTACCCAGCACCAAAGAGAAACTCTGAGCGAAGAGGAAAGAGAAACGAGGAAAGAAAGAGGATCAAGGGTCTATGACCCTTGTCTTTGACAATCCCCGGCTCGCTTTCTAAAATAATTATTGCTTTGAGGAACAGATGAAAGAGCTTAAGGAAATAAAAGAAACGCTGGAGAAGCATCGGCAAATCCTGGAGGAAAAATACAAGGTGAAAAACCTTGCCATTTTCGGCTCCTATGCCCGTGCCGAGCAGACCGAGGAAAGCGATCTGGACCTGCTGGTGGAATTCAAGGAGCCCGTCGGGTTTCTCTTCATCCATTTTGCCGATTATCTGGAAGAGCTTCTGGGGGTTAAAGTTGACCTGATCACCCCGGACGCCATCAAACCCAACCGCAGGAAATATATTATGCAGGATTTGGTCAATGTCTAGGCGCGACTGGAAGCTCTTCCTTGAAGACATCCTGGAATCCATAGAATTGATTGAAGGCTATGTCGCAAATATGAGCCCCGATGATTTTAAATGGGACCGTAAAACCATTGACGCGGTGGTAAGGAATCTTGAAATCATCGGCGAGGCATCCAAGGACCGCCATCCGGAGATAGATTGGACCGGAATCCTCGGCTTGAGAAACCGGATCGCCCACGAGTATTTTGGCCTTAATCTCTCCATTATCTGGGAGATCATCAAGAAGGAACTTCCGAAATTGAAAGTTCAAATAAAACAAATTTCTGAAAAATAACGACAGGATTCAAAATTAAAAAATACAAAAATCTTTGCGTCCTTGCCTACTCCGCCGAAGTAGCTTCGGCTACGAAGGCTGGATGCGCCTTCCTGTCCTGCGAAGCCTTGGCGAAGCAGGATGCGGTGAAAAAATATGATTTTGATTATTGATTACGGAATGGGCAATCTCCGCTCGGTGGAAAAGGCTTTTCAAAAACTCGGCTTTCCGGTAAAAGTGTCCAGCAGAAAGACCGAGATTGAGGAAGCAGATGGGATAATTCTGCCCGGAGTGGGCGCGTTTGGGGATTGCATCAGGAATCTGAAACAACTTGACTTGATTGAGCCGCTCAAGGAATTCATCCAAGCTGGCAAGCCTTATCTGGGAATTTGTCTGGGCTATCAGATTCTGTTTGAGGAAAGCGAGGAGTTCGGAAGAAGCAAGGGTCTGGGAATTTTCCAGGGAAAGGTGATAAAATTCTCGGAGCAGATGCCGGATCCGGATGCGGCTCCCGGGGCTTTGCTCAAAGTGCCGCATATGGGATGGAACCAGATTGAGAAGAAAAAAAATCACCCGGCTCTGGAAGGAATGGAATCCGGCTCCAGTTTTTATTTTGTTCACTCTTACTATCCGGCGCCTAAGGATAAAAGTTTGGTCGCCACTGAAACCGAATACGGAATCAAATTCGCCTCCAGCATTGCTCAGGGCAATCTTTTTGCCTGCCAGTTTCATCCGGAAAAGAGTCAGGCCAATGGTCTTGCTTTGCTCAATAATTTTGGGAAAATGGTGTCAAAAGGATGAGAAATCTAATATTTAAGAATTTTCACCGCAAAGGCGCAAAGAGCGCAAAGAAAATAAATGGGGTGAAGGGTCTGCGACCCTTGCTCTTTCCTCTTTTCTCTTTCCTCTTGCTCGGGCTTTTGAGCTGTCCCAGACAAGAACCGACTTTGAGCGCGATCAATTTGCCCAAATATAAATTCGTCATCGCCGAGGCGCTTGATGCCGACAGCGGAGTTTGCCCGATCTGTCTGCGACCGGTCTTCTCCTGCGAAATCAAGAGCACCGCCGGCAAGGAGTTTGATTCCGCGCTCGGCGCTGTTCTGGCTGAGGACGGGTTTGAGATGATTAGAGCCAGGTTGCCGGCGGATAAATCAATTGAGAAAAAAACCGTGGATCCCTGGCTCCCCCTGGCCAAAACCCTGAAAGGAAATTTCCTGGTCTTCCCCGTGATTTATTGCTGGAGCGAGCGGAAAGGAAGTGGTCTGGCGGTGAGCAGCCCCGCGGAAGTGGGATTTCATTTGCACCTTTTTGACCCGGAGTCGGGCAAAGAGGTCTGGGGAGGAAATTTCAATGAGCGGCAAGCGCCCTTGAGCGAAAATCTTCTGGATCTGAATGAGTTCATCAAGCACGGCGGAAAATGGGTTAAAGCCGGGGAACTGGGAGAAGAGGGATTGGAAAAGCTGATCCGGGAATTTTTGAAAGCAATCAGGCAAAATGATTCTGATTCCAGCCATTGATCTTCGGAGAGGCCAGGTGGTCCGGCTCTTCCAGGGCCGGTATGACCGGGAGAAGAATTACCGGCTTGCTCCGTTGGAAGTGGCAAAGCAATTTGTTGAGGCGGGCGCGAAATTGATTCACCTGGTGGATCTGGATGCGGCGCGAACCGGAGAGCCACAGCAGCGGGATTTAATTCTGAAGCTGGCAAAGGAAGTCAATGCCGAGTTTGAATTAGGCGGCGGAATCAGAACCATCAAGATCATCGCGGACTATCTGGAAAACGGAGTCAGCCGGGTGATCCTGGGCACGGCCGCGCACCGGGATCCGAATTTAGTGGAGCAGGCTCTGAAAAAATTCCCGCGCCGAATCGTGATCGGGATTGACGCGAAAGAAGGCAAAGTGGCAATTTCCGGCTGGGAAGAAAAAACCGGAACCTCCGCGGTTGAGCTGGCAAAAAGATATGACCGGCCCGAAGTGCGCGCCATCATTTACACCGAGATTGAGCGGGACGGAACCTTGCAAGGACCAGCAATCAAATCGCTTGAGGAAATCCTGAAAGCCGTCAACATTCCGGTGATCGCTTCGGGCGGAGTCTCCGGTATCCCGGATTTGACCGCGCTCTTGCCTTATGAAAAACTTGGTTTGGAAGGAGTGATTGTCGGAAAGGCGATTTATGAAGGCAAGATCAATTTGAAAGAAGCGATTCAAATGATGAAGGATGAGTTATGAATTTAGAATTATTAGCTGGCTACCGATTATAAGGAGGGCTTTAATGGAAAGAGGAATAAAAATTGTTCTATCTTTTGTATTTTTTATTTTTGCCTTCGCCCTAGGCGCCGGTCAATTTGAAGACCTGGTCAAGAAAGGCGATGAGTATTTCGCCAAACGCTCAACCCTGGAGAACTGTCTCAAGGCCATTGAATATTACGAGCAGGCCTGCGCGCTCAATCCCAAGGAGATCAAGCTCCGGCTCAAGCTCGGAGAGCTTACGCACTGGACCGCGGGCGAGTTGGGCGAGAAAACGATGGACAAGAAAAAGCGGATTGAAGTCTTGAGAATCGGCGTGAAGGTTTCGGAGGAAATTTTAAAACTGGAGCCGCGGAATCCCGGCGGACATTACTGGCGGATGTGGAACCTGGCCGCGGTCACGGTGGCAGAAGGCATACTCTCCGGCGGATACTCCTTCAAGGAAGCGATTGTAGGAACCATTTTTGTGGCCAACGGCGATCTCAATTATTATTACGCAGGAGTTTATCGCTACTGGGCCAGGGTGATCTACGAGATTCCCGGTCTGCTGGGAAAATTCTTCCACTTCACCGACGCCGACTCCATCTGGCTTTATCAACAATCCCTTTCCGTGGCTCCCAATTTCATCCTCACCAGATTCTGGATGGCCGAGACCTATCTCAAAATGAAACAGCGCGACAAAGCCTTGGAACAATTAAAAATCATCCTCAAAACCCCGGCCGAAAGCCTCCCGGAAGTTCAGATTGAAAACAAATTTTACCAGGACCAGGCGAAGAAGCTCCTTGCCGAGCTGGAGGGGTAAAGCCTTCGGCCGGCCGCAGGAACACATTGCCATTGGCCGCGTTGTTATCTATAATTAAAAATATGGATAGAAAAATTATCAAGCTCGCCCAGGATTTCAAGGAGATGGTGGAAAAGAAACTGGGCCCCACCGAAGTCATTATCTTCGGCTCCCGCGCCCGGGGCGACAATGATCCGGACTCTGACCTGGACCTGGCAGTGATCGCGGACCGGATGGATGACGAAACCTTGAACCTCATTTCTGATTGTGCCTGGGAGGTCGGATTTGAAGCGGGGATCGTTGTTTCTCCGATAGTGTTCACCCGGGAGGAAGTAGTAGGGGTTTTGAAGGAATCCCCGATCTGCCAGACGATTGAAAAAGAAGGCATCCGGCTGTGAAGGAACTCTTGATTAAATATCGGATGGAGCGGGCGGAAGAGTCCCTTGCGGAAGCGGAACTGCTTTATAATGAGGGCAAGAGTTATCGCGGCGCGGTCAATCGGGCGTATTACGCGATGTTTTATTCCGTGCTCGCCCTATTGGCCAAGCAAGGCAAGGGGACCAGCAAACATAGCGGGGCTATGGCGCTGTTCGATCTCAATTTCATCAAACCCGGAATTTTCCCGAAAGAAATGGGCAAAGCCTTGCATCGTATTTTTGATCTGAGGCAAATGGGGGACTACCGGGACCTTTTCCAGATTGACCAGAAAAAAGCCGAGAGCGCTCTCAAGACAAGCCGGGAATTTGTGGAAAAGGTCAAAGAATATCTGAAATTATGACCCGGATGGAAAACCGTTTTTACCAGGACTAGGCGAAGAAGCTATTGGCTGAACTTGAGGATTGAATTAACCGGCAATTTGATTTTAACAAATCGCGGTGTAATCTCTATGTTACTTCTGAAAATGTAAGGAGTGGCTCATTCAAGCGTCAAGTTTTATCTTAAGAGCGACGAGTCACAAGGGGAGGATAAAAATGAAAAAGAGAAATTTTCTGACGGGAATTATGGTGTTGATTTTTGCGGGAATATTGATCGGATGCGGAGACGCCAATGATCCCGGGACCGGGCGGGATCAACAGATCCCCCCATTATCCGCATCAAAATCCTTTGGCGCGAGCGTCAACGGCTGGTCAGTCGTCTCTGCGGGAGATTCTCACAGTTGCGGCATTCCAAACAATAACAACTCGCTCTGGTGTTGGGGATGGAATGGGGACGGCCAGCTTGGGGACGGGACCACGGCCATGGCGAAAACCCCGGTGCAGGTGGGAGCAGACTATGACTGGGCCCAGGTTTCCGCGGGGGCGTATCATACCTGCGCAAAGAAGAGTACCGGCACGCTTTGGTGCTGGGGATGGAATTATAACGGATGGCTGGGAGATGGAGCCACCGCAGACCACAAGACTCCAACCCAGGTGGGGACCGATTCCAACTGGGCCTCGGTCAGCGCCGGACAAACTAATACTTGCGCGACCAAGACCACTCACGCGCTTTATTGCTGGGGTGATAATGATCAAGGCCAACTGGGAATCGGGAACACCGTGGAAAAACATAGTCCAACCAAGGTGGGAAAATCCGATTGGTCAATGGTTTCCACCAAAGAAGAATGCACCTGCGCCAAAAAGACCGATGGGAGCATCTGGTGCTGGGGTTGGAACAAATATGGACAGGTTGGGGATGGGACCGTTAAGGACCGCAAGTCGCCCTTCCGGGTGGGAACCGCCAAGAATTGGAAAACGATTGCCGCGGGCGGCTCGCATGCTTGCGCCATCAAAACCGATGGCACACTCTGGTGTTGGGGAGGCAATGGCAATGGCGAGCTTGGGGATGGAACGATTAAAGACCGGAAAACTCCGGTCAAGGTAGGGAGAGCCTCCACCTGGGCCTCGGTTGCTCTGGGATCCAGCCATAGTTGCGCCAAGAAGAAGAATACCGGGCTCTATTGCTGGGGCGATAATTATTTTGGAGAGCTTGGAGTGGGAGATACCGTGGAGCGGCACAAGCCAACCATTGTCGGGCAATCGGGAATCGGGTATGCCTCCTTTGCCGTCGGGTCATATCATACCTGCGGGATCTGGAGCGATGCCAATATCTGGTGCTGGGGTTATAATGGATATGGCCAACTGGGGGACGGAGACACGACCGATGTGCTTAACCCATCCGTCACCGTAATCAAACCGTAATTGTGATCAAAGCAAAACCGATTAACCCAGGAGGCGGACAATGAACCAGAAAGAACTTTTAGCGGCGATTTTGGGGTTGATTTTTGCGGGTCTATTGATGGGGTGCGGAGAGGTCAATGATCCCGGGACCGGGCGGGATCAGGCTTCCAAGCTTGGACCGAGAACAATCACTTCCAGCCCCACGGTGCCTCATGTCTTGACTTGGGCCAGCGTATCCGCCGGGGATAACCATACCTGCGCCATTGGCGCCGACAATAATTATTTATGGTGCTGGGGCGACAATCTTTATGGGCAACTTGGAGACGGCGGCACCGTTGATAAAAAAACCCCGGTCATGGTTGGATCTGACTATTGGTTAAAGTCCGCGCCGGGAGGCCGGCACACCTGCGGCATAAAATACGGCAACACGCTCTGGTGCTGGGGTTTTAATGGATCCGGCCAACTTGGGGACGGAACCACCGGGGACAAACTGGTTCCGAGCCAGGAGAATACCGGGAATAGTGATTGGGCCTCGGTGAATAGCGGCTACGAGCATAGTTGCGCCTTGAAGACCGATCAATCGCTCTGGTGCTGGGGAAGTGGCGCCAATGGCCAACTTGGGAATGGAACCACCACGGGAATCAATAGTGCTCCGCAGCAGGTGGGTACTAAAGCCTGGAAATCATTGTCCACCGGAGCTTATCATACCTGCGCGGTCAGGACTGACAGCACTCTCTGGTGCTGGGGCTTAAACAGTAATGGACAGCTTGGAATCGGAAGCCATCAATTGCGCAAAGTTCCCGCCAAAGTGGGCGCCGCTACCAATTGGTCCTCGGTTGGCGGAGGATGGTATCATACCTGCGCGATCAAGAAAGACAAGTCGCTCTGGTGCTGGGGATATAACCATTTCGGCGAGTTGGGAAATGGAACCACCAAGAGCACAACCAAGCCGGTCCGGATTGGAACCGATAATACCTGGAAAATGGCGGCGCTGGGAACCTATCATTCCTGCGCATTGAAGAAAAACACCGGCCTTTATTGCTGGGGTCTCAACGACCAGGGCCAGTTGGATACTTTTGACAACAATGACCGGCACAAGCCAAAGCTGGTGGGGGGTGCGGGAACCGGGTATGAGTCCTTTGCCACCGGCAGTGCGCATACCTGCGGGGTATGGTATAACAGCGGAATAAATGATATCTGGTGCTGGGGTAATAATGATAACGGCCAGTTGGGAGATGGAAACACTGCCGATGCGAATGGTCCGGTCCAGGTCATCAATCCATAATCAACAGCGCCGGGAGCCGGAAATCCGGCAAGGAAGGTCTTAAGGCCAAGGAGGTCGCAGATGAAGAATTCAGATTTTTTAGCGGCGATTTTGGCTCTGATTTTTGCGGGAATGTTCATTGCCTGCGGAGATGCCAATGATGCCGGGTCAATTTCCAACCAGCCTTTGGACCGCTCTCCCGGCTTTGGGCAAGCGGCATCAAACGGGTCTTCTATTTCCGGCTGGCTCAAGACTGCGGGTGGAAGGTATCATACCTGCGGAATTGCCACCGATAACACGCTCTACTGCTGGGGCAGGAATTCCGTCGGACAGCTTGGATTGGGAGACACGATTAATCGCCCCGAGCCCACCCAGGTCGGGTCTGACTCCGACTGGACTCAGGTTTCCACGGGAGATCAACACACCTGCGCGCTCAAGAATAATGGCGATCTTTACTGCTGGGGATCAAATGCTTCTGGTCAGGTCGGGGATGGAAGCGGTGCCGATAAAAAATTGCCCGTCCTGGTCAGCGGGGGTTGGGAATCCGTGGATGCCGGGTATCAACATTCCTGCGCGAAAAAGCCCAATGACACGCTCTGGTGCTGGGGGAGCAATAATTCGGGCGAACTCGGGGATGGAACCAATAGCTACAGAAATGCGCCGGTCAAAGTCATCGGCAAAAGCTGGTCAACTTTCTCCGCGGGTCAAGCGATTACCTGCGGCAAAAAGAAAGACGGCTCGCTCTGGTGCTGGGGCTGGAATGACTATGGCCAACTCGGGATCGGAAATCTGAGGAAGAAAAATAAGCCCGTCAAGGTGGGGACCGCAACCAACTGGTCTTCGGTCGCGGCCGGCGGCTATCACGCCTGCGCCAATAAGAAAGACGGGACCCTCTGGTGCTGGGGATATAATAATAATGGAGAGCTGGGAACCGGGGATAAAAAACAGCATAAAACCCCGGTCCGGGCCGGAACCGGATCCGATTGGGTGTCAGTGTCCGCGGGCGAGTATCATACCTGCGCCCGGAAAAAGAATAAAGACCTCTTTTGCTGGGGTTATGGAACTTATGGACAGCTGGGAGATGGCGAATGGTCGGACCGGACCAGGCCTTACAAAGTCGGAAGCGGTTGGACACTAATTGCCACGGGAACCGAACATACCTGCGGAATCACCGCCAGTGACACCCTGCTCTGGTGCTGGGGATGGAATGATGATCATCAACTGGGAGTCGGCCTTGATGGCAATAAAAATTCTCCCACCCAGGTGGTGAATCCATAAGCAATTGTGCGATCATCTTCCGGCGCGATTCCTTTCTGTGCGGGCGACTTTAGTCGCAATTCCTTTTCGTGCGAGCGACTTTAGTCCCGATTCCGGGCACTGTTAACCGCGTATCCCCTGCCTTTACAATCCGACTTTTTAGTGTAAATTCTGGGATATGAAGAGGACGGTTCGGAATCGGATAGATTATCAGGTGATCGCGGATCTGATGGAGCAAGGCGGTCGGGTTCTGGATTTGGGCTGTGGCGACGGGGAACTCCTGGAATTGCTTTCCCGCGAGAAGAAGGTCACGGGTCAGGGGATTGAAATAGACGAGGGCAATATCACCCATTGTACGGCCCGGGGGGTAAATGTTATTCACGGCAACTTGGATGAGGGCCTGAGGGATTATGGAAACGGCACTTTTGATTATGTGGTTCTCAACCAGACCCTCCAGGTGGTGCATAAGCCCGACTATGTGCTTCAGGAAATGGTCCGGGTGGGAAAAAGAGGCATTGTCGGGTTCCCCAACTTCGCCTACCTCCGAATCCGCCTGCAACTTTTCTTTACCGGCAAAATGCCGCGAACCCCGGAGCTTCCCTTCCAGTGGTATAACACCCCGAACATTCATCTGGTCACGATCAAGGATTTTGAGAGGTTCTGCCGGGGAAATCAGGTTGAAATCATCAAGCGGATTTTCATCAGCGGGTCCAGCCTGGTCAATCCCTACCTGTTCCCGAACCTGCTCTCTAAGAGCGCGCTTTATGTGATCAAGCGGAGCGATCGTCAGATCAGTAAATGACCCAACCTCGGGCCATAGCATTACTCTCCGGCGGCCTGGACAGCGTTCTCTCAGCCCGGCTGATCCTGGACCAGGGCATTTCCGTGATCGGCCTGCACCTGGTCAGCCCGTTCGCGAAATACACAATGGAAAATGTGGAAAGCTCTATGCCGGCGAAAGTTGCCCGCGAGCTTGGAATTGAGTTTATCGCCCGGGAGATGGGCGATGAATATTTTGATCTGCTCAAGAAGCCCCGGTTCGGTTTCGGCCGGGCGATGAACCCGTGCATTGATTGCAGGATCCTGGAGCTCAGGCGCGGCCTGGAAGTGATGAAGGAGCGGGATGCGCAATTCATCATCACCGGCGAGGTGGTCGGACAAAGGCCGATGAGCCAGCATAAGCAGACCATTGAGATGATTGAGAAGCAGGCCTTTGCGATCGGCCTGGTCTTGCGGCCGCTCTCGGCAAAAGCGCTTAAGCCAACCATCGCCGAGGAAAAATTATGGGTGGATCGGGAGAAGCTCTTCGGGATCACGGGCCGGTCCCGCAAGATTCAATTTGAGTTGGCGGAAAAATTCGGGATCAAGGAATATCTTACCCCCGCGGGAGGATGCCTGCTCACCGACCGGGAATTCGGGAAAAAAGTTAAAGATTTGCTTCTGCATCAGCCGGATTTTGACCGCAACGATCTCCGGCTTCTGATCCTGGTCCGGCATTTCCGGCTTTCTCCGGAGGCCAAGCTGGTGGCGGGAAAAAATGACGAGGAAAATAAAAAGATCATCGGCCTGGCCAGGCCCCCGGACCTCTTGATCCGCACCGATAATGTCCCCGGACCCGCCGGGCTGCTCCGGGGAAAATTCGGGCCCGACCAAATTCGGACCGCGCTCGCGATTATCGCCTACTATGTGCACAAGTCCCTGAGCGCGGAAGTCCCCTTTGAGTTAGAATTCCTGGCCGAGGGCAGGACCGAAAAAATGAGCGCGCATCCGATCGGGAGGCCGCGGCTTGAAGAGCTCAGGATTTAAGGGGGCATCCAGACCGGCCCTGGAAAAAATTAAGCGCAGAGATTAAAATGTATTGTGCGCGGACAGGAGTGTCCGGTAGATAAGATTGATTCTAGGGGGGCAGACACTCTTGGCGGCCAACAAATTGAAAAAATGGACGAGCTGGATAGATACATAAGACAAATGACCTTCCACGGCCTGGGCAAGGAGGGACAGCGCAAGCTGCTCTCCTCCAAAGTGCTCCTGGTCGGCTGTGGCGCGCTCGGCTCGGCCGCGGCTGTGAGTATGGTCAGGAGCGGGATCGGACATCTCACTATTGTTGACCGGGACATTCCCGAGCTTGTGAACCTCCACCGCCAGTTCCTCTATGACGAAGAGGACATCAAGGCGATGATCCCCAAGGCCATTGTCGCCGCGGAAAAACTTGCCAAAATGAACTCCCAGGTAAAAATTGAGCCGAAGGTGGCCGAACTGCGCGCCGAGAATATTGAGAAGATCGCCCAGGGAGTTCACCTTGTCATTGACGGAACCGATAACCTCGCAACCAGATACCTGATCAATGACTTCTGCGTCAAAAACTCAATCCCCTGGATTTACGGCGGAGTGATCGGAGCCAGCGGGATGATGATGGTGGTTGAGCCGGGAAAGACCGCCTGCCTCCGTTGCCTGTTCCCGGAGCCGCCCGCTCCCGGCTCCCTTCCATCCTGCGAAACCGAGGGCGTGCTCAATCCCGCGCCCCTGCTCATCGGCGCCCTTGAATCAATCGAAGCCATCAAAATCCTGATCGGCTCTGACAAAGTCAAAACCGGTCTTACCAACATTGACCTCTGGGAACATACTTTTTCAACCGTGGAGACCAAACGCAATCCTCATTGCCCAACTTGCGGCAAAAAGAATTTTGAATTCCTGAACCGCAAAAAAACCGACTTCTCAACCTCCCTCTGCGGACGGAACGCGGTCCAGATCAGCCCCGCCCAGGTCATTGACCTGGACCTCCAAGCCTTGAAACAACGCCTGGAAAAACTCGGCAAGATCTCTTTCAACGGATACCTCCTGGAAGCCGACCTGGAAGGATTCAAACTCATCATCTTCCCGGATGGAAGAGCAATTATTCAGGGCACCACCGACGAAACCAAAGCGAGGAGCCTTTACAATCGCTATCTCGGCAGATAATTGGGCCGCAGCCACTCTTGGCTGCGTTCAACTTCGTGCGAGCGCCTTCAGGCGCGATTCTAGGGGCGCAGACACTCCTGTCTGCGACAAAAAGAAGTTTTCACCGCCGAGGCGGTAGAGTAGGGAGGGGCAGTCGCCCCTCCCCCTCGACAAACCGGACAGGCGGATTTCCCGCATCCGGCTTTCCTGAAGACTCTCGCCTCGAGCTTGCATCGGCCCCAAGCCGACTTGGCTC
>Ga0315277_10004428_pt1 | contig 18793 bp, 14 predicted proteins | sample YL17G05_15_MG_FD_203695 | JGI IMG/M metagenome (GOLD analysis project Ga0315277, IMG submission 203695) | Sediment microbial communities from Yellowstone Lake, YNP, Wyoming, USA - YL17G05_15 | ecosystem: Environmental > Aquatic > Freshwater > Lake > Sediment | place: USA: Wyoming | collected...
ATTCTCATGCTCTGGCATAAGCCCTTCTCCTTTTCAAAAATTGCCCTTATCCGGAAATCACTTCCACTTCCTTATTGCGCAATACCTTATCGGCAAGGACCTTTGACAGGCTAAGCTTAACCCTTACTCCCTTCTGAAGATACTCTGCCTTTTCTACTTTTCCTTCGCGATAAAACAGGTTTACTATATCCATGCGCGAATGAGGGACCATTACTTCCAGTTGGACCATTCTGCCGACAAAGTTCTTTTCAACCGCCTGAAGTAATACGTCTAAATTACTGCCTGACTTTGCGGATATCGCTACAGGATTAATGAAATCTTTTTTTAACTTAGCCAGCCAGGCCTGGTCATCCAGTAAATCAATTTTATTTAAGGCGGTAATGATATTTTTATTATCCGCAGCCAGCTGCTTCAGAACCTCAAACACCGCCTGGCTGTGTTCGTACACCCGCGGATGGCTTACGTCCAAAACATGGATTAATAAATCCGCCTCTGCCGCCTCCTCTAGCGTCGCCTTAAACGCCTCGATAAGGTGGTGCGGAAGATTATGCAGGAACCCTACCGTATCGGAGATTACCGCATTTTCTCCGTTACTTAACCTGATATTCTTGGATAAAGGGTCAAGGGTGGTAAACAGGCTGTCCTGCACCACCTGGCCGGCGTCGGTTAAGGCATTTAAGAGTGTGGACTTACCGGCATTGGTATAACCGACCAGGGCTATGGAAAAAAGCGCCTTGCCCCTCTTTTTGCGCATCTCTTGGCGATGGGTCTTTAAGCGCGTCAAATCCTCTTTTAACGTATCGACTCTCTTTCTTATCCTGCGGCGGTCTATTTCCAGCTTCTTCTCTCCCGGACCGCTGGCGCCGATTCCGCCTGCCTGACGCGAGAGGATTAACCCCTTACCGATTAATCTGGGCATAAGATATTGCAGTTGTGCCAACTCTACCTGGGTTGTACCTTCGGCTGTTTTGGCGTGCCGGGCAAAGATGTGCAGGATAAGCTGTGTTCTGTCAATGGTCTTTCTCCCGATTACCTCTTCGAGGTTTCTCTGCTGCGTGCCGGAAAGGTCATGGCTGAAAATAATCACCTGGACGCCTTCCCGGTGAGCCAGCATGGCAATCTCCTCTGCCTTGCCTTCTCCGACAAAAAAACCCGCAGAGGGCTTATCTATATTGCAAATGATATTTTCCACTATCTTGGCCCCGCTGCTTCTGCATAACTCTTCTAATTCCTGCGCAGTATTTTCTATGTCCCAGCTGTCTTCCTCAGATTTTAATTTCACGGTTACTAACAGGGCTTTCTCCATATCCTCTCCTATGTAATTATACTGCGCCGTGCTTAAGGTTGCCGTTTGGGTTTGTTAACCGAGCCTTCCGTATATTTTTTTCACTATATCTTTAATTGATTCCTTAGGTCTAATCACAATCCAATCAATACGCTTATCCCTCCTGAACCAGCTAAGCTGCCTCTTGGCATAATGCCGGCTGTTGCGCTTTATCAGACGTTTTGCCTCTTCTAAATCAAACTGGCCGTCGTAATAACCCTTTATCTCATTTATGCCGATGGCCTGAGAAGCAGTCTGGCTTAATCTGCCGTCCAGCAAACCCTTTGCTTCTCTTACCAGGCCCTGCCTGAACATCACATCAACCCTGCGGTCAATTCTCCTATACAAATCCTCCCTGTCCCGGTTAAGGCAGAAAATCTGCACCTGATGGCCGTCTAAAACACCTTTTCTTTGCTTCTGTAATTCGCTAATAGGAACCCTGGTTTTTTCGTATACCTCCAACGCCCTGACGATGCGCCGCAGGTCATGGGGATGTATCTTTAAGGCAGCTTGGGGATCAACCCTGGCCAGTTCACGATAGAGCTTTTCCCTGCCGTATCTTCCGGCCTTGCGGTATAACCTGCCCCTGATTTTTTTGTCTTTTGTCTGTCCTTTAAATATGCCGTCCAAAAGAATGCTCATGTAAAATCCGCTCCCGCCTACGAACAGGGGAAACTTGCCTTTTTTTATAATCTCTTTTACTTTGGAATACGCCTGCTTCTGATAGTCTGCTGCGCTGTATTCCCGGGCAGGCGAAATAATGCTTATCAAATGATGTTTGACCCGCCTCCTTAACGCCGCAGACGGCTTTTGGGTGGCAATCTTCATTTTTTTATATACCTGCATGGAGTCGCAGGAAATAATTTCGGCATTAATCTTAGAGGCGAGTGCTACCGCTATCTCGCTCTTACCCACTGCGGTAGGCCCGACAATAAAAATAACCCTGTTTTTCTTGTTTGCGGCCGGCGGTTCGCGATGGACGCCTTGCGATAAGGGCTTTGCCATTATGGATAAATCTTGGTGGGGTAGCCTTCTACGATGAGCCTTTTTTCCAGTTCCTTTGTCTCAAAACGCGAATCTAACTTACCCACTCTCACCCGGTAAAGTTTTTCGTTATCGGTTCCCGGTTCAACGACATAGCTGGAATATCCTTTATCGGATAACTCCTGGCAGAGTCTCCTGGCATTTTTCATATTTGAAAACGCGCCTACCTGCACGGTAAAATAAAATTGAGGGACGGATAAGTCCTTAGCCAGCCTCTGCTCAAAGCTTAATGGATAATCCTTATTCAGCTTGTCCTGGTATGCCTGCGCCTCTTGCCAGTTGCCTTTTTTCAGAGAACACTGCGCCAGCCGGAAAAGTACCAGGCCATTAAGCCGGGTATCCTGGCTCGATTCGAGTATCTGTTTATATTTATTTTCCGCGCTGTCGTAATCCGATTTCAAGAAATAGGTGTCCCCCAGGCCAAGCTGCGCATCCTCTTTAAAACCGCTGTCTTTAAACTCATTGATTATGATTTCGAAGACATCTGAGGCCCGCAATAGGTTATTCTGCTTCATATAGCTTATGCCCAGCATATAATACAACTCGTCCAAATCCTTAGAGTAGCCGCTATGCGCCAGCACTTTCTCGCATTCATCAACGCACTGCTGGTAATCGCCTTTTAAGAAATACACCTTTGCCTTGTCCAGGTCCAGGGCGTAAGTTCTGGATATAAATACTAAGCAAAAAATGAATAAAATTAAGATTTGTGTCGCAAGTCGCAAGTCGCAAGTCGCAAGTTTCAACCTGTGACCTGAAACAAGTGTATTACTCATTTTTTATTCCTTGATATCTTTCTCTGTAACTCCAGGATTAAGGCGTGCCTCTTCTCTTTCTCCTGCTGCGGCACATCGTCCGCGAAACCGGCTGCCCGGGTATGCGGCCGGGGCGAATATTTGAAAATATAGCCGGCGTCAAATTCCATCTCTTCTACCAGGCTGCGCGTATCCTGAAAATCCTCTTCGCTTTCTCCGGAGAATCCCACAATGATATCTGTGGTCAATACCCCGTTTTTTACTATTTTACGATACTTATCCGCTAAGTCCAGATAAAAGTTTCTCGTATAGCCGCGGTTCATTAATTCGAGAATCCTGTCTGAACCGGACTGCACGGGAAGATGCAGGCATTTCTTTAACTTTTCCAGACCTGCCATTGCCTGGAATAAATCTGCAGTCGTATCCTTGGGATGCGAGGTAATAAAACTGAATTCTTTGAGCCCGGATATATTATTTACCAGCCTTAATAACTGCGGGAAACTAACTGGGGACTGGGAACTGGAAACTGGGAACTGATAGGCATTTACATTTTGTCCTAACAAGGTAACCCTGGTTATGCCCTTATCTGTGGCTTCTTTAATTTCTCTTACTATATCTTCGTAATTGCGGTTATGCAATTCTCCCCGCACATAAGGCACGACACAGTAAGAACAATAATTAGAACACCCTTCAGAGATAACCACATAAGCGTGTTCCTTATCTTCGTAAAAACCGGTATGATAAATCTCCTCGGGCCTGAGGCTGCCGTCCGTCTCCCAGATTTTTTGCTCAAATAAGCCTTTACCTGAGACCTGGGACCTGTGACGTGTGACCTTTTCAATAATTTCCGGAATCTTATGAATGTCGGACGGCCCCACGACAAAATCCACGCTAGGTGCCTTTTCAAAAATAGCCTGTTTATAATTCTGGGCCATGCATCCGACAATTCCAATAATCTGTGGACTGTGGACTGTGGACTGTGGACGCCCCTTTTTCTTTAGCTGGCCGACCCCCGACCAGACCCTATCCTCGGCGTGCTGACGCACGGAACAGGTGTTGAGGATAATCACATCCGCTTCTTCGGGTTTAGCTGTCAGCCCGCAGCCCGCAGCCCGCAGTAAACCGCAGATAACCTCCGAATCCCGCACGTTCATCTGGCATCCAAAATTTTTAATGAATACTTTTTTTGTATTTTCTTTCATATCAATAAGTTATGATTTCCAACTAAGTGTATAAAACTGCACAACCGATGAAATTACGGACTAAAATTCTACTAATTTCACTGAATTTCTCCATTTAATAATGCGTTCGATGTCTAAAACTGTAAAAACAGGATAATTGCGGTAATCGCGCTTTGACTTAACCCAGCCCTTTTCCAACCAGTAATATATTGTCTGTCGATGGACCTTTAACAGATGTGCCGTTTGCGTTAAATTATAATTTTTGCTTGATCGGACAATCCTGGTTTTAATTGCCTTTCTATCACATTTCTCTATCTGGCTGTCTAACTCTGCCCTTCTCTCAATTCCATTACCTGTCAATTCCTCAAGGCATCTTTTATCTGCCTGATGCAATATCCAAAGAAATTCCTGAAACCGCAGCAGCTCTTCGCTTCCGCAAGAAACCGCTTCCGTTATTTCATTAATACTATCATTCATAATTCGTCCATCGACCAGTAAAAATTTTTAATGTAGCCCTTCTTTATCATAAACCGCTGCTTTAATTTAAATTGCAGGCGTGGGAACATCTTTCCACGCAGTTGCTATTCCAACACTTTTAATATTAACTATCTCACCTGTTTTGGTATTTATATCAATAAACGCTACGGGTATACGAGTTGTATCGAACGATAGCAACCCATATCCAGAAATATGGTTACTATCATGATGTTTGACTTCATCGATAATAACCCTCCGATAAGGACAATTATTGCAATCCATAGCGGGGTCATTTATTCCAAGGGGGCAATGGTGTCTCCTTGCCATGGCGGGATCAACGTGATGCATCTTGGCCATGTGCGTAGCCGGTGAACTTCTTAGATGCTGGAAAGGATGTAAAACCCAGTCTGTTATCATAGCGAGGGTATTGTGGTGTTTAAACAAATGAAAATTATCTCCAGTGTCCGCAATCATGCCTTGCATAATATAGTCAGGCATCATGACATATCCGAAGTAATCCTTCTTGTCATCGAAAAAAACGAGTTTTCCGCTGGCATGAGCTTTTAAAAGATCATCAATTATGCCGGCATTTAAGGTGTTATCTTCGGGTAGCATGGACACAAGAGTAATATTACTTTTAGATTTTATAGGAAGGGATTGTAATGTGATTCCACGAAAAAGAAAGCCTGTACCGATGACGATTGTTATAATTATTGCGGGCAGAGCAATATATTTAGGTAACGATATTCGGGTACGCAAACCTTGATGAACAAAAAAACTTTCAGGAAACTTTGGTAGAAACATCCCAGTGGCACCCATATATCTCTCATAAGATTCCCCATGCCGATTCAACATCCTTCGTTCCTCATCTTTAGCCAGAAAATAATAAAGGATGAACATCAGCGATAAACTGGCAAGGACAATGAATCTGGGCCATAAGATGCTCATGCCGATACCCCATAGCCCTAACGCAAGGTATTGTGGATGCCGGATATATTTGTATAAGCCCTTGCTTGCTATCCCCCATTTCATTATCTTGCCCAAATATACCTGTAACGCACATACAATAAAAGATAGAGAACCAATCACAAATAATACCGAACCGAGAAGACGAATGGTTTTTAAAAACAAGGTTGGAGGTAAAATCATATGGGGCAAAAAGAAACTCGTAAGCCATCTCGTTGCTATATACTGATCCAGCCATTTAAATATAGGGTTGAAAACTGAATAAAAGAAAAATGCAAATGGGCTTATCATTATCATGACTTCAAAAGCCATGATAAAGAAAACAAGTATGCTCCCGCGGCCGGCGATAATTGTTAGCAGTTCTTCAATTTTTGTTTTCTTCATAAAGAGCCTCACTTTTTATAAAATAAAGATGGAAATAATCGCCCCCATGAGAACGACATAAAGAATATCCACCTTTTTAAGCAATGCTACAAGAGCTATTAAGCATAACAATACCTGTGTTGTATTCCATGGAACCGCATATGCAAACTTGACAGTTATGAAACATAACAAGCCCACAAATGAAGCATAAATTGCTCTCGTGGCGCCTAAAAAATAGGCAGATCCTTTTAATTTATCAAAGAAGGGCGTTATGAGGATTACCATTAAAAAGGAAGGAGTGAATATTGCAAGCGTTGCAACTACCGCTCCCGGTAATCCACGTAATAAATATCCGACAAAAGTTGTGCTCATGGTAATCGGGCCAGGAGTAATTTGCCCAAGCGCGATTCCGTCCATGAAAGTTTTACTGGTCATCCATCCCCTTACTCCAACAATTTCATGATGCATCAGAGGCAAAGCTGCGAACCCTCCTCCAAAGGCAAAAATATCTATTCTAAACATTAAAACAGCCAACTTAAAGAGGTTTCTATCAAAAAAGTATAGTCCTGCCAAAGCTAAAGAAAGAATCAAAGCTATTAATGTTATTTTTTTAAATAGCCCCGTATCTTTTTGGGCCTGGTTAAATACTTTAGGAGCATTGCTGTTTTTGAAGAATATGATTCCCACAAAGGCAGCCCCAAGAATTACGATGAACGGGCTTATCCCTATCCATAAAAGAATTGCTGATATAATAGGGATAAAAATATCTTGATAGCTTTTTAACATACTTTTGCCGAAAGAAAAGGCTGCCTGAGCAACGATTGCAACAACAATGACTTGAAGGCCGTTAAATAGCGAAACAGCTTTCGGCATATTATGGAAGCTGGCATAAAATGCTGAAAGTATAAGCATTAAAATAAATGCGGGTAAGCCGAATCCAAGGAAAGAAACAAACGCTCCCGATATCTTTCTTGCCCTTAATCCGACATAAGCAGCCGTTTGCATTGCCGTTGAGCCCGGGATAGATTGGCAGAGGACAACACCATCCTTAAAGGTTGCTTCATCCATCCACTTATGCCTATCTACGGCCATTTTCTTAATATAGGCAACCATGGCTGGACCTCCAAAAGCCGTTAAACCTAGTCTGAAAAACGACCAAAATAAACTAGGAATTGAAGGGTTTTGATTGTTTTGACTATTCATTTTATCGTTCATATAATCGAAGTTATATTTTCACTTACGTTCGGTTCCCTCTTTGTCTGTTTTCCTAACTCTTTATACTACAAATAATTAATCCTTATCATACCACTCCCTCAAGGAGTGTAAAATCCGAGTGTAGCAATTTATCCATCGGCCAGCCGTAGGTACGCAAAAGGATGCGTAGCTTCTTTTTGCCTTTTTCTTCTGTTTCTGCTCTGTTTTCTCTTTTTTCAGCCATTTTAATCTTTCTTCAACAGATCAGATTTCTCTTTATGTATTGATATCTGTTTTATCTTGGGTATAAATTGCATAAAAAACTTTTTGTTCTCAAATTTTTTTAGAACGGTTGCTCTTTTCTGATAATACCGCATTTCAGACTCAGTTGCACAGATAATTTTATAATTCACCCAGCACCGTACAATAGATTATTCTTCATACCATATCCTCCAGTCGCCCATTTTTTCATATGGACGATAAATGGTAAGATTTGGAAATGCTTTGAGCATGGATTCTATTTCAGGCTTTGAGCTGACCTGTCCAATAAATAAAGCTTTTCTATTGAGTTTCTTTAAAATTATTTTCAAACGCTGCACATCATCATTTGAGGCTAAATGAAATGGCGCCATGTATAAATTACACATATTCTTATTACCATACAATGATTTCATATGATAATAACCCCAGTCTATATATATAAAAACATATTTATCCCCGAATTCATTATCTAATAATTCAATTAATTTATATCGACATGGATGAGAATGACCTTCATAAGTTAGATTAATAATTTTCATGAAACACCGCAAATTTATGACTACAAATATTACCATAAGTACTTTTATGAATTTATCTTTCTTTAAGGAACGTAAAGTAGCGCAAAAAAATAAAATAAAAAAAGGAAATGATAAAACAAAATGATGCATCGCATTAGGTTTTCTTACCAAGGCTATAAGCAGCAGCGAAACAATGCCTGCTGTTAAATAAAATAATGGTATAAATATTTTCTTCCTAAGTTTAAATAAGCCATAACATAACATAGAAAGAATAGTTAATATATAACATATGTCAATAATGGATATTCCATGTGGCACAATAAATATTCTATGACATGCAAAAAGCGGTTTCCCTATAAACTTGATCACCGTACTAGTTAATTTCTCATAATAATCTCCCGAGTTACATAATCTATTACTCATCTCCTGTAATTGATTAAAATATGTATGCCCCCCTCTATCCACGGATTGTAATAGCACGTAACATGGTATAAGTGCTGCCGATATGAGTAATATCATATGCTTGATAAATTTATATTTATGCATAATTACAGTCCGGTTCTTAGAAAAAGTACTTAATATAAGTATAAATATGCCCGGAAGCAGGCAAAAGTAAATCGGTTTTATCCATATGCATAGAAAAATTAGAATTCCTATATAAATTGGATATTTCCAAGAGTCATGATTTTGCAATCTATCCTTCCATTGCAAGAGAATAATGGCAATAATAAAGATTGAAGTTGTTTGGAAAGAAATTGGGCCGGTGTCAACTATATGCTGAAACGAGTATGGTAGGAAGGAAATAATAAATAAAAAAACTGTAGTATACTTCCATTTGAAAAGCCTTTGAATGCATATTGACTGTACCAATAAAAATAATATTCCTAATAATCTTACAGAATTGGGATTTTTCCAGATGATGAATAATGGAAAATAAAAAAGACAACCAATACTTCCCGTGTAATAATACGATCGTAAAGGAAAATATAATCCAAAGAATGGTGATAAATAAAGATCGTAAGCCGATGTTCTAAAAGTATTGTAAGAATTAAGAGGATAATAATGATAGCTTAGTGCGATATAATGGCAAAATTCGTCTGTATTAAAAGGCACATAGCGAAAGTAAAACAATAATACAAAAACAATAGTTAGTAAAACTAATATGCTACAAATGATATTTGAACGCATTGGATTATCGTTTCAATGTATTATTCAATATTCATGTAAACATATACTGCGCTTAACTTCTATATAACTTATTATCTGTCACAGCATTACGATAGCTTCCGCTATCCTCTCCCCGCCACAAGCCTTGGCGGGCAGGCATAGTCCCCCCTATAGCCCTTCGACTCGCTTCGCTCGCTTAAGGGTAAACGCAGCCATCGGTCAGCCGAAAGTCTAAAGGTAGATTTTTTTAAACATAATTTTGTTTTAAATTTTAAGGATATCCATCTTTTAAACGAATGAAATAAGCATGAGTGATTCTGGCGATATGCTGACTTCAATTTCTTCTTCATCACTGAAAGGCATTTCTACCATAGAGTCCCCGGCAACAACGGCATTTAGCATTTTTGACTTAATATATAATTTTTGGGCCGCCTTGAGTTTTCCTTTTGTTAAGCTAAATTTTACAAGTTTTCCCCTATAGGGTTCTCTAACTACAAACCTTAGTTCTTTCATCTCTGGATTAAAACTTTCTTTAACTACAGAACCGTACCAAGCAGTAGAACCTGCACCGGTAGCTATTATAATACCAGAACTTTTTTGTTCTTCTGTAAGCCTGCCAAACTTTAAAATATATCTTGATGTGTGGTAGGGCCTTGCAGAACCAACATAAATTTCATTCAATGCGTCATAATTACGGCCGGCATTTATAAAAAAGACCCTTGCTTTTGTCAGTTTTTTAATACCGAATTTGCCATCAATTATTCTCGCAAGTTTTTCTTTCAAATCATATCTCGTAGCATAACATAGCGTACCTTCGCTTGTCTTGATATTAGAATTTACTCCCAGAACTGCTGTATTATTAACAAAATGTGATACCCTTAATATCGTGCCATCTCCTCCAATACTCAATATCAAATCATAGCCTTCTACGCGTTCTTTATTAAGTTCATCTCTTTTAAGAAAAACACACTTTAAATCATATTCGCTAATTATGCTTCTTGTCTCATCCATTGTACGGAGATGTTCTTCCGAAATTGAATCCTTATAAACAACTAAAACTTTTTTGAGTTTCATTTTATAACCTCAAACATTTTATCTAAACCTTTTCAGACTTCCTGCAGATACCTCTGACTCAGAGGCGAGGAACTCACTTGCGGCCAGAATTATTGCGATTTGGGAGGAAAAGGCGGCTGGGAAATTTTTAGTCTCAATTGGCACTTTAGGCATCGCTCTGCCTCTTTCACCGCTGTTTTTTCGGCAAAACCACATTCTACCGCAAAAAAACCGCGTAATCTTTTAACTAACGGAAGGGTCGGCATTTTCGCCCTTTTTCTATAAGCAAATCCTTCTTCTCTTCCTAAACAAGGGACCTCTGGTTCTTCCGGAACAATTTTTTGTTCGATTTGACCTTTGCCTCCTAAATATTTATCTATAGAAATCGCGGCTTTTCTACCTGCCTGGATTGCTTTAATTACTGAAGCAGGACCGCTGACCACATCCCCTCCCGCAAATACTCCATTCATAGGGCACGACATAGTCTCTGTGTCTGCCTCAATACCTCCTTTTTTGTTCATCAATGATGCGCATTCCTTAGGCACTCTAGGCTTCTGGCCGATAGCCACGATTAATCTGTCCGCTTTCACTACAGATTCACTGCCTTCGATTGGAACGGGCCGCCTTCTACCGCTGGAGTCGGGTTCGCCCAATCGCATACGGATGCATTCTATTTTTAATTTATTCGTTGCGGGTAACACTCTTTGAGGCGCAACCAGGAAACTAATCTTTACCCCTTCTTTTAATGCCTCTTCTACTTCTTCCTTGGATGCGGGCATTTCTTCCTGGGTTCGCCGATACAATAGCGTAACCTTTTTTGCCCCGGCTCGCAATGCGCTTCTGGCCACATCTATCGCTACATTACCCCCTCCTACAACCGCCACTTCTCCGGCAATATCCACCTTATTTTTAAAAGCTATCGCCTTTAATACAGATATTCCGTCTAATACCCGAGGGTCGTCTTCACCGGGAATCTCCATCTTGATGCCCTCAGTGGCGCCTACAGCCAAAAATACCGCCTGGAAACCCTGATCGAATAATTCATCGAGTGATTCTATTTTTGTATTGGTTTTTATCTTCACACCTATACTCTCTATATCCTTAATTTCCTGGTTTAAAACATCCCAGGGCAGCCGATATCCGGGTATGCCCATTCTCATCATTCCGCCGGCTTTAGGCATGGCCTCGAAAACAGTTACTGAATGGCCTAATTTTTTAAGGAACCATGCGGCAGTTAATCCCGCGGGTCCTGAACCTACAATAGCAACTTTTTTACCGGTATCGGGCGCAATCGTGAGTTTAGACCGCCATCTGCCCGAATCCTGCTCAGCGGCAAACCTTTTTAAGGCTCTAATGGCTATCGGTTCATTTACTTGGCTCCGGCGGCATTCCTCTTCGCAGGGGTGGTCACACACATAACCTAACACTTTTGGGAAAGGAACTTTTTCTCTTATTACTTCCAGGGCATCAAGGTACCTGCCTTGAGCAATCAGTTGGACGTATCGCGCAACATCTATTCTTGCAGGACAGGTATTTGTGCACGGAAGAAGTACCTTCTCCCGGTCCTTCTCCTGAAATTCCTTTTTATCAACCAATGCCCCTGAAGGACATACCTCCACGCAAGCCGCGCAGAATTTACAAGCTGAATCTTTCAAAGGTAATCCGTAATTAGTCCCTATTATGGTATTTACACCGCGATTTATAAACCCAAGCACGCCTGTCTTTCTTACTTCCTGACATATTCTTACACAGCGGCCGCATAGAATACACCGGTCAATGTCTCTCGTAAATAAAGGGTCATCTAAAGTTTTCGGTATATTTTTAGTGCGGGGTGTATATCCTGCAAGCACCTGTTTTACGCCTATCCATTCAGCAACCTTATTCAATTGAGATGATTTATCCAAATCTATCGGATGTTCGCTTAAAATAAGCCACATGATATTCCTTCTCATTTCTTGAATCCTCGCTGTATCGGTATGGACAATCATTCCTTCTTTGATCTGCGTAGTGCAAGCAGTGGGAATACCTTTCATACCTTCGATCTGGACAATACATAGGCGGCAGGCACCTATGGGCGCAAGGTCAGGATGGTAACATAAGTTGGGTATATAAATACCGGCCTTAAGCGCTGCCTCTAAAACCGTATTTCCCGCCTCTGCTTCTATTTCTTTAGCATTTACTATTAATTTAATCATTTTATCGCCATAAAAGGGCATGCATTTATACATGCCTTACACTTTATGCATTTGTCCTGATTAATTTTTGCAAATTCTTTTTTCTTCCAATCAATAGCGCCTACCGGGCAGACCTCATAACACTTTCCGCATTTTACGCACACATCCTGCATAACCTCAAATTTTAAAAGTTTCAGGCAAACATGGGAAGGGCAATTTTTATCTTTAATATGAGCCTGGTATTCATCTAAAAAATACCTTAAGGTGGTCAATACCGGATTAGGAGCGGTATTGCCGAGCCCGCATAGCGCAGTATCTTTTATGGTAGTACTCATCTCCTGTAAAAAATTAAGGTGCTCTTCTTTGCCCCTGCCTTCGGTAATTTCTTCCAGGACTTCCAACATTCTTTTTAAGCCCACCCTGCAGGATACGCACTTACCGCAGGATTCATCCACAGTGAAGTCTAAGAAGAATCTTGCTATATCAACCATACAAGTTCGCTCATCCATTACAATCATACCGCCGGAACCCATAATTGCGCCTGTGGCTGTAATGGATTCATAATCAATAGGTGTATCTAAAAGACTTTCTGGGAGACATCCTCCCGAAGGGCCGCCTATCTGCACACCTTTGAAACCTATATTTTTATTTGCCATTCCGCCCCCAGGGCCATATATGAGCTGGCGGATGGTAGTGCCCATGGGAACCTCTACCAGGCCGGTATTTTTTACTTTTCCTGCCAGGGCAAAAACTTTTGTCCCCTTACTTCTTTCGGTTCCTATAGAGGAAAACCATTGTGCCCCTTTTAAGATGATATGCCTGACATTGGCCAAGGTTTCAACATTATTAATGATTGTTGGCTTACCCCATAACCCCTCCTGCGCGGGAAAGGGCGGCCTGGGTACCGGCATGCCGCGGTGTCCTTCAATTGATGCGATAAGAGCTGTTTCTTCACCGCATACAAATGCCCCTGCCCCCTGTTTTATACTCACATCGAATGAAAAATCACTATTCAGTACGCGTTTACCTAAAAATCCTTCTTTCCTCGCTTGAGATATAGCTTTATCTATTCTCTTTAACGCCAACGGGTATTCTGCGCGGCAATATACATATCCTTCATGCGCACCTACAGCATAACCCGCAATAATCATGCCTTCGATTACAGAATGTGGATCTCCTTCCAATATACTGCGGTCCATAAACGCACCCGGGTCACCCTCATCTGCATTACATACTACGTATTTTGCGTCGCCTTTGACGGTTCTAGCGAATTCCCATTTTAATCCCGTCGAAAATCCAGCGCCGCCCCTGCCCCTAAGGCCAGATTCTTTGACTACTTCGATTACTTGTTCTTGTTTCATACCCGAGACAACCTTCTTTAAAGCCTGATAACCACCAACAGTAATATAATCCTCGATATCCTCAGGATCAATATGTCCACAATTAGATAAAACAATACGTTGTTGTTTATTATAGAAAGCTATATCGCGGTAATGCTTAATCGGTTTATTGTTTAGTGGATCTTTATAAAGCAGTCGCTCAACTATCGCATTGTTCTTCAGATGAGAATAAACGATCTCATGAGTATCCTTTATACTTACATCACAGTAGAAAATGCCTTCGGGCTCAACTACTACGATTGGTCCCCGTTGACAAAAACCGTGGCACCCCGTAAGTTTTACTACAATCCCACCGAGTCTCAAATTCTTTATTTCCTTTTCAATTGCTTCCTTTATCCGAGGAGACTTGGAGGATACACAAGCTGTACCCTGACAGATTAAAACTTTTTTTTTATCATTTACCACCCAGATTCTCCTTTTCTCTTCGCCAATCTTTTTCATCTCAAGCGATATTCCATCAGTAGTCTATCTATCTTTTGAATCGTACACTTCCCATAAACATCGTTGTTAACTACCGCAACCGGAGCCATGCCACAGCATCCCAGGCAGGCGACCCTTTCCAAAGAAAACATTCCATCTTTGGTAGTTTCGCCTTTAGTTATCCCTAATTTATTTGATAGATAATCAAGGATTTCTTTACTACCCATCACATAACAGGCAGTGCCTTGACAAACTTTTATTATATGTTTGCCCCGCGGCGTAAGATAGAATTGGGCATAAAACGTTAATATCCCATAAATCTCCACCGGGTAAATCGATAATTCTTTAGCAATTAACTCCACGGATTCCTTAGGTACATAACCGTAGGCGGCTTGAATATCCTGTAATAGAGGGATTAATACACCTTTTTTCTTATGATATCGTTGAATTATTTTTTTTGTATCAGAAAGGTTGACTTTCATTTCTCTGCCTTATTAAATTAAACTATTTATCAAAATAACAATTCACAACTTTAAATTGCTACATTGTATACTATAAAGAATAACGACCAAACAAAATCTACTCAGCAAAAACTGCCGGTGACGCGCAATCTGAACGAAATCTAACCGCGCCCTGTAATAAACATAAGATAGTCATATTTTGCATTCTCAGCCCAATTGTGCAACTTTTAAGGTAAACTTTTTTATTCATAGCCATAGCGTTTTATAAACCAGTTTTTCACAAATTGGACCAGGCACAAATAAACAGCGACTATAATAAACAGCGCAAGAAAATAAAGAGGCGGCGGCTGGACAAAACCAAAATATTTGCCAAGCGGTATAAACGGTAGTATAAGCCCTATGGTGACTATGTAGAGAGAAGTAAAAATCAAAAACTGGCTGGGCTTACTTTCAATGAAGGGAATTTTGCCGGTGCGGATTATATGAATAACAAGCGTTTGCGTGCAAAGAGACTCCAAAAACCACCCTGTGTTGAATAATGGCTGCTGAGCATGAAAAATAAACCACAAGACTCCGAACGTCGCGAAATCAAAGATCGAGCTCACCGGGCCTATAAAGAGCATGAATTTCTTTATGTAGCCGACGTTCCACGGCCGTGATTTCATCAAATATTCTTTATCGACTTCATCTGATGGTATGGCTATCTGCGAAATATCATAAAGAAGATTATTCAGCAGTATCTGGATGGGAAGCATGGGCAGAAACGGCAAAAACAGGCTCGCCCCAGTCATACTGAGCATATTGCCAAAGTTTGAGCTTGCCCCCATCTTGATGTATTTAAGGATATTGCCGAATGTTTTTCTTCCCTCAATAACGCCGTCAACCAGCACAAGAAGGCTTTTCTTTAAAAGAATAATATCAGCCGATTCTTTGGCAATATCAACCGCATTATTGACTGAAATGCCTACATCTGCGGCTTTAAGCGCGGGGGCATCGTTGATGCCGTCACCGAGATATCCGACAATGTGTTTATTATCATGCAGGGCATGAATGACTCTTTCCTTTTGAAGCGGTGACAGGCGCGCAAAGACTGTCGTTGTGTTAACCAATTCCCGCAATTCAGTGTCGCTGGCTTTTTCAACCTGCTCGCCCATAGCGAATCCTTTGATATCCAGCCCAACTTCACCGCATATCTTTTTCGTGACTAATTCGTTGTCTCCTGTTAAAACCTTGAAATCTATCCCGAGGCTTTTTAATGTCTCTATGGTTTTCTTGGCAGATGACTTGGGTGGATCGAGAAAAGCGATATATCCTTTAAGTATCAGGCCGTGCTCGTCATCTTTCGTGTATTTATCTTTCGGCTGGTCAAAATCTTTGTAGGCAATGGCTAATACCCTGAACCCCTCGGCGCTTAAATTGTTGTATTCCTGTCTCAACTCAAGAAGCACCAGATTCCCGGCATCCATTTCCAGCACGTCTCCATCAAGCTCGAACTTAGAGCATCGCTTGTATATCTCCTCAGGCGCACCTTTAACAATAATCCTGTGTTTGCCGTCATTTTCAACAACTACCGACATCAGCTTACGGGAAAAATCAAAAGGAACCTCGTCAATCTTCTTGTATTGCTTCACCAACAGTTTTTCATGTTTGAGGATCGCCCGGTCCAAGATATTCTTAAGGCCGGTCTGGTAAAAACTGTTGATATAGGCAAATCGCAAAACGTCATCGTCTTCCTTGCGCACGACATCGCAATGATTTTCCAGAATAATCTTGTCCAATGTCAACGTGCCGGTTTTATCGGTGCAAAGCACATCCATTGCGCCGAAATTCTGAATGGCATTAAGGCGCTTAACGATAACCTCTTTCTTGGACATGGCGATAGCACCTTTAGAAAGATTAATCGCCACAAGCATAGGAAGCATCTCCGGAGTAAGGCCAACAGCAACCGAGAGAGAAAACAAAAGCGCTTCTAAGATATTGCCCTTTGTAAAAGCGTTGATGGCAAATATTATCAAAACCAGAACGGCCATGAGGCGGATCATGAGCCACGTAAACTGATGAATACCTTTATCAAAACTGCTTGCAACCGTTATTGTGGCCAGCTTTCTCGATATCTCGCCAAACTGGGTAGAAAGCCCGGTCTTTATAACCACTCCAAGGCCCGTTCCGCTTACCACACTTGAGCCCATAAACGCAATATTGGCCAACTCCGCAGGAGAATGTTTCGAAGAAACCACGGCCTCGGATACCTTCTCAACAGGGAAAGACTCACCTGTTAGAGACGCTTGATTGATAAATAAATCCTTACATGAAATAATCCGTAAATCGGCCGGGATCATGTCGCCCGCGAACAAATCAACAATATCCCCGGGAACTATATCCTTGATATTCACTTCTTTGGGCTTTCCGTTTCGATATACGGTGGCAGTGGTGCGCACCATTTCGCTAAGCTTCTCCGCCTCTTTGCCTGCTCGGTGCTCCTGAATAAACGAGAGAAAAACACTGATCAGCGCCATGATGATTACCAGAATAGCGCTTATCTTCTCACCGAAAAAGAGCGAGAAACCCGCAATGATTAAGAGAACAATAACTAAAGGATTGAGGAATTTTAAGAGAATCTGAAAAAGAATTGTCCTTTTCTTTTTCTTGGCTGGCTCGTTATAGCCGTATTCTTCTAATCTCTTTTCGGCTTCTTGTTCGTGTAAACCCTTTGAAGAAGTCTTGAGTTTTTCAAAAATGACATCTTGAGAACAACTAATATAATCAAAATCCCAGTTCTGTGGTTTCATATTCCCATTCATAATTATTTCCTCGACTTATCAATATAAGTATCCATTTTGTTCTTAATTTTTCTATAACGCCTTTGTTAATCTAAAGTTACGATTGCTCTTGCTATCTTCTCCCCGCCACAAACCTTGGCGGGCAGGCATAGTCCCTTCGATTCGCTAGCGCTCGCTTAAGGGTAAACGCAACCCTGCCTACCGGAAGGCAGACATCGGCCATCCTCAATATTTTAGGTAAAATTTCTTTGACATAACCTTCCCTTCAAAAGATACGTTTTTAACTTTATTATCATATCACAAAATGAGGTCGGTATAAATAAAAATAGGCTGGTTCAATTTTGTGGGAAGGTAAAGCAGAAAACGGAAGGGAACTTCATGTCGGATGCTTAACCCAATCTTTAATCCTTTGCTCTATCTCATCTCGTATCTTCCTGTTTTGTGTTCGTAAAAAAATTCACTGACATCGCTGCTTCTCCTGGCAGGATAGAACTAAAACTTAACCATCCTTTTATTCCCAGCCCTATCTGACACTCGTATCGCAAAGATGTACGCCGCCGTAAAATTTATAAGATATATTTATATATTACAACTCGTTGTACAGTTTTTCAACTAAAGATGTATTCTTGACTACCACAACAGGGCAGGGCGCTTCGCGGAATATCCTCTCCCCTTCGTCGTAAATAGTCTCTCTAAGCGACAGCACCTCTTTAAGCTCTCCCATCACAAGCATATCCGGATTTAACGCGTTCGCCTGTTTTATGATCTCCTCATGCACAATACCTTTTAAAATAGCGGCATCGCAGGTCACGCCCTTCTTCTCAGACATCGATCTGATCCTCTCCAAAAAATGGCGCCCTTGATCCTCTAAATCCTTCTCATAGGAACGCGCCTCAACATCCACCAGCACCCTCGACTTAAGAAGTTCGCGCAACATTCTTTCGTTAACAACATACACCGCCGAAAGCTTCGCTGAGAAAATCTTCGCAAGCGCTATGGCATACTTCGCCGCAATCAGCGATTTGCCTTCCGTGGTCACACATAACATTATGTTCTTTATAGCCATACTTTTACGCTCTTTTAGTCTTTCAGGCGCGTCTTTATCATCTTTAACATGAAGAAGGACTCCCTGCCTTCTTCGTCGAGTCTGTCGCTTATATTTTTAAACGTATCTTCATAATCCGGGATATAAATTTTTTCGAGCGCGTTTACTTTTCTTATCGTCTTGAATGATTCTTCCGCGATCCTTAATAAAGCT
>Ga0315277_10004430_pt1 | contig 18779 bp, 16 predicted proteins | sample YL17G05_15_MG_FD_203695 | JGI IMG/M metagenome (GOLD analysis project Ga0315277, IMG submission 203695) | Sediment microbial communities from Yellowstone Lake, YNP, Wyoming, USA - YL17G05_15 | ecosystem: Environmental > Aquatic > Freshwater > Lake > Sediment | place: USA: Wyoming | collected...
CCCTGGGGTGGGCAATGCTGGTGGCCCTACCCTGGGGAATGCTTATGGCCCTGAGTGGGCAATGCTGGTGACCCTACCCTGGGGAATGCTTGTGGCCTTGGGTGGGGAATGCTAGTGGCCCTCGACATCGGCCTGCTTCACGGAAGGCTGGAGGCTTCAGCGCCAGAGCTTCGAACGGCTAGATCACATAGAAGCTTCTATCCAGGCTTCGATATTGAATGGCCTCTCCGAGGTGCTCAGGCTGTATACCCTCAGATTCCGAGAGATCCGCGATCGTCCGTGCGACCTTCAGAATACGGTCGTACGCGCGCGCTGAGAGTCCTAGCCTGTTCATGGCCGTTTTGAGCAAATCCGCGCCGGCCCCGTCAATCTCGCAGAACTCCTTGATCTCCTTCGAATCCATATCCGCATTGCTGAAGAGCCCTTGTCGCCCCGCGAACCTTCTCATCTGGATCTCACGTGCCACGATCACCCGCTGCCGGATCGCAGCGGATGCCTCTCCCGCCCGCTTTGAGGCCAGCTCGGTGTACTTGACCGCCGGCACTTCAACGTGGATGTCAATGCGATCAAGGAGAGGACCGGAGATCCGACCGACGTATTTCTGGATTTGCATCGGCGTGCAGGTGCACTCCTGATTCGGGTTTCCGTAGTTGCCGCAGGGACAAGGGTTCATCGCACAGACGAGCATGAAATTCGCCGGATATCCTACGGACATTTTCGACCGACTGATGGTAACTTCCCCGTCTTCAAGGGGTTGCCTTAGTACCTCTAAGACATTGCGTGCGAACTCCGGAAGCTCGTCAAGGAAGAGAACCCCGTGGTGCGCGAGCGATATCTCACCCGGCCGGGGGATGGTTCCACCTCCCACAAGAGCGGAGTCTGAGATCGTATGATGAGGCGAACGGAAGGGGCGCGTTGATACGATCGCGGTATCGGGCGGCAACAGACCTGCAACCGAATGGATCTTGGTGGTTTCCAACGCCTCCTCGAAATCCAGCGGCGGCAGGATTGTCGGAAGGCGTTTCGCCAGCATCGTTTTCCCCGACCCCGGCGGCCCGATCAGGATAGCGTTGTGACCACCAGCCGCAGCTACCTCGAGCGACCGCTTCACGCTTTCCTGCCCTTTGACATCGGCAAAATCAAGTGAATAGCGTTGATCCTGGGCGAATATCTCCTTCGTATTGACTCGAAATGGCTCGAGCATTGCATGCTCTGAGCTTAAGAAACCTGCAGCCTCCCTCAAGCTTTCCATTGGGTAAATCTCTACCCCTTCCACGAGCGCAGCTTCCTTGGCGTTGGCCTTTGGGAGTATCAATCCTCGAAGTCCCTTTGACTTCGCCTCAAGCGCCACAACGAGGGCCCCGTGCACAGGTCGCAGCGTACCATCGAGCGCGAGCTCACCCAGAACCACGTACTGGTCCAGAACCGGGGACTCAAGCTGTTCCGATGCCAGAAGGATGCCGAGCGCAATCGGCAGATCGTAGGCAGAGCCTTCCTTCTTGACATCGGCGGGCGCAAGATTTACGGTAATGCGATGATTGGGGAAACGAAAACCCGAGTTTTTGATCGCCGCGAAGACCCGCTCGCTGCTCTCTTTCACAGCACTATCTGGGAGTCCGACAATAAAGAACTTGTGGATCGTCCGCTCAATATGCGTCTCCACCCGAACAACGTAGGCACTGACACCGAAGGTCGCACTGCTCAGGACTTGGGAGAACATGATGGAAAGACCCTGCTCGTGGATTGGAAGTTCCGAAATCCTGTGCCGAACAGTTGCTGAAGGATAACGGTGCGGGAGTACGGTACTACTCCGAGTTTCTCGTCTACTTCGTCGAAGCTAAGACCTTCGGTACTCGGACCTTAGCCATCGGTCGCTAAATCTACTTCTATGCTGTTTCCCGGAGCTTATCTGTGCTGACGCAAGAATTCGAGTCGATCCTTCAACTCTTCAGTCGACTTCAACAACCTGTCTTTGCCGAAGACCGCCTCCTCCTGGCTTGTAAACACCAATTCGTACTCCTTGCTCATGACGATCGCCTCTTCTGGGCAAACCTCCTCACAGAAGCCGCAGAAGATGCACCGGACCATATTAATCTCGAATTTGACGGGATATCGCTCCTTTTCGAGCCCTGTCTCAGAAGCTTGCACTTCGATCGCCAGGGAAGGGCAAACGCGGGAGCACAATCCACACGCAACGCAGCGCTCGATGCCGTTCTCTTCCACCAGTACCGGCCTTCCGCGAAATGACGGTTGCGGCTCGAAACGTTCCTCAGGATAGCTGTACGTGAACTTCGGCTTGAATATCTGGGCGATCGTCAACCGCACTCCCTTCAGAATCTCCGGGATGTAGACCTTCTGCCAGATCGTGAGATCCTTCTTGCGGATCATTTTCCCATTCGAACTCATGAAGTGACTTCCCCTCCTTCTTTCAGATCAAGAGCAGAACGAAGCCCGTGACGAGCACGTTTGCGAGCGCCAGCGGCAGCATCACCTTCCACCCCAGGTTCATCAACTGGTCATACCGGAACCGTGGGATCGTCCAGCGTACCACAATGAAGAACAGAAGCACAAGGGTAACCTTGACGCAGAACGTCAGTACCTGGAGTATGCTGAGCGCGAGGGCCGTCAGACCCAGGTTTTCCACATAGGGAAGATGCCATCCACCCAGAAAGAGCGTAGTGATCACCGCGCACGCCGTGAACACGTTTGAATACTCCGCCAGCATGAACAGACCGAACTTCAGTCCCGTATATTCCGTATGGTAGCCAGCGACCAACTCGGGTTCCGCCTCCGGCAAATCGAACGGCAGCCGATTCGTCTCGGCGAATGCCGCCACCAGAAACGTTATGAACGCCACCGGCTGCAGGAAGATATTCCATGCCGGCAGCCAGCCGCCCAGGTACCGCGCTTGGTGCACAACGATCTGGTCCAGCCGGAGCGTGCCTGAAATCATCAGCACGCCGATGACAGAGAGCCCCATCGAGAGCTCGTAGCTGATCATCTGGGCTGACGAGCGGAGTCCGCCCAAAAGCGAATACTTGTTGTTCGACGACCAACCCGCCAGCGTCACGCCGTAAACTCCGAGTGAGGTCATAGAGAGCATGTACAATATGCCGACATCGACACTGGCGATCATCAATTTCACTTCGTGGCCGAAGAGTTCAATCGTGTTGCCGATGGGAACCACGGCGAAGGTGCTGAGCGCCACCGCGATGGAGATGATGGGAGCCAGGTCGTGGACAGGCTTATAAGCGTTCTTGGGAACGATATCCTCCTTGAGGAGCAGCTTCACCACATCGATGAGGATCTGAAGCGATCCATAAGGCCCTACCCTGTTCGGTCCGAGGCGGTTCTGTATGAAGGCACTCAATCTTCGCTCAATCCAGCCGACGAGAATGACCGCCACCAAGACGACTGCGACGTACAGGACAAATTTGATCACCGCTACGAGGAAGAGGGTCTCCATACGATCACACGTTGATAGCGTGGACTGCGACTGATTCCGGAGCGCTCACCACCGCGCCATGCGAGCCGAGTTTCAGATACGTCATACCCCTGAAGGCCGGCACCTTTTCTGTAATCTCCTTGAACACATCCTCAGCCGAGTTGTATCTCATCTTCGACCCGAGTGCGTTGCCGATGGCCATCAAGATCCGCCAGCCCGGTCTCGCGTCTTTCTTGATTGGTCGCCCCCAGCGATCGTTCCCGGCCGCGAATCTGTCCCAGCGGCTCACGGCGAACCCGTCACGAGCGCGATCCGCCTCCAGCGTCGCGACGGCGGGGCGGATTCGTTGCACTCGGCCCTGAAAGTTCGTGAACGTCCCATGCTGTTCGGCATACGTGGAGCTCGAGAGCACCACGTCTGCGAGCTCCGTGGTCTTGTTCGTCACAGAGGCATGGACCATCAATAGCTGCAGATTGCCGAGAACCGAAGCGAACTCCGGCAGCGCGACAATGTCTTCCTGAAGCACATAGAGGGCCTTGATCGTCCCGTCGTGAATAGCTCGTACGATGCCTTCCGCACCAAGCCCTCCGTCGCCTGGTCTCACTCCCACCAAGCGTGCGCCGCTGCTATTCGGTGTCTTGTCCGCCCGGATCAGCATCTCGTCGTCGTCACCCTCCTTGATGTGTTGAATGAAGCCCACGTTTTTGGTGCCGATCACTTCCTTCATCAGCCGCTGAAACACGTAGTTGTCCTCGTTCGTCGCGTAAGGGGAACCGATGCCGGCGATCTCAGAGCGTTTGAAAGACCGGAGATCGGAGACCGCCCGGGCAATTGCCTCATCCCACCCCACCTCCACCAATACCCCATTTTTCCGGATCATCGGGCCGCTCAGCCGCTCCTTGCTGTTCACCTCCTTGAAGGTGTTCAGCCGGCCCGAGTCGCACATCCAGTAAGAGTTGACGTCCTCATTGAGCCGGGGGGTGAGTCGAAGGATTTGATTGTTCCGCACCCAAATGTTCATATTGCACCCCCGAGCGCAGCCGACACAGACGCCGTCTGTCGAGGACATCTCCCACACGCGCGCCTTGAACCGAAAATCTGTGCTGGTTAAGGCGCCAACGGGACAGAGCTCGATGACGTTCATGGAGTAGGGGTTGTCGAGCTGAGTGCCAGGGAAGGTTGTCAGCACCACGTGGGTGCCACGCTCCGTGAACGTCAGCACGGGTTGCTTGGTGATCTCATCGGAGAATCGGATGCAGCGGGAGCACATGATGCAGCGTTCATCGTCCAGCATCACGTTGGGGCCGAGCCGGACGCGCTTCGGCTTGTGCACCTTGTCCTCTTCAAAGCGGCTGTGGCCCACACCGTACTTGTAAGCGTAGTCTTGAAGCTTGCATTCCCCTGCTTCGTCACAGATCGGGCAATCAAGCGGGTGATTGATCAGGAGAAACTCCATCACAGCTTGCCGTGCCTTCACGGCTTTCTCGCTCTGAGTTTTCACCACCATGCCGTCAGCGACCTGCGTCGCGCACGCGATGGCGAGCTTCGGCATCTTCTCGATCTCCACAAGACACATTCTGCAGTTTCCCGCCACGGAGAGTTTCGGGTGCCAGCAGAAATGCGGAATCTCGATCCCCTGTCGGAGCGCCGCCTGGATGACCGTCAGCGTCGGGTCAACGTCAAATTCTTTTCCGTCGATCGTAATCTTTGCCATGCCTGTCTAAAACAGTTTGTCCGACGTCCGCCTCAGAATTCCCTGCCGTACGCCGCCAGCGCGTAGCGGAGCACGACAAGAGACCTCTTCAAGTCTTCGCTCTTCAGCATAAATGCCAATCTGACTTCGTTAGTTCCCTTTCCGGGGCTTGCGTAGAACCCTTGCGCGGGAGCCAGCAGGACAGTGTCGTTCTCATGCTCAAACTCCTCGATCAACCACTTCGAGAAATGTTCAGAGTCCTTCACCGGCAATCCGATGACGATGTAGAACGCACCTTCCGGCTTGTAGAATGAGACGCCCGGTATCTCCTTCAAGCCCTCGTACACCACATCTCGCCTGCATCTGAATTCCTCCACGATCGGTCGTGTATACGTTCGGGGAGAGTTCAAGAGAGGTATCAACGCCAACTGCTCGATGGAGGCAACCGAGAGTCGAGCCATCCCGAATCTCAACGCTGATTGCACGATGTCCTTGTTGTGGCTCACCAGAGCGCCAATCCTTGCACCGCAGACATTGAAGCGCTTTGATGAACTGTCGAGAAGGACCGCTCGCTCGCGTATCTCGGGGAAATCCATCACGCTTTGCACGGTCGTACCATAGGCAAACTCGCGATATACCTCATCGGAAAGGAAGAAGAGATTGTGACGCCTCACGATATCGGTCAGGCGATTGAGCTCATCCCTCGCGTAGATTGTGCCGGTTGGGTTCGCTGGATTACAGATGAGGATCGCCCTGGTCCTCGAGGTGATGTGTCGCTCGATCTCCTCCGTCGGTGGGAGATGGAACCCGTTTTGAATCGTCAGGGGGACAGGGTTCAGTCTCACATTCGCGATGCTCGCAAAACCGTTGTAGTTCGTGTAGAACGGCTCGAACACGATGATATCATCTCCCGCATCGCAGGTCGCGCACATGGCAAAGACGATGGCTTCGGAGCCGCCCGTCGTGACGATGATCTCCCTCTCCTCAACGTCGATCCCCATCTGATGAAGGTAATTCTTCCATGCCGAGACCGCCTGCGGCAGCCCGTTCGATGGGGCGTACGCCAGCGTCGAGAGCTTGAGATTATGAATTGTTTCGAAAACAACCGGCGAGGTTGGCAGGTCGGGCTGACCAATGTTGAGGTGAAACACCCTGACTCCCCGTTGTTTCCGGGCCTCGGCCGTCGCGGAGAGTTTCCGGATGGGGGAATCCTGCATGGTTTGAGCACGGCGCGAAATCGAAGGTCGGCCGACCTCTTCCATTTCTGCCGTAGCCTTTGGGCTTCTGATTCCGGTCCTCATAGCTGCACGTGCGTTCTTTTGAACCCTTAAGATTGCCCGCTCCCAGAAACGACAACTGCGGGCTCAATTTCTCCGCCCTTCCCGGGTTCACTCGGTGGAAGGCGCAGTCGACACCCGATTCCCTTCGGGCTGAAATACCACTGTCGACAATTCGTCCTCGACAAAAAGCTCGTGAGCGATCGCCTGAATGTCATCCTGCGTCACCGCATCGATCTGTCTGAGGATTGAGTCGATCGGGTTCACAGAATTGAAATAGAGTTCCGAGCTGCCGAGCCGCATCATCCTGTTTGGGATGCTCTCCAGGCTCAGCATCATGCTTCCCTTCAACTGGGCTTTGGTTCGGTTCAGTTCGGCGTGTGAGACCGGCTTCGAGTTGAGTTTCTCCAGCTCTTTCATAATGAGCTCGATCGAAGCGCCGATGTGTTGCCGGTCCGTCCCGACATAGGCACCAAACGCCCCCGCATCGCTCATCATCGTCGCAAAGCTGTACACCGTGTAGGCGAAGCCGTACTTCTCGCGGATGTTCTGGAACAGTCGGGAACTCATTCCATCGCCGAGCAGCGTGTTGAGAACCAACATCGGATACCGTTGCCTGCTTCGGATGCCGAAGGCCTGCCTGCCCAGGCAGACATGCGCCTGCTGTATGGGCTTGGCAAACTCACACCGCTCCGGCTTGCGCGCTCGCGGCTTTACCCGGGCGGACTGGCCGTCCACCGGCCGCGGCGATGCGCCTGCCAGGTATTCTTCCGTCAGGGCTACGAGCTTCTCGTGACCGATGTTGCCTGCAGCGGCGAGAACCATCTTGCGGGCGATATAGTGGTCTCGCAGGTGCGCCTTCAGATCACCCTGTTTGAACGATCGAAGATTCGGTTCTGTGCCGATGACCGGGAATCCCAGCGGATGTGAGCCGAACAGCGACTTGTCGAAATAATCGTGAATGATGTCATCCGGATCGTCTTCTGCGTTCTTCAACTCTTCAATGACGACCCCTTTTTCTCTCTCCAGATCTTTCTCCGGAAACGTCGGATGGAGCGCCAGGTCCGAGAGAACGTCGAGGGCGAGCTCGCTGTATTCATCGAGAACGCGAGCGTAGTAACAGGTGTGTTCCTTCCCCGTGAAAGCATTCAGATAGCCGCCGACCGATTCGATGCTTCTTGCGATCTCCCTCACGCTCCGGTTCTCGGTTCCCTTGAACACCATGTGCTCGATGAAGTGGGAAATGCCATTGTTCGATTCTCGCTCGTCCCGGGAGCCCACATCGACCCAAATCCCGATGGACACTGAGCGAACGTGCGGGATCTCCTCTGAAACGACCCGCAAGCCGTTCGACAGAACCGTCTTTTTGTAGGAGAATCCGATTTTCTTTGTTGCAGGCTGGGTTGAACGGATGAAGGATTTTTGCGCGGGGCTTTTCACTCTCGGGTTCTATGATTGGGCGTTCGCGTCACGGCACCGCCGCACGTGGCAATGGGTCCCGCAGAAGCGTCGCAAATGGCACATTTTCTGACAGGAAGATACCCTTTTTTCGAAGGAGAGTCAAGAATTCGGGCACTCTGCGCAGGGTACCGAAAGCGCGAATTCAAAGTCAGCCGTGGAGGCTTAGCCTGCGTCACCCGCTTTCTCCCGAAGCATTGATTTGATCTTCGTCACCACCATATCAATTGCGACGGTGTTTTCCGCGCCGCGCGGGATGATGATGTCCGCCCAGTGCTTGCTCGCCTCAACGAATTCGAGGTGCATGGGCTTCACCGTGCTGATGTATTGGTTCATCACAGAGTCGACCGAGCGTCCCCTCTCCAAGATGTCCCTTCGTATTCTCCGGATCAGCCGTTCATCCGCGTCTGTGTCGAGGAAGATCTTTATGTCCATCAGATCCCTGAGCATCTTCTGAACGAAAATCAGAATGCCGTCGAGAATGATGATCTCCTTCGGTTCAACCCGACGCGTGTCCTTCAACCGCCGGTGTGTCGTGAAATTGTAGATGGGTTGCTCGATCGGTTTTCCTGCCTTGAGATCCCGGAGGTGACGGGCGAGAAGATCCGTTTCCAACGAGCTCGGGTGGTCAAAATTAATCTTGTCGGGCGCAAGGCCGTGATGGGCCGATAGATCCTTGTAGTATGAATCGTGCTGGATGACAACGACTCGCTCTCGATCGAGCAACTCCAGAATCTTGTTCGTCACAGTGGTTTTGCCCGAACCGGTGCCGCCAGCGATGCCGATGAGGAGTGATTGCTTCATGCGGTTGATGATCTCAATGTCAGATTGTTCGAGCTATCGTTTGATCGCACGATCTCAGAGGTGTTGAGCAACCAAAATGTCCGAACCGCAAGCGGAACCCAATATAGACGATAAATGAGGAAGTTTCAACGGCCATCGCTATTGATAAAGAGAGCTTATTTCACGATCATCAGACAACGTGAGCTTCATCGATTTCCTATACGCCTTGCTCATCCTGCTCGGAGGGTACTACTGCGCCGTCATTCTGTCCTTGGTTGTGGGACTCAGTCGTGTCGGATTCAGAAAATCAGGCGACCGCCCGATGGTTTCGGTAGTCGTGGCCGCGCGAAACGAGGAGGAGACCATCGGCCCCCTCCTGGGACAGCTCCTGCGTCAGACGTATCCCTCATTCGAGGTTATTGTGGTCAATGACCGTTCCGCCGACCGTACTGCAGAGATCGTGGCGTCCTTCCAGCAATCTCATCCAAACTTGAGAAGAATCGATATCGTGGCTCCGAGCGCGGATATGCCTGCCAAGAAGAACGCCCTCGCGAAAGGGATTGCTGCAAGTCGTGGCGACATCCTTTGTTTCACAGACGCAGATTGTCTTCCGCCGGCGGGATGGATCATGGAGCTTGTCTCTGCGTTCGACAAGGACGTAGGTCTCGTGGCGGGATATTCACCCTATGATGCCTCGCTCGTGAGGAGTAAATCCGGCGGCACGGCCCTCCTGCAGCGCTTGCTCCATTGGTTCATCGAGTACGAGGAGTTCAAGGGTGCCGTTTGGTCTGCAGGCGCCATAGGCTTGCACATGGGGTGGCTGTGCACGGGACGATCGCTTGCATACAGGAGGTCGGTGTACGATCAAGTCGGCGGGTTTGAGAAGATCAAGCACTCCGTGAGCGGGGATGATGACCTCTTCCTCCAGCTTGTCAGGCGTGCGACATCCTGGAAGATACGCTACGTCACGGACCCAGAAAGCTTCGTCCGCACTCCGCCGCCAGCCACGTTCCGTGCTTTCGTTCGACAGCGGACACGACATTTCTCCGCAGGGAAATATTTCTCCCGGTCGGCGAAGACATTTTTCTTTCTCTTTCATACTGCGAACCTGCTTCTCCTCGCCGGCGCGATCGGGACGCTGGCACTCGGAGGGCCCCCCCTCCCACTCTGGCTATTCGGGGCCAAGGTTATCGTCGATGTGCTTCTCTTTTCCTCTGCTGCGCCAATTTTTCACGAGAGGCGATTTGCCGCGTCCTTCCTCTTCGGGGAAATCCTGTACATCGTATACAATACCTTGATTGGTCCTCTCGGATTTCTTAGACCATTCGAATGGAAACCGGAATCCCAGGCATAAACGACCCCGCGAGAGAGCCGAGGTCAACGTCCGTTCGCCGCTGGCTGTTTCTGGCGGCAAGAGTCGTGGTCGCTGTGCTCATTCTGTACGGCCTCCTTCGGATCGTGAGCGTCGCGGAGGTCGTGGCGGCCTTTCGGTCAGCCCGCGTCGAGTATCTGGTCGGCGCCCTGGCACTCGTCGTCGCGAACCTCGGTCTTCAAGCTTTGAAGTGGCGCTACTTTGTGCGGCTCGCGAACCCCGGAAGTTCAAACTTCGAAACGATCGCATCGTTGCTGTTCGGCATAACCCTTGGGGTATTGACGCCGGGCCAGATCGGAGAGTTTGGCGGACGAGCGCTTCGCCACAGCTCCCTTCCGTCGGCGACAGTCATCGGGCTCACGATGATCGACAAACTGCAGATGCTGCTTGTGATGGGCATTGCCGCAGCCGTGAGCTATCTCTCCCTTGTGGCGGTGGGGAGCTGGCTCCGTGCGCTGCTGATCGGCTTGGCCTGGAGTTTCTGCTTGTATGTCTTCTTTCGCCCAAGGCTGCTGAGTCGCCTGTTCAATTCGGTCCCGCTGAAGATCTTTCGGCAAGAGTGGGCACAGGACTTGATCCGCTCGCTCACTCTTCTTCAGAAGAAAGACCTGCTGTTCGCGTTCCTCGTAACGCTTGCGTTCTATGGCACGATCTACCTCCAAATGTTCGTTCTCCTCAACGCATTTTCCCCTGTCGGCTGGTGGCAAGCTCTCCTCGGTTTCGCTGCGATGATGTTCTTCAAAGCGTTGATCCCGATCTCATTCGGCGACCTGGGGATTCGTGAAGCGAGCTCAGTCTACTTTTACTCCCTCGTGGGGATCCCGCAGGCTACAGCGCTCAACGCGTCGCTCCTCCTCTTCGTCATCAACATCCTCCTGCCGGCAGTTTTCGGGCTTATCTTCATGCCAAGGTTCTCCCCTTCTGCAGTGAAGAGCGCGCGCGTTCGCGGCCAATCATCCTAGGATTCCAACGATGCTCATCCTGCTCATCCTTCTGCTTGCTTCGTTCGGCTATTACCTCTGGTTTCTGCTGACCGTCTGGCGAGGACTCAAGCGTCGAGAACCCCCGCGTGCGGGAAGCGCAGGCGTCTTTGTGAGCGTCGTCGTTGCTGCGAGGAATGAGGAGGAGAACATTCGCCGATGCCTCGAGAGCCTGCTCGATCAGGATTTTCCCAAGGATGCCTACGAGGTCATCGTCGTCGACGACCACTCAACCGACCGCACGCCGGAGATAGCCAACGAGATTGCTGGAAGCGAACCGCGGGGGCGCCTGGCTGTCATGTCTCTCGGAGACGGCGCCGGCTCCAGCGGCAAGCCGAGCGCGATCGGTCTCGGGGTCCGACAGGCTCGGGGAGATCTCATTCTCTGCACTGACGCTGATTGCATCGTCCCACGAGGATGGATGAGCTCGATGGCGAGGCAATTCGCACCCGGCGTCGCATTTGTTGCCGGCCCGGTGCTCGAGGCTCCGTCGGGCTTCTTTCTGTCAAGACTCCAGAGCCTGGAATTCATGGGCTTGATCACCACCACGGCAGGCCTCATCGGAGCCCGGAGGCCGATCATCTGCAATGGTGCGAACATCGCGTACAGGAAATCAGCGTTCCAGGCGGTCAATGGCTACGGGGAAGGCAGCGGATCGTGTGACGATGAGACGCTGATGCAGCGTATTGCCACGCGCGCGGTGGGGGGAATCTCCTTCAACAAAGATTCTGAAGCGATTGTTCTCACTTCAACTCCTCGCTCGATCCATGAGTTTTGGAGTCAGCGGACGCGATGGGCCGCCAAGCGCGGCCGATACGAGAACAAGGCAATCCTCTTGCGACTCATTCTCCTCTACGCCTTCTTCCCCATCCTTCTGGCTGCCGCCATCGCGTCAGCATTCGAGCCCTGGCTTTGGGTCGTCGTCGCGGCGTCGCTCGTCCTGAAAGCCTGCGCAGACTACATCACCCTCCGAGAGGGGGCTCGCATGCTTCACCAGGCTGTCCCGCCGTGGCACTTTCTCATTGCAGAGCTTTTGCATGTTCCGTATATTGCCTCCGCCGGATTGATTGGGCAACTGGGCTCGATATGCTGGAAGGATAGGAACCTGAACAGATGACACTGCTTGCGAGAACCGTGGGACCGGCCGTCTTCCCCTCCATCCTGTGGCACACCGCTGAGCCATCGCTCCATATCACGTTCGACGACGGTCCTCACCCGGAGGCGACGCCGATCGCACTCGAGGTCCTGAGGAAGAGAAAGATTTCAGCGACCTTCTTTCTCGTCGGGACCCGCGTGGCTCAATATCCGCGGCTGGCCAATCAGATTGCGCGAGAGGGACACTCTATCGGAAACCACACGCTCACGCACCCCAATCTGTTCTTGAAGTCGCGCCCCCGGCAGACCTACGAAATAGTGGAAGCAGACAAGATTATTTCCGAAGCTGTCGGGTCCAGGCCCGTCTTCTTCCGTCCGCCGTACGGATATTTTGACCTCCTCACCTTGAGCATCGCCAGCCGTACGAACCACAGGGTCGTTCTGTGGGATGTGGATTCACGCGACTTTAGCGCCAACCCCCCGAGGAGCATCGCGGCAAAGGTCACGAAGAAGGCGCGGGCCGGCACGATCCTCCTGTTCCATGACAATGATGCCACCGGAAGAAAGCTCCGCAGTTTCCTGGATCCAATGCTCGACCGGTTGGAGGAACGGGGCTTTCACTTTTCTCCTCTGCCCGTATGATCCTTGAACTTCTCCTCTCTCTCGCACTCCTTCTCTACTTGATTCTCCTCCTCCGCACGCTGGCGGGGATTCACCACACCCGGGACCAGATCCACCAAACTGCATCGCCGTTTGTTTCCGTCGTCATCGCGGCGAGAAATGAGGAGGAACATCTCCCTCGCTGCCTCCAATCAGTTGTCCAGCAGACCTATTCGAACGACAGCTACGAAATCATCGTCGTGAACGATAATTCAACAGACGGGACGGAGACGATATGCCTCGATTTCGCCGGGAGGCATTCCAATGTCACCTACGTGAGCGCCCAAGAGGACAAGGCGCTTCCAGGAAAAACGAACGCGCTGGATCAGGGCATCCAGAAGGCGCGCGGCGAAATCATTCTGGTCACGGACGCCGATTGTACCGTGCCGCCGACCTGGGTCGAATTCACTGCAAAGCGATATGGTCCGGATGTTGGCCTTGTGGGAGGCATGACGGTCCAGAAGGCGTCCACCTGGTTCGAGGGGATGCAGTCACTCGATTGGGCTTACTTGCTTGGTCTGGCTGCGGCGGCAGTTGCGCAACGCAATCCTCTGAGCACCATTGGGAACAACCTCTCCTTCCGAAAATCGGCCTACCAAGAGATCGGCGGTTACAGAAAGATCCCTTTTAGCGTCACAGAGGATTTCATGCTTTTCCAGTCAATCGTCAAGACGAAGAAGTGGGAGTATCTCTATCCCGTCGATGGTCGCGTACTCGTCGTCAGCCAGCCCTGCGCGACTCTTAGGGAGCTCGTTCGCCAGAAACATCGGTGGGGCAGGGGCGGGTTGGACATGAAGCTGAGCGGTATGCTCATCATGGTGGTCGGATTCGCCACGCACGCCCTGCTTCTCACGACTCTGGTCATGGGGAGCTTCTTTGTGGCGGCGAGCTGCCTGCTCGCCAAAATCGCCGCAGATTACTTCTTTCTGGAGGCGATCCTGAGACGGCTGGAACGGACCGACCTGCTGAAATACATCTACCTCTTCGAAGCCTATTTCATCCTCTACGTGCTCCTCCTCCCCTTTATTGTCTTTTTCGGCGGCAGGGTCATCTGGAAAGGAAGGGCCTATTGATCGCGCTTCAGGACATAGCGTGGTGGTTGCCCTTCCTTCTCTACGCTGAGACTCATTACCGTTTCAAATATTTCTTCAGCCTTCTCCGAAAGCGCGAGCCGGAGATCATCGCCGATGCTCCCCACAGGCTCGAGCCCGGGCAGCCTCTTCCGCTCCTGGTTCTCACGAAGGACGCGAATCTGTATCCGTGCACCCTCCGTCAGGTCACGGTTGTGGTGAGGCAGAAATCGACGGTCCTTTTCGCAGGCGAATTGCTCTCCGCGCCCCGCCACCTGGACAAGCGATTCTGGTGGGAAATTCTGCGGCTCGACGTGAAAGATTGGTCCGGTTGGGTCGACCTCGAGGTAGCTCTTCAGATCGAACAGAACAGACGGATCAAGACGTACTATTCAGACAACCATCGCACTTCCAGTCACAAGCCTCTCCGCGTCTATTTGGCGAGGGACCCGCTCCCCCGCTTCCCGAATCTCGTTCTAGGGGACGCACACACACACTCCACCTACACAGACGATCAGGTCGAATTTGGACCGGCCATCCGATCCTCGCGCGAACTCTGCGAGGCGATGGGATTATCGTTCTTCTGCGTTACCGACCACTCCTACGACCTCGACGATCACATCGACGAGTACGTCGCGAACCATCCCGATCTGCCAAAGTGGAAGGCGCTCCAGGCTGAGATTACGGATGCAAACTCGGAGGCCGAGACCTTCGCCATCATCCGAGGTGAGGAGATTACGTGCAGAAACGAAGAGGGCAGGAACGTCCATCTGTTGCTGCTCGGCGCAAGAAAGTACGTCCCCGGATCTGGCGACGGGGCCGAGCAATGGCTGCGAACCCGCAGCGAGATGAGCATCGGCGAGGTACTTGCCTCCAAGGAGGATGGCACAACTGCGTGCGCAGCGCATCCTCAGGAGCGCGTACCGTTCCTCCAGCGCCTCCTGCTGGGACGCGGCAGCTGGTCCGATCGGGATCTGTGGTCAGAAGGTTTGAGCGGCATCCAGTTTGCCAATGGATTTCTCGATGAGGGATTTTGGGCTGGAAAGCGGTGTTGGGTAAAGGTGCTTCTGAGCGGCCGCCACCTCTATGCGATGGGGGGCAACGACGCGCATGGCAACTTCAACCGGTTCCGACAGATCGGGCTCCCATTCTTGAAAATCAAGGAGATGGATGACCAGCTCTTTGGGCGGATGAGGACGGGGGTTGTTGTTGATGGGCAGGTCTCAGAGGGGGCGATCCTGGCTGCAATGCAAAACGGGCGGGTGATCGTTTCGGATGGCCCTCTTGCCCGGGTCACCATCCTCGAGCCCGGCGGAGGCAGGACAGAGATGGGGGGAACTGTCAGGGGGAAGTCGCAGAGGCTCGCGATCAGCGCCAGGTCGACGTCCGAATTCGGAGAGCTGGCACTCGTGAAGGTGATCATCGGTGAGATTGGATCGATGGACGAAAGAGTCGAATTCGAGGCCGACGGAAAGCTCGGCTTCGACTTCACCCGAGAAATCGCCATTGAGGCTTCGAAACCGTGCTACGTCCGAGCCGAGGTTTTCACGACACGCGACGCCCTCCGCGACGGACAATCCCACTGGTGCTTCACGAATCCGATCTGGATCAACCCCTAGCGTCACCCCTAGCCAACGCCGACTCTTCTCTCCCTCAAAAAACAGCAACGCCCTCTTGCAGAGGGCGTTGTTGTACTTTTCAGTTTCTACGGGACGTCAGCGACGCTGGCGTGAGCTCGGTATCGCCAACCGTTTAAGTTTGTACCGAAGCGTCTGCTCCGTCATGCCGAGGAAGGATGCCGCGCGGGACTGATTGAAGCTGAACCGGTCGAGCGCGCGCTCGATGATCCCCTTTTCGATAACGTCCAGCGAGCTGTCCAGAATGAACTCCTGGCCGGTAACGATATTGTTGATCATCTTCACGACTTCGGTCTTCTCGTCCGTCAGTTCTGGCGGAAGGACAAATTTGCCGCCGGAGGAGAAGAGGATGCACTTGTCGATGACTGCCTTCAGCTCCCGAATGTTCTCTTTCCAGCTGTGGCGGAGGAGCACATCAATCGCATTGATATCGAGAGCCACATCCTTGATGCCCAGGTCCCTGCTAATCTCGTTCACAAAGTGTTTCACCAGGACGGGAATATCCTCGGGCCGCTCTCTCAATGCCGGAATCTTGAGGGTCTCAAAATCTCCGACTTTCTTGCACAGGTCCTCGTACAGCCGATGAGCCTCCATGAGCTCGGCCGGGGGCCGTTTCATCGTCAGGGCGACGCGAACGTTGACGCTCCTGTCTCCGTCTCCGCCCATCCTTTTGGTCTTCCGCTCCTGGATGAAGTTGAGGATCTTCATCTGATTTCGGAAGCTCGCCTCTTCAATTTCTTCGATCATCACCGTTCCCCCCTCGGCGAGCTCAAAAAGCCCTCGCTTCGTGGTGGGCGGCATGCCGGGCACACCCTTCTCGAAGCCAAAGAGGACAGCCTCCAGCTCGCGGTCATCGATGACCGATGAATTGACCGACATGAAGGGGTGCTTGTCGTCCGGTTCTCCAAACTGCTCGAGGTGGATCCGCTTTGCCACGACACCCTTACCCACCCCCGGCTCGCCAACGATCAGGATGTCTTTCGTGCTGTTCGCGAGTTTCGCGATCTGTTTCTTGAGAACTTCGATCGACTTGCTTCTTCCGATAATCGTCGCATCCATCGTCATACCCCTCTGTGAGTAATCATCCAAACAGTTTAAGAATGATCCTTTGCAGCAATGTTGGCTTCGGTTCCTGCAGTGCGCGGTGCAAGAAGCCTTCCATGAAGCGCTTGCGGGTTAAGAAAATGGCGTACAATGAGATTATCAAGAGCGTCGCGCCACCGACTAATATGTTGAGAGTCAGAAACCAGTTCTTGCTCATAGAACTCGCCTTTGACGGTCGTAATGAAGCGCAACCGCAGGCTGAAGAACATCAGCAGGATGACCAGGTTCAGCAGGGTCAGATACTGCCCTACGTATTGAATATCCACCAACCCGGAGTATTCAACCGACTTAATATACCCGTAATGATGGAGAATTTCAAGCGAGCAATAGGGCAAGAATAAGAAAAGTATCTTCTCGATGTAGGCTCCCTGAGGAGGATCGTGCTTGTACTGGTAGCCAAAAAACAGAAAGATAAAGACGATAGAGAGCACGTTCATGTAGATGATGTTGAAATACAGTGGCCTATACAGCAATGCGATGAAATTCAAACCTTCGGTGTACGGAAGAATCTCTGCCACGCGTTGGACCTTCTGGTCCTCAAAGAGCGTCCCAACCCTCACGCCGTGCTTCGACGCGCACAGCTCGCTGAGCGCGGCGATCTGCTGCACTGTCGGCTGCTTGTTGCCAGATTCTTGCAGTTGATCGACGGCAGTGCTGACAGCTTTCAGGTCAACAATGTCCTCCGTCGAGTACAAGTATCTGGGATTCTCGAACACTGGGTGGTAATAGAATGCGAATGTACCCCCCACTACCAGTAACGTCAGCACATACTTCCGATACGTCTTGAAGTCATTGAAGAGGCAATCAAAGACTACGTAGACAATGGCGAACGCAAGGAGGAAGACGAAAAGTCCCGACGAAACATACTGGTACGTGTAGAATCTCGCGAAGCGGTCGCCAGTCCAGAATGCCTTTCCTGTGAAGTTGTCAAGGAACAGCACAAGCGAAACAAGGAACAAGATAGAAAAATTCAGGAAGATCGGTTTGTTCTTTGGATTCGGTTCCTTCAGAAAAACATAGAATGAAACAAGGCCAATCAAGAACAAAAGGGCATCGAGAACAAGTCCCATTGTGCTGATCGCCGTCGTGTGCGGGAGAAACACAACCAACAAGGATCCTCCCACAACAACCGCCAGCCAAATGAGGAATATCTTCTTGAACAACCGCATACACCTTTCCCTTCGTTATGCACAACGAATATAGCATCCGTTGGCTAACATGTCGAGAACAAAGATTTTTGTCACCCACTGGCGGTGAAGGTTGCGATGCTATAAGCCGTTGCAGTTTAAGCGGTTATACGTTTCATCTTGAGAGTCGGTGGGGGTGACTGCCACTATCGTCAATATTTCTCTTGACATTCATCGAAAATTAGCTAAATTTAGCGCAACGGGATGCACCCAAGAACGTCCCTCCAGTGACGTTCATCACCGAGATTTCCCCACCCAATTGAGCGGAGGCTACCATGTTCAAGTCACCCACCGCAAAACGATTCCGAGCTGTTGCCCTTGCTCTGGGGATCACATTCATAACAAACTACGCGATTTCCTTTGCAGCGCGAAGCGGCCCAAATCTTCCGCCGCCTGAGACTCCAAGGCCATACCTCGAACTTCGGAGCGGCCCAAATCTTCCGCCGCCTGAGACTCCGAGACCTTGAACGAGTGTAGGTTTGCCGACAACTCCGTCGGCGTCCGAACTTCCCCCTCTCGAACGCTGTCGGAGCGCTCTGCTTTGTTTCGCCCCACTTTTTTTCGTATCTTCTTTCCGAGATTCGTTCTTAGCACTGTGTCCATTTCACTCGGATTGAATGAGCTACGATCCCGCTTCCACAAACATAACCCAGCCACCACCGCGGTCTCCAGCGACTACCGATTTTCGATTTCTCATTAACATCCTCCTCCTCATTCTCACATTCTTTACGACGACCGTTGCCGGCGTCCAGTGGGTCGGGAAGAATCCTTTCGAGCTGGGCAATTTGCACTATGGCTTCGCGTATTCGCTCGCCATTCTGTTCGTCCTCGGCGTCCACGAGTTTGGGCACTATTTTGCGGCCCGGTACCACAAGGTTCAGACAACGCTTCCCTATTTCCTCCCGTTCCCGCTGCTTCCGTTCTTTCTGAACTTTGGAACACTCGGCGCCGTCATCCGCACCCGCTCCGTCGTTCCTTCCCGCAAGGCGATGTTCGACATCGGCGTGGCCGGACCGCT
>Ga0315277_10004433_pt1 | contig 18777 bp, 10 predicted proteins | sample YL17G05_15_MG_FD_203695 | JGI IMG/M metagenome (GOLD analysis project Ga0315277, IMG submission 203695) | Sediment microbial communities from Yellowstone Lake, YNP, Wyoming, USA - YL17G05_15 | ecosystem: Environmental > Aquatic > Freshwater > Lake > Sediment | place: USA: Wyoming | collected...
CCGGCTCCGGTATTGCTGATGAACGTCAGATCGAATCCGCTATTCACGGTATTCCCGATCAATATCTGTCCATTAACGACCGCTCCGAGGGAGAGGCCTGTACCTCCGCGAGCGACCACCAGATTGCCTGAGGTAATTGTGGACGCATTCAAGTTATTGACGGCTGAATTTGCCGCCAGGGTAATGCGGCCAAACGTATCGACCGTGACTACCGGAACGGTGTTCGCGCCTCCATAAATGGCGGCCGCAGCGCCTGAGAGAGCAGCGGAAATGATCCCCGTAGAAGGGTCATAATTGATCGGAGCCGTGTTAGAAAGGTTGGCGCGTATCTGTGCTGATGTTTTAATGGAATTGTTCGCATTCGCAAAGGCGGCCTCTGCTGTCACATTGGCGGTATTGGCTTTATTGAATGCCGCTTGTCCGAAGACAATAGACGCATCGGCTGTGGTATTGGCCGTATTCGCTTTGGCAAAGGCGGCCTCTGCTGTCACATTCGCCGTATTCGCTTTATCAAAGGCCGCTTGTCCAGTGACATTGGCGGTATTCGCTTTGAGATATGCGTCATTTGCCGTATCCCGCGCAAATTGATCGAACGATGATCCACCTGTCACTGTGACAGTCAATTGATTGTTTGGTGAATCGGTGGTCAGGGAGATACCAGAACCGGCGACAACCCTGAGTATGTCGGTATTAGTCGTGGCGGTAATGTTATTTTGACCGGCAACATTAACAACCCCAAAGGAGTTACCTCCTCCTCCACCTGTGACAATCGTGGTCGGACCAGTCTTGAGTTGGATTTGTTGAACTGTTGCTGGCGTGAGCGTAATTTTGATATTCTCAGACATAGTTACCTTGTGACCGATGGGTTGACAACAACAATTCCTTCAAAGACCCGGCGAGATTCGCCCAGAGGGTCCGTGAGTTTGACATCATAGACGTTTCGGCCTGCGACTAGGAGCGCGGTATTCGCAGAGGTCATGGACATGGTCAGGACACCATTCGGGGCATCGATGAACGTGACCGTGAAGGGAGTCGCCGTGACAGAGGACCAGACTCGTCTGATCTGAGCATTTGCGGTATAACCAATCAAATTTGAAGTGTTTCCATTGGTATCCGAGACTGAGATGGTCGTACTAAATTGGGCCCCCTGGTCGATCTGTAATTCAACATAGGTACTCATGCCTGGAATCTCCTTGTGTATGCCTTATTTATGTATATGAGACGCTGATATAGGGAGAGGCATTCGCTACGGTGTCCAGGGCATAGGCCACGGATTTCCCAATGTTCAACGAGGGCCTGGTAAATGTCGAGAGGGACAGCCCGGTCTGAAGATCGTCGGGGACACCGGTGCAGCGAATATTCGCCCCTGTGGTTCCTAAATTGCCGATCAAGATCCAGGTATCATCACCTTCAAGGAGGGTCTGACCTGGAGAAAGATCAATGTAATTCGAGTAGATCCCTTGGAGTTGTGCGGTCCCGCTGGTATAGGAATTCGCAATAGCATTATTGGTCCCGTTGAATCCTAAGACCGTCAGATTGGTGCCTGCTCCGATAATGGGGGTACCGGTCGCTACCGCGAGTTCTCCCCAGGTCGCCGACACGGAGTTATTGCAGGTGCGATACTTGACCAGGATGCGCTTCGTCGTCTTCGGGGCTCTCCCGATGTAGGTCGCCACCGTTTCTCCTCCCGAACTGATCACACGGGCACCCACAGGATTAGTGGAGGTGGTATTGGATGCAAAGACGCCATACAAGACGGGATAATAGACGCCTCCGGCTTGTTGGGCCCCACAGGGTTGACTGAGATGGGTTCGACCATTCCAATCATAGAAAATAAATCCCGCTTGATCGGTATAGTGCATCGATTCTCCTGCTTTCAGAATAATCGGCGCGGTCAGGAGATATTCCACAGCGGCGACATTCTTCTTGAGTGTCACGCTGGTGGTCAAGACATCACGATTTCTGAGTGAGAGGAATTTGAGTTGTCGCTGGGTACTCGCCTCCGGACCTGAGAGAATGGTGGTATTCGCGGTCGTGGTGATACTCACGTTGCTGCCATTGGCATTAAAAGTCGTAGCCGTATGATCCGCATAGGTCAGGACCACATCGACGGTCACGGCCGTTCCGAGCTGCACATTCAATGTTTCATTTTGATTGAGACAAATCATAGGGTTACCAAAAGACTTGAAATGTGGGATGGATTGATAGGGTGCCAAGACCATTGAGACCCACGGCCTGGCCGAGGTCCACAGAAGGTCGTCTGGATTGGGCTGTAACAAACGTCACCAGTCCACCGAGCGTATCATCATAATGGGAGGCCGATAAGGTACATCCAGAAGTCGCAAATTCCGAATTAAAGACAATCCAGACATCCTCATCAGGAGGGATCGCCAGTCCCGTTCCGGTCGTGATGGTGGTATAATGTGTCACCGCAGAGGCGACATTGGCCGACACATCGGCGAATCCGACGCACCGCGCCTGGACCATGGCCATGGTGGCAGTGGCATTCGCCCCGTGTTGTGAGGTGCCTACATAGACACCGATCTCTGCCCAGGTAGTCCCGACAGCCGCTACAGTGGCCCTCCAGCGCACGTTGAGTTGGGTTACAGGGTAACGAGGGGATTTCCCCACATACATGCCCCAACACGCGGTATTGAGATGGGCCCGAGTTGAAAGGGCGATCCCAATGGCCTGGGGACCTAGGGCGACCGTAGAGATGGGACCGGCAATGGCACTGGTATATTTGGCGGCGCCTTGACGATTCAAGACTTTCCATCCTCGTCGCTCCAGGTATTCAAGGGATTCTCCTGTTCCAAGAGGGGTATTGGCCGTCAAATAGGTATCGACACCGGCGACCGACTTCTTGACAAAGACGGTCTGGGCCGTGGGAGTCGTATCCCGATTGGTAATAATGATCGTTTTGATTTGTCGCTGCGTACTCGCGGCCGGTGCGGCCACAAAGGCCGTGGAAGTCGCCAGTGACACGGTGCCTTGATTGGAACTGGCCGTAAAGGTCGTAGACGTATGATCCGCATAATAGGCGGTATAATCGATCTTCCCTGCGGTCAGGGTATCGATGTTGAGGGTCTCTGTGGTATTCGTCAAGAGGATCATCTTAGGTATATCCGATACAGATAAGGCTACAGCAATTGCTCGCCGCATTGCTTTCTGTGAGAAATCCTGTGGCAATGTTCAAGATCGTTGAAGGTCTGGTGTTGACATTCGCAGACATGACCCCCTGTTGATGCTGTTCGATGGTGGTCCCTTGTTTGATCTGGGCGACTGTCGTGGCTTGATTACCGATCAGCACCCAGAGATCGTCGTATTCATGAATCGGTCGGGTCGCCACGATCTTCGTGGTCTTCAATCCAACTGAGTTAATGACCCCAGAGATATCAGTGGTCCCCACGACCGTGAGCGCAGAGTTCCCATTGGCCACGAGTTGTCCTGTGGCGAGCGCGGCCTCCGCCCAGGTAATCGTGGCGGCGGCCGTTGTCACATTATACCGAATATTGACCCCAGCGAGCGCACACGGAGATTTTCCCACATACATGGCCCAGGTCGTATTGGAGAACAGGGACTTCGAGGTGACCAATCCCCCCGCCGAACACCATTCAGGAAAGGTCATGGACGCCGCAGGCGCATCCTGGACACTGATCAAATAGGGAACGCCGTTGGAGTTGAGGACTTCAAAGCCTCCCTGTTCTGAGTAGACGACCCCTTCCCCGGCGCGTAACGAGATCGGAGAGGTGATATGAAAGTCTGTGGTCCCGGTGTTCTTCTTGAAGATCACCGTAGTATTGGCGGTCCCTGACTTGTTTCTCAATGAGAGATATTTGATCTGCCGACAGGTCGCCGATCCTGGACCTGTGACAATCGCGGTGTTGGCAATCGCATTGATATTCCCTTGCACCGATCCTGGGGTAAAGGTCGTGGTCGTGAGATCCACATAGGAGACCTGATAGTCAATACTCACGGCCGAGCGCGTTTCCAGATTGATCGATTCTTGGGAATGATTCACGGTCAGCATAGTTAGAACCCCAATGAGACGCGGGACATGGTTTGTTGATGAATCGTAGCCGACATGGTCGATTCGACATTCAAGGCCGAGGTGAGATGTCCCGTGGTACTCACCACATATGTAGGAATTAAATTACCTGATCCATACCCTGTGGCCGTCACCCCTGAGACATCGTGTGCGATCACACCAGTGGCCGCGGTATAATTCACCGGAGCGGTCGCGGAGATGTTTCCGCGTATCCAGACGAGGTTGGCCGTCAGGTTAATAATCCCTTTATCATTCGACACGATAATACCGCCGGTCCCGGTATTACTAATTGTCGCCAGATCGAAGCCAGAGTTCACCGTATTCCCAATGAGGATCTGCCCATTCGTGATGGCACCGAGGGACCGTCCTGTGCCTCCACGGGCGACCACCAGATTGCCTGTGGTGATCGTTGAGGCATCCAGGTTATTGACTGCTGAGTTCGCGGCCAGCGTGATATGTCCGAATGTATCGATGGTGACCACTGGAACCGTATTGGCCCCTCCATAGATCGTGGCCGAGACGCCTGATGTCGCATGGGTAATGACACCAGTGCCAGGCGTATAGACAATCGGTGTCGTGGCCGAAATGTTTCCGCGTATCCAGACCAAGTTGGCGGTGAGGTTAATAATACCTTTGTCGTTGGAAACAATAATACCGCCGGTGCCTGTATTGGTCACAAAGGCCAGATCGAATCCACCATTCACGGTATTCCCAATGAGGATTTGTCCATTCGTGACGGCACCGAGGGAGAGACCTGTGCCTCCACGGGCGACCACGAGATTACCTGATGTAATCGTGGAGGCATTGAGGTTATTAATAGCGGAATTTGCGGCCAGCGTGATATGCCCAAAGGTATCCACCGTCACGACCGGAACCGTATTGGCGCCTCCATAGATCGCCGCTCCAACACCAGAGACCGCATGGGTAATAATACCTGTTGTGGCATCATACGCAATCGGTGCGGTCGCCGAGATATTACCCCGTATCCACACCAAATTAGCCGTCAGATTGATAATGCCTTTATCGTTCGATACGATAATGCCGCCGGCTCCGGTATTAGAGATCGTGGCCAGATCGAATCCAGAATTGACCGTATTCCCGATGAGGATTTGACCGTTGGTAATGGCGCCGAGAGATAATCCTGTACCACCACGAGCGACCACGAGATTCCCTGATGTAATTGTTGAAGCATTCAAATTATTGACGGCGGAATTCGCGGCCAGCGTGATATGCCCAAAGGTATCCACCGTCACGACCGGAACCGTATTGGCGCCTCCATAGATCGCCGCTCCAACACCTGATGTGGCATGGGTAATCACGCCCGTTGCTGGGGTATAGACAATGGGGGTGGTCGCTGAAATGTTTCCACGTATCCAGACCAGGTTCGCCGTGAGATTGATAATGCCTTTATCATTCGAGACAATGATGCCTCCGGCTCCCGTATTACTGATGGTCGCCAGATCGAATCCCGAATTGACGGTATTGCCAATGAGGATTTGACCGTTGGTGATCGCACCCAGAGATAATCCAGTTCCGCCACGAGCCAGGGCTAATGTGCCCACAGTGACATTGGAGGCATCGACACTCACACTCAGGGTGTTCGCCTTGCTGTTGGCCGTAAAGGTAATCCCGGCGCCTGCGAGGGGAATCGTATCATAGGTCGAGGTCATGACCTGATCATTGTTTCCTGCGGTTCCAACGGCGACCAGGACCTGACCATTCCATGCCAGACCTTTCCATGCGGCGTCCGTTGGAGAGACTCGGACAGTCCAGGTAATGCCGTCAGGGGAGGTCATGACACGATTACCAGTTCCGGTATTGGCGACCACAACAAATTCTGTGCCGGTCCATTGAACGGCCGTCCATTGAAGGGTCGTCGTTGGGGTATAGCGAGAAGTCCAGTTGATACCGTCGGGAGAAGTCATGACTTGATTATTGGTACCAGAGAAGGCCACGGCGACGAAGATTTTACCATTCCAGGTCACATCGATCCAATTGAGATCGGCAGCCGAAGTCTGAGAAGTCCAGGTCGTCCCATCAGGAGAAGTCATGACACGATTACCAACACCAGAGGTACCGACAGCGACAAAGAGGGATAGTTCAGGTGCCCAGACAATCGAGCGCCATGCAAGATCCGCGGCGGGAACTCTGGTGAGCCAGGTTGTACCATCCGTAGAGATCATGACCCCGTTAGCGACTCCGGTGGCAGCGATGGCACAGAAGATATTCCCATTCCAGGTGACATCACGCCATTGAATGCCAGGCACGGCGGCCGGCAATGATTGCCAGGTCACCGCATTCGCCGAGATCATAACTTGATTTGCAAAAGTAGACGAAGCCACTGCCACGAGGACATTGCCATTATAACCAATACCAGTGTAGACAATCTGTTCTGCGGCAGTCCTAGAAGTCCAGGTGATGCCTTCAGGAGAAGTCATGACCCTAAGATTGCCTGAGACCGCCGAGCTATTAGAACTGACGGCCACAAAGAGATTCAGTTTATCGGCCCAGATGACTTGTTCCCAGGCGATATTGCTGGCTGGCGTTCTGTTCACCCAGTCAGAATTGCGGAATCTGGTGGAGGACACATTGATACGATTGAGGACACTATTCCCTATCAGACTGATCCCGTCACCCGCAAAGAAGGTCAGGGTATTGGCATTACCTGTGGCGACGATGTTGGGAGAATTCGCAATATTGATCGTGACAAAGCCTGTTTGGACCGCCCCATTCGCTTTATCTCGCGCATATTGATCCACAGAAGAACCACCTGTGGCCGTAATCGTGATCGAACTTTGACTGGAATTGGAGGTCATGGTAATCCCCGTTCCCTCTAGTAGGAACAAGGTACTATTATTCGTGGTCGCTGAGACCACGGTGACATTCGATGCCACGTTGATCTTTGGGAATCCAAGCTGCACCGCCCCATTGGCTTTGTCACGGGCATACTGATCCACGGTCGAGGAAACTGGACCTGCGGCCACACCTAAAATGGTGGTGACGATATAGGAGGCTCGATTTACTCCTTGTGTATACACAGAGATTGTACAGGTCGCAGGTCCAGAGACCCGGGCCGCATATAGTTTCAAGAGAAGCCTATCGGTTAGCGCAAGTGCATAACTTGCCGAGTCGGTGATATTCCAGGTCAGGAGGGGGTTTTCGCTGCCTTGTGAAAAATCAGGAGAGTCGGCCGTACGGAGCAAGGTTTCTAATCCATTGGCGGCATACTTATATAATTCACCACGAAGTCGGGCGACTTGATTGGATGCCCCTGTGGTGACATGAAAATGTCGACCATAGGTACCTGCCGGAAGAAGTGGGGTATTTGGATTGCCTGATGCGGTAATAAACCCAGAGAGGAGCGTATAGGACAGGGTCCCAGTGGCCCCAAAGCTAATGGTATTTTCTGTCAGTAACGAAGGGGAGTTGATCAAATTATGATAGGGAGGCACATCCGAGAGGGCGCCGTTTTCGAGATAATACGTCAGACCTGATATCGTAGAAATCGTGATCGTGCCATTCCCATTGAGAATAGACACCCCCGATCCTGCCGTCAAGTTTCCTCGATCTAATCCACCTGTGATGCCGTTCCCAATGAGGAGATCCCCACTTTGATAGATGGTCGTACCATGAGGCAAGGCAGAGGTCTGAAGCGTCAGTTCAATCAGATTGGTCAGATTGATTGTGGCATTATCGTCGGTATAATGCTGGACCGTGATATTGGCATCCGGTTGTCCGGTATAGAAAATCAGCGTGTTCGCCACGATGTTGTAATCCGTGACTTCGACTTGTGAGACGGAATTGATCAGGACGTTGGAATTGAAGGGACCATTGATGATCCCTGGATAGAGCAGGTTATAGACAGAATTGGATGTGCCGAGAAATGTTTCTGAAATCGGATTGATTTGTGACATATCCCATATTTATCCCGCATGAATGGAAGGGGTTAGGCCCCGATAGCGCCGAAGTTCTTCCAGGTACCTGGCGATCCCGCGACCGTGCAGACAAATCCGATGTTCCCAGAGGCCACAACATTGGTCGCCCAGATGATATCGTTCTTTTTCCAGATACCACTGACAGGGGCCGCGGTACCATAGCCTTGTGTGGCATTCCAGCTATTCAATCCAATGGAGTGAAAACCATCGACAAAGGCTTCGAAGAGTGGTGTCGTGACCGTGGCGGCTTCCACATAGTTCCCCACGATTTGCCCTGAGACGTTGCCTGTGACATAAATGCCCCGACTTGAACCGGTGACATTGGCAATCTGGTTACCCATGATACTGACACTGACATTGCCTGCATTATTCAGAATACCATAATTGACGGTGTTATTGGTCCAGTTGCCATGATGGATAATCTTAACACCAGTGTTGGCGCTGCCAACAGAGATGCCGACTCCCGCTGCGGAAAGGATCTGATTCCCAATAAAGCTGATCCCTTGTCCGACTTGTTGTGAATAGAGGCCTGTGGAGACGGTACCGACGCCTGCATTGGCGACAATATTGCCTTCCCAGAGAATGTATTGGAAGTTATCGGCCCTTCCGCCTTCATCGGTGGTGTTGTTGATCCGATTACCACGAAGACCGATGCTGGCGGTACTCTGATAGATGCCTCCCTGACAGTAGATACCAATATTACCGGTGTTGCTGGTGACGTTGTGATTCACATCCAAGACGTTGCAATCCGCGACTGTGATGCCATGGGTCAAGCAGCCATCGACCATATTCTCCATGATGGAGCAGGCATTGCGGATCACGGTGGCCACGATGCCTGCTCCATTGACATTCTGGACCTGATTGCCATTCAGTTGTAGGGAGCGACCTGATGCGACCGAGATGCCCCTGAAGTTTCGTGTGGGGAGATCCTGGACAAAATTATTGGTGATGGAGATGGCCGCATTATCACAGCTTGAATCCACGTGGATGCCATAGGCCGTGACGTTATTCACTTGATTATCCCGTATCGTGATGGAACCTACTGTGTTGGCTGTGGCAATACCATAGAGTGCATTACTCACGAGGTTGCCATGGATGGCCACATCCTGATGCCCTGTTTGATTGATCCCATTACCAATCAGATTCTTGATGATGTTGTTCGTCACCAAGACGGACTGTTGACGGCTCTGAGAGACCGTGCCTGTTGATTCTTGCACGCCAAATCCTGTGACCACCATACCGTCCCCAAAGGGATTATTCGCCAGAATGTTCCCGTCAATCAGAATGGTGCCTCCGGCCGTATAATCAGGACTGGAATTGATCGCCAAGAGGGCGCCAATACCATTAGCCAGGCCATCGACCAGATTGTTGGAGATAATCACGCGACGAGCATCAGCTTTGGTCTGAATGCCGCGACCAAAGCAATCCAGGATGACGTTGCCATCGATGAGGAGATCAATACCAAAGTTATAGGCATCGATACAACCCAGGGTTGACGCGGTCTGTGAGCGACCCATTCGTCGTAAGTAATTTCCCGTGACAACACCCTTGGGGGTGAAGTCCGGTGCCGTATTGGCAATGACGCCCCATCCATCGAAGCAGACAATGCCTGCGCGACCATAGGCCGTCCGATCCCGCATGAGATCGAAATAATTCCCTTGGATGATATAATCGCAGGGTGTGGAGATATTGATCGAGCGGGGATCGTGTGTCGAGGTGGTCCCTTCTGATCCACCCAAGAAACGGTTCCCGATAATTTGTACGAATGTGGAGGTATTTTGGACTGAATCCCCACGGTTCACATCGATGTCTGCCTGGCATCCGTTACGGAAGGTGCAATTCGTGACGATGAGCCCTGCGGTGTTCGTGGTCGAGCCTTTGACCTTAAACTGAATGCCTTCGTTGTCACTGGCAGACAATTGGATCTGACTCTGTTGGTCCACGGTCAGACTATCAATCGTGGCAATAATGTTGTTTCCTGAGAAGGTGATGACATTGCCGTTGAAAATATTCGTATTTGGTAACAGGAGGATCGTGGAATCGCCTTGACCGTGGATTTTGATGGTCGAGCTATCACGGCTATAGGTGGCGACATTGAGGAGATAGCTCCCCGACAAGAGATCGAGGGTCCCGTTGGCACACGCCGCCATGGCGGCCGTAAATGCGATGGTATCGTCTGTGACACCATTTCTGACGGCACCCCACCATTCAGGATAGATTTCTTCGACCGCACCGAAACCATTGGCCGTCCCTGATCCAATGAACAGGCGGGTTATTGGATCGGCCGTAATTGATCCTTGTATCCAGAGATTGAATCCTGTTTGAAGGGTGACCCGACCATTGGAGGTAAAGACCAGCGGCACAGTGGAAGGCACGGTGGTTGTCGCAGACATCACCACGTTGGAGGTGACAATCAAGGTATTGGCATTGGTCGTTGCAGCCGCCACCGCAGCCTGGAAGGTGGCATAGTTGGATGCCACAATCGCTCCACGGAAGTTCACGGCATCGAGGCTTTGGATATAGGCCGAAGTGGCATTCAAGGAAGAGGTATTACTTCTTGTAAACGTCTCAGAGGTCCCCGCTAAGGTCACCACATTCAAGGAAGTCATAGAATCCACAAAGGTAAACAATTGAAGCGGATTCATTTCATTGAGATAGGGCACCATATGCACGACTTCGATATTCGATGTACCAGTAGGCGGCGCCGTGAAGAAGGTCAGCGTCTTGCCTGATACCGCAAAAGAAGATGGGGGCTGAGCCACACCATAGATATTCACCCGAAGCGAGACCGCGCCGTTCATATTATATCCCGCTTGGCCCATCTGGAATGCCAAGGTGGCATCATTACCAGAGAAGTACTCTGAGTAGCTTCGGACTGAATTCTGATTACCAATAAATCCTGTTGCCATAGTGTTCCTTTATGCTTGTTCTAGCGAGCCCACAATATTGCGATAGATGCGAGCGTGACCTCGGACATTCGGATGGAGTCCATCCGTGGTCCACAGATCAAATGATATCTTGTCACGCGGGAAAATGGCATAGTTGTCAATGAAATCGACCCCAATCCTCTTGGCTTCTTTCATTAAGGTATCCCGAACTTCCTGTTGTGAGATAGTATAGGTCGCATTACTTTGATTTTCGACTGGGGGTGACACCATCATGATAAGATGGGAATTGGCCTTGATGTCATTGGTCAATGGTTGAAGATTTCTACGGAGTCCAGAGACACCATTCGGATTCGAAGCGACAAAGGCCCGATCATTGGTACCGAGTTGCATGATGACAAAGTTATCCTGAACGCCCAGGGCCCGCGGTGGCGCGAATGAACCTGAAAGCATGTTATTGCGATAGACACGCACAGCACTACCAGAGATTCCTTGATTGGTAATACGAATCTTCTTGGGTATTTCAATGGCATTGACTCGTAGATGTCGCGTGTTTGACGAAGACGGCCGCCGAGTTCGGATTTCGATGGTCGCGTCTCGCACATAGGTAAACGTATGGGTGCGGTTATAGTTGTTTGTATTATCGGCTGGGGCTGCTGGGTCCCCACCAATCAAACCGGAGGCCGTGGTGTTCGCCGCGATGTTGGCGCCATTGGCATAGATGGTATAATCCACATAACTCGCGTCTTGTGTGGCATAGATGAGATTGAAGGTATTCCCAGTAAATGGTCCAAAGGTAATGGAGACGTTGCTGGTATTCGCGCCATCCGATTCCCCATAGCGCATTTGATATCCAGAATAGGCCAAGGACGATAATCCCAAATCGACTTGGGTTGAAAATGGTCCAGGGCCCATCTGAGAGAGAATAAACGGTTCAGTGTTCGCCACATTGGCCACTGGATAGAGGACTTGGTTGATCGTATATTCTGTGATCGCGTTGCCGTTGGCTCCGGCGGCCGCCCAGTTATAGACCACTGAGCTTGTCACCGAGGCATTCCCATTCGCATACTCACGCCCGATATAGCGACGGAACTCATTCACAAAACTCGGCGCATACTCATTATCGCGTGAATCAGAGAGAATACCGGTGTGTGCCGAAGGATAGTCTACATTAGCGGATTGGGGTGTGGCACTACCCCAGGTAATTGAATCCCCAATAAACACAATCGAGACGATCTGTTGGAGCGGATCGCCTAAGGCTTCTTTGAGGCGACGAAGCTGACCACCATAGGCATGAAAGCATGGGTCAGGTTGCGGGAATCCAGAATCCGCATAGCGAGTAGTATTGGCCGTGGCATCGAAAAATGTCCCATTCTGATAATCTTCTTTAATAGGCACCGCGGTCACAGAGAAGGTCGAATTACCAAGATCAATCGTATGACCTGGACGGGCGATTTCTAACGCCGCAAAGGCGGCCGTATCGTCTGTGACACCATCACCCACGGCACCCCACCAATAGGGGGTCAGGTTCGTCGCCTTTTGAAGACCGACGACCGTACCAGAACCTTTAAATATTTGTGTCCTGCCGGCATTAAAGCTGCCATTGACAGTCAGGACTTTGGAGGTATTCAGGGTGATGATGCCGTTGGAGACCACTTCAATCGCCACATTCGGTGTGACCGTGACGCTGTTAAGGAGGATCATATTACTGGAAATGATCAGGGTATTCGCATTCGTAATGGCCGCATTGATCGCCGCATTGAGACTGGTATAATACTTGGCTTCCAGGGCATTCCGAAAATTATACACACCCAGGGTATTGATGACAAAGTTATCTTCGAGCATCGATCCTGTGACTTTAGTAAGTGCCATTAGTAGACCTCTAAGACAGAGCAGATCGCATCAGCTGATGTGGCCAGCGAGACCGAACAGTTAATAGAATCGGAGGCTTGCAGCACAAGCTTTTGTGGTTCGCCATAGGGCGTGAATGACGATCCACCAAAGATGGAGACATTCGCGGCCGTATAATAATCCACGGTGCCACGATGAATCCACACATTGGCCGTGATCACATTCGCCGTCTTATTGGAAATTGAGAATCCAATAACCGTCGCGGTATTTCCCACAGGGCAGACATAGACCGTGTTGCCTGTGATCAGAATATCACTTTTCAAATTAGACTTGAATGTGGTTGTCAATGCCATAATAGTTCCTTACGCAAAGGTGAGGGACATCGCTAATGCGAGCCCTGAGGTATCGAATTGACTAAGACAATTACCCGTGAGGATATTGATATTCGCGGTGGCCAAGGTCGAGGTATTCGCCACAATGATATTACTGAACGTCCCGGTATTGGAGACCACAAAGGCTGCCCCAGGGCCCGTGACTTTGAGATTCGCGGCCGTGACATTCCCTGTGATGACCAAGGTATTGGTCGTCAGGACATTGAGGATGGATACGTTATTATTGACAATGAGTGAAGTACCCGGTGCCCGTAGTTGAAGTTGGGTATTGGCCACAAATACAGGACCGTCGGTCAAGTTGTTGGCCACCGTAATGAGCGCAGAGGTTGAGGTGACTAATTCGCCGAATGTATTGGATGTACTAAATTGATTAATAGCCATTGTTTATACAATCTTTGGGTGACGAGTCAGTGTGGATAGTTCTGTCATGAGTAACTTAATGGATGCCAACTCAGATTCAATGTCCTGAAGGCGTTTCTTGGTATCGACGTTCTCCTTGATTTCTTGGAGTCTCCGATTATAGAGACTACGATACCGAGACTGCCCTTCAACATCTGTATTTAGGACGGCCTTGGTCGACATGTCCCGCACCAGATTCGTGTTCTCAATAGGCACTAAACACTGTGGTTTCATCGCCATGGCACGACCTCCTTAACCGTTTGACGGAATTGCAGGTATTGCCACAACTCGGAAATCCCGAATTCGTGGTACCTTTGTGGTATCGGTGGAAGTCATGACCAGCTTGATTGCAAAATACTTAAAGGTCTGATATCCACCATATTGTACAATGTTCGCAGGGAGATTATCGTCCCCAGGAGCAAAGACAAATTCCTTAAAGTCCGATTGATCCAACGAAAAGAATGAGTATCCAGAAATGGCGGTCATGAGTTGATACGGCTTATCGTCAAACACATCCGTATCATCGGCCGATAAGACTTTGTAATACACGTATATATTCGCGTTGGTTGGACGATAGGCCGAGAAGTAGACCCGGAAGTCTCCGGCATCCATCCCATCAGCCAATGTCACTTTGCGTGTGATATATCGTGCGGTTGCTGGGCCGCCCTGTGATTGATCTTCTCCTTGACAGACCACGTTGGCCGATGCTGTTGGTCCACCACCCGTCACTGTGACGGTCGGAGTCAGCGTATAGCCTGCGCCTGAGATGTCCACCGTCAGACTGCTCAGAACATTGGCAATGACGTTGGCAAAGGCATTCGCCGTGATCGTCGGTACCGTCAAGCTATTGGCATTCGGTGTGATCGTCACGGACACATTCGATGGACTAAAGTTTGAATTGGAATCGATGACCACAAAGCTGGTATTGATCAAACCAAGATTGTTGACCACATTCTCGATGGTGATGATCGACATACGTTCTTGATCGATGATCGGTGAGACATCCTTATGCCCTGATCCAAAGAACATCCGAACTTTGAAGCTATCAGGATCGGTCGTCAATACACGTCGGCCGACAGTATCATCAAAGAAGGTGGTTTCATCAAGTTGCAACGTATGTGGCGATTCAATGACCCCTGTAGACGCTGGAGTGCTCAGATAGACGGCATCAAATACCGTATTCGATGGCAAGAAGATTGATGACATCACATGGAACGCATCGACCGCGACATTAGAGGTAATTCTCCAGTTGGCTGTGCGATCACCCAGGGTCGTGATACCCAATTCTACGTTTGCGGTGACCCCCGTACTGAATTCAGCAATCAACAGCTTGAAGCAGAGGTCCTCTGCCTGGATAGGTTCCCAGGTCGAAGAATTCTGTGACTTGAACAACGATCCCAAGTAGGGCTGCTGTGAGATCAAACGATTGGTGCCGAGTAATTGCTTACCCACTTCAGAGACAAAGACTTCATATTTCTGAGAGTTAGTGATAATGACCGCGGCATAATCCACACCAGGGGACAAGTAGACCGGGGCATCCCATTTGATTTCCGTATAGAGTGCGGAATCTGAGAGAGGATTCGTAAAGCTGGTATTGGCGTAACGCGCCCCAATCGCCGCTTCGGTGGCCAAGGTCACCTTATCCGCTGGAACGACCACATCGGCATAGGGGATCACGGTCGCAGAATCAGGATATCCATTGACCACTGGGCGGAGTTGCACCCGGACAGGGATCGCGGAATCCTTTGCTCGGAATAGGAGTCGGATACTGGTCGTCATGACACCGTTGGGATGATTGCGAGCATCCACCGTAAATGTTTGGGCCAGTGGATCAATAAAATAGGCGGCGCCTGTTCGCACCGTTCGTGAGGAGGTGACCACAGAACTGTTGATGACCTTGGATTCTGTCAATGATTGACGGATCACGCCGAGTGTGCGTGTCGTGAGAATGGTATTTTGTCGTGATTCCAGGATACCCGAGGCGCTATAGGTGGCATCGCCATTGGTATAGGATTGTGTGAGTTCGCCTGTTGGAGAATCTGAGATACGGAAGACTCGTTCCCCTGTTCGGAATGAATAATCCAGCTTGTTAGGCTTGAGGACACTCGCCAAGTTGGTGACATCAGGAATAGCGAACACACCAGCGGCTTCACCTCTCCAATCAGTCATGAGCATTGAGACATTCGCTACACCAGAGACACTCGTAAACGAGGTACCGATAGTATAGGTGGATTGGGTATTTGGGAGCGCGAATCCTGTGGTCCCACTAAACGCATTGGCGCCACAACTAATGACCCCAGTGGTAGGATTGTAATGATTGAACTTGATGGACTGTCCGGCCCCTGGTCCAGAAGTAATGGTGATCGTCTGATTGGTCAGATTGGCATAGGATGGACCAAAGTTGGTCGATCCGAGTGCATCATGACCGATAAAGATTGAATTGGCATTGGCAAGCCATACAGGACCTGAACGATGCCAATACCCTGTGATCTGAGAATTGGCGCCACTGGTATTGCCTAGGAGGAAACGTGAGCCACCAGAGACATACACTTCGGTCGCATAGGCATTAGAGTTCGCCGATTCCACGTTGACGACCGTGATGTTCGAATAGGTGCCTTCATTGCGATTAAACACGACGGTCGCATTGGCCGTAAAGCGAGAGTTGGCTGGGTCCCAGACACGGACTTGTTCTCCATGCTGATATCCATCACGATAGGTAATGGACGCATTGGCCACCTTGATGATATTCGAGAGACTGATGAATCGATCTACGTTCCGATTATCGAAAGTGACATAGACGCGGGTGTTCGGTCTGAATCCACCACAGGTAAAGAGTACACCCTGTGAGCGCATATAGGGGACAATAGAAATATCCACGACTTTGTTGCCCAATGACGAGGTAATGAGTGTGGGTCCCAAAGAGGTTTTGATCCCTGTACGCACCTGGTTGGTCGTGATATCATCGATGAAGCGAGTGGTCGTCACTGGACGGACCCCCACACCTCTTCCATGATGGATACGACGACCCGTGTCTTGCAACCAATTCTGACTCTCGGTTCTATGCGTCACTCCGGTCCAATTGGTCTGCCATGAATTCCAGGTAGTACCAAAGCGAGGAGAATTGTCGACCAAATCACTCAGAGAGGCCCAGGCGTCATTATCGCCTTCAGCATTAACTAATACATCAGGCTGTTGACTCGTATCGACCCAGGTATCCGATGCTGGATCGAGTTGAATTTTTCCAAGAAAGGTGACCGTGTTAAATGGATTCACATTGATGGCCTTAGAGATCGATGATTGATCGACCAATGCGACTTCTGTATACGGCAAGGTGACGATATCTCCACGCTGTTGAAAATTCGTCGAAGAGGAGGTGCGGAACGAGAGATCATACTTGCGTGGGATAAAGGAAGGGCGCAGTTCACGATTCTCCGCATCAATCGCACAGACATGGTCTTTGTTCAAGACATCGCCGATACCATGACCCGAGAAGGCATCGACAATGATTCCGTTCTTGGGGCGAGGGAGTCCGACATTATCTTGTAACTCTGTTGCCTGGGCGGATTTCTCCAACAGGTTCAGAGAGGTATAGTATTCAAGATTTTGGATACGCTGTTCTAGCACACCAATGTCCTTCATGGTATAGCGACGATGATCGATGTACTTGATATCAATATCACTCGTATTGGCGGTATAGGCTGGTAGCGTGAGTTTATAGAGGGTCATGCCTTCAGCAGAATCGGCTGGTGCCATAGGTGTGATCGAGGAAATACCTTTTTGCACGATAAATTCTTTATCTCGCGTCAAGATCACTTTATCAATGCGGGGAAGATAATAGGAGAAATCTGTGGTAAAGATGGAACCTGAGGTTGGGAAATAGGTTTCCTGATATTCCCCTGATGTATTCGCATCCACACGGCGTGGTCGGAAATCGATGCAATCACGGAGATTGAAGACTTCGCCGGTGACCGGTGAGGTATAGACGGAGATATCTGCATAATTGACGTTGGACGTAGGATAGGAATCGACTGTCAGGTATCCTGTGCCTGTATGATTGTAGAAATCCGCAAAGACCACAACATTGCCCTTGGGAGGCGTGCCGTTTGGCTTCAAGCGAATGGAGGCATGTTCATAGGAGTTATCACGCTGACCATTGTCCAGGACATAGGACGAGGTGATGTCCGTGGCAGAGGCCAAATTTGAGTTGGTCACCGTAAGCACACCGTAGTCCACGACTTTCTGGAGTTTAATCACATCGGCCACAAATAGGCTTTGTGGTGCATTCGGAGTCCTGAGCTTTTGGGTGATTGGGGAATTGAGATTCCCGGCTGTCAAGAAATGAAGCTGAAGTCCGCCGGAACCTGTGTTCTGTGAACGATACCCAACACTCGTGGCAATCGTGATGATCGGGGTGGCCGCATCAAAGAAGGTCGGATTGGCCGTGCGATAGATTTTAGACTTGCGAATACCCGTGGTCGTATCGGCCGTTGGGAATTTCACTTTGATATCCACATCAAAGGTGGACCCTGATGAGTTGGGGATCGTGATCGTATAGGTCGATTGGGTGGCCGTGGAAGTCACTGTGACGGTGTTGGAACCATCCCAGATGATCAGTGAGTTGTTACCTAAGGTGCCACCAGACACATTGGTCAAGACGCAACGAATATTTTTGAAGGCATCAGAGATCGCCAATGGGGCCCCCGTGACCGTGGATAAGATTCCTGATGTGGTGGTAAATGACAACACCCCCAACGTGGCGGTCTGAGACAAGGTCTGATGACCCGTGTAGCTGGTATTGCTCATGGTCAGTCCACCGATGATAGAGTTATTGCCTACCCAATCATTAGGCAGAGGGAATAAGGAATGATTCAGATTGGTTTCATAGAGATAGGCGCTCTGATAGACATCCGCCTTCAAGGGGAATTTGGAATAGGGCGCATAGATATCAGAGTTCGACCAGATCGCATTGGAATTCCCTGCAACAAACGATTCCGCATCGGCAAATTCGTAGTCCAAGGTGAAGGTCCGCGCCGTCGAGGGTGTATTGGCAAAGGTTTTTCCTGCTTCCAAGGTCGCGGTTTTGTTGATGCCGTTATAGTCGGCAATGATGACTGATTCAAGATTCTGTGTGGCCGTGCTACCCAAACGAAGTCGCATTCCCTGATAGGCATTGTTCTGAGACGCAGCCGCCGCATCCAGGATGATCGTATTGGAGGTGCCTCCAGCCTGACACACGGCCGTACGGCTTGCCACGTTCACATCAAACA
>Ga0315277_10004434_pt1 | contig 18773 bp, 25 predicted proteins | sample YL17G05_15_MG_FD_203695 | JGI IMG/M metagenome (GOLD analysis project Ga0315277, IMG submission 203695) | Sediment microbial communities from Yellowstone Lake, YNP, Wyoming, USA - YL17G05_15 | ecosystem: Environmental > Aquatic > Freshwater > Lake > Sediment | place: USA: Wyoming | collected...
TCAGATGGCGTTTTAAATCGGGCGACATCACAGCCCACAGCTCGGGAAATTCGTATTCGATGTTCCCGAGGACCTTTGGGGCCTCTTTGTATGCAAAGTCATGGTGATCTACATATAAAAATATAATATTATCATCGATGACCATGTAAATAATAACAAAATGGGTCGCAACGTGCGTACCAAAAGTGTATTTCAGGTTGCCTGTTTTGGGTTTGCCTATTTTTGTCGGATTTGCGGCAACCTGTTTAATTTTATCATCAATTTTTTGCTCTAACGGCTTATTCTTTCTAGTTAGCCTTCTATATTGGTCTCTAAATTCAAGTGTTCGCCTGATTTTATAAGGCATAGAAAGGGAAAACTACTCAGGGTTATGCAGGTCGGCCAAAAAGTCATCTACATTATCAAAAGTCTTCACTAAACTAGCGTTATACTGCTCCATGCTTCTAACCACGCCCGCCTTGAATTCTTCCAACGCGGGGGTCTTGGCAGAGATCATCTGCACATCTTTAGGGGTATCTGAGCACGCCATGTTATTCTCCTACATGTTGTTTTAGTATTTATATTATTGTTTGAGTGCCAACGCCGTTGCCTTCATCCTATGCGCCTTCTGCTCGGCTTCTTCAATGGTCATTTTCGTACAACTTCCCAAGTACACAGAATGGCTCTTTTCGCCTTCTTTCCAGCTCGAATACCAGTAATCATGGCTCTTGCTCTTCCTGGTCCGGGTGATCTTATAAACGGTAATCTGCTCAAGTCTGGCTTGGAGCTTAAGTTCAGCCTCTTTTCGACGGGCATCAGCTCTGCATTGCTTAACTCGCTCCATCGTTGCTGTCTTGTGGGTCATGTTTTGACCTTTTTCATTACCTCCCGCACCTCATCTGCACAATCAAAGACTTCTCTTGGATCAATCGCTGACAACCCATCAAATGCGGCGTCTTTGAAGAGAGATGCCGGGAGTTCTGTTTGCTGTATTTTGGTCCACACATCAGAAGCTTTTACAGCTTCCACCAATCTGGCCTTGCGGGCCTCTATCTCGGGCATGAGCGTCTCCCAGGCCAGCTCCTCGACGAACCCTTGCATGAGGTCCTCGCGCCGGGGATCTAGAGAGATGCGCTTTTCTATGGCTTGTGCAAGCATCAAACGAACTTGGTTGATAGGCAATACATCCAGTTCTATGCCTAACGGTTTCCCATTAACCCCACCTGTCTCCTTAAACCAAGCGGCAAGTCCCGTGCCTTTAGGTGTATATGTCTTGACATCAAGCTCATCAGATGGGATCTGTTTAGGATAAACGCCGATGCGATCAGACTCTAAAGTAACCCCGGTCTCGACCTCATCTACTGGGAAGAACCTCCTAATCTGCTCTTGTTGTGCGTTAAAGATCTTGTAGCCGAATGGATCATAATCCGATATCCCTATGAGATGCACCGTCCCTGGAAAATGCTGCTTGAACCCCTGTGACCTGACGATTTGTTTCAATAGGTGCTCAGTGCACGCCGCTGATGGCTGTCCACCACCACTCACGACGGATACTCCGTAGAGCTGGGCAACATTTTTCACAACCGGCCAGATGGTGTCCTTTTCTGTGAACAAAATTACCCACGGATAGTGTGGACCCACCCACTGAGTTTCAGCAACGGAGCGAGTCATCGGCGTGGCCGCAGATCTCTGCCGTGATCCGTCAATGATCTGAAGCTCTTCGTAGGTGGTCTCGCGTGCGGATACCAGGTCCTCTAGCTCAGCCGAAAGAGTCCCGTCCCAATCGACGGGGTTCCCTTCACCGGTTTGTTTGTTTAACACGCCAGCACGGGATAAAGCAGACTTGACCACGAAATACCAGAATCCTCGCAGGGTACGAACATCACGCGCACCACCTGCACGGATGAACCGGATCTCTGCTTCAATCAAACCTCGCATAATTCCAGCATCGCTGCACCCATAGAAGGCATCGGATATTTCTGAATCGCTCAGTCGCGCTGGAACATCTCGAAGCATTGCATTAGGGGTTTTAGGTCTAGGCATAATTCTTGTTTTCACCTCACTACCGTGCACTACCCTCTGTTGGTAGTGTTTAAATAGTTGTCTACGTCAAAATTTAGAAATGGCATAGATATATTTCGAAGCCCACACACTAACTTAGAGTTATTCATGGTTCAATTATACAACCCTCCCAATCGGCCTAAATCCTCTTCTGCCTAACTACCCATTCTCATAGTCTTGGTACAGCCAGGTTTACAATCAGCCGATAGCGATTAATCGCCATCAGTAACAGCGGCCAGAGAATCCACAATCCGCCGCGTAACATCGGGGGTTTGAGCCCGAAAGTATCCTTATAATAATATCTTGCAGTTTAAAGCGTAACGAAAAAAGAGGGGATGGATTACAGGTTATACACACCGCCTAGACCGACTAGCCATTATACTCCTGCTTCCATCTAGGCGGAATGTTTCACAATCCAGCCTGATAGAAGACGGGGATGGTACTCTCATAATGGTTGTATTCGCCCACTGGCTGCATGTTGTCTACCGCTTCCTGGATGCCTGGTGGGAGTGAAGGCGTGCCCGATGATCCATACTGCCCTAAAGACCTTCCGCTACCTGGGTAAGACCCTTTTACAATTCCGCTACCTGGGTAAGACCCTTTTCCAATATAGTCTCCATATCCCCTCTCTTCTTGTGTGAGTGATTGCAGCCATTGCCATCGGATATATTCACCAGATAGTTGGTTCGGTTTAGCAGCGCATCGGCCTTGTGGATCATATACTCCATTGTTTATGGTTTTGATTGCAAAATCACGCATCTCTATATGACCATCAACACCTGTCCTTGTTAATGGTACTTTGTATACAGCTATCCTTGAATCACCACCAAAAAGGAGGGGGCTAGCCTGATAACCAAGGAGGTTGCCAGGTGGTGTATCCTTCGGAGACCAGAGAACCACAATATTTTTTACAACTCCATTATCTAAAATCCGCGTAATCTCTTGTTTATATTCTTTGTCCGATAACATCCCCTTCATTGGAGATATCAATATAAGTGTATTGCATGTTACACCTTGCTTATCTAGGGCCGTTACTGCTGATGCTGTCCCTCCAGAATAGGTAATAATTGTATCATATTTGTGATAATTTAATTCATGTCGTGTTAACCCATTCTCATCGGTCGGTTTTGATTTTGCAGCATCATTTACATCTAGACCATCTGCTATAGATTTCGCCCAATTGTCAGCATCATCTTTTGCAGGGCCTGAATAGTATGTTGGAACATATATGGCCCCGTTATTATCAGCAAATTTCATATAAATTGGATTTTTGCATGGATCTGGACTCAACTGTCTGATCCCACCAATAATTAGGTTAGGTAACTCCTTGTTTATTTTATCTGGAGTGTACGCGTTGGGTAAAATAGAACCTGATTTGGTCAGGCTTAACCTAGCTGGAACACCACTAACACTACTAAACAAGTCTCCCATTGTTGGCGTACCGCTCCATGGTCTACTTGTGGTCCCCCCCAACGACTCGCGGGTGAAGCCAACATCAGCACTGCTCACAACACCTGAAAGTGCCACTATCAGGAATAGCGTGAGTGCTAACAGCCATAGTTTTAATGACATTTTTTCGTTATCCCTCTATGACCCAAATCGTAAGTTTATCACGATAAACTTTTGGGTGAGGTAGAGGGGGTTACTTAAGCAAATTGAATGTTTTGCCAGTAGTAACGCATTATCTCATCATTATGTCCATGATGTGGCCTACCAAAAGTTACACGCACTTGAATATACAACCTTCCAGGCCAGTATAAGAGCCCATGATATTTTTATAAATATGTTTTCGACCTCGCACCCCCTGATGTTACGCGCTGGATTTTATGACAAGCGTGCAGAGATAATATTCAAGAATGCTGATACAATATGTAGGTCGCAATATGATTAAAATTTCTAAAATTAAATAAATTAATGACAGCTGAACAAATATGTTGCGCAATCCAGCGCGTAAAAGCAAGATTCTACACACCAAATTTAAGAGGGACGAACAGAGAATAATAGGGAATCAATGCATTAATTATGTTCGGGTCATGGGTGATGGTTGCTGAAAATCCCCGCCAAAATCAAATACGGGGGATTAACTTGGCATTGTCACATTAAGGGCCAAATCGAAAACAGTGAGCTGCGCGCCGTGGGATAATATTTACAAATATATATCGATATCTGGAGACGCAAATTAATGGTGCCAAGTGACAATGTCAAGTTAATATTCTCAATAATACCCACGATCCCATTGGTTAGCGGTTTTCAGCAACTCATGTAGGCGACCTATGTACACATTCGAAGGGATCTACTTCTGCTACATAGGGAGCCTTTAAAACTGCATTGCTATTCGCCCAAAGAATCAAACTTTCATCCCCTTCATGCAACGGTCCTCCAGGATGATCTTCAGAATTATCTAAATTCATCCATTTAGCTTCAGTTTCGTAATTATCATGATAAAATAGTAGAAATTTGGGACTACATCCATAATTAACCTGTAGCCATTCCGTAAGGTTATGAAGATTTCGGTCGTGGGTGAATGTTACTGAAAATCATCGCGAGAATCGAATGCATAGGATTCATTTTGGCATTAAACATCCACTGAGTCATTTGTTAGCGCTTTTCAGTAGCTCACGTACGCGACCAAGATTTCGGGAGCCAGTTCTACCGCTACCTACATATACCTCTGCATAAGCATGCGATCCGTCACTGCCTCTTGTAGTAATAATTCTTGTTGTACCTCCTATGGCTCCTATGAGAGATGCCATTAGAACAGCAAAATCATCACAATCACCTGCGCCTGCACATCCTGTCCTCTCACCTACTCTTATTGATTCATTCGCATAATTTATGTAATCCCCGCCGCTCGGATCATTCACATATTGCCAACCACTAAACATATAATCATAGATTGCACAAATTTGATCTATTGAATAACCACCAGGATACTTAGAAGCAATCTCCAGAGCCTTTTCGCGAACTAAGGGATTATATGGCTCCACTCTATCGTTAAATTCTGGATATCCAGAATATGTAGTTGAGAGATATGGAATTCCATCAAACTCGTAAGTACTTTTTGTGGGCCAGCCCGAATGACCCCGGCATGGGTCTATGTAACTCAACATAGCCTCTTCAAGCGTCCCTCCTGAGTTTTCAGCTGTGTATTGCCATGGACCGGGGGTGGTGGCGATACAAAGCGGATCTTCCGACATCACCAGCCCAACAAGCATGGCAAAACTTAGCACAGCTAATAGAACCCTACGCAAGGCCATTTTCCTCCTACACGAATTTTCGTTATCTTTTTGATAGTTCTTTAATCTTTCCATGATGTGTAGTCCTGAAACCTTCAGCCTTCATTTCCCGGGCCTTTACAAGGGCCGAAGCATCGGATAGGCCCCATTTACATTCAGCCGGACCTAGGTGAGCCTGTTTCGTTGGCTTCTTCATTCACCCCAATGCCTCTTGTAGTGAAAGTTATACACACCAATTTTATACAACCTTCCAGGCCGCTATATGGGGCCATGATATTATTATAAATACCAATCCGACCTCGTAATCCCTACCTTTGCGCTCCGGATTCTACAGCGTAATTTGATTCTAGCCGATGCTGGTTAATCGATAGCTGGCAAGTGTCGATAAATCATTCCATAGAGTAATGGAATGGGCAGTTTGCCAGAAGCGATTTAGGACTTGTTAAGTGACGGTCGGAAAAAGGAGAAGAATCTTACAGGTTATACGCACTTAAAGACCCGGAAGGGGCGAGAGGGAAGGGGCGGGAAGAGTCCTTATAATAATGTCTAACCATTTAATGCATATCGAAAAAAGAGGAGATCGCCTGCGGGTAACCTGTACTACTTCACATAGACTATGTTGTATCCCCAGATCGATAGCGGTTCAAAGACGAATTCATAAGTGTTGGTTCCCTTCGGCACTTCGAACCCCAAGTATCCTTTGATCTTACCCCCATTCTTCAGAGTCACGGCATTATCGAGTGAGGGATATCCTAGTTGTGCAAGGCTGTATCCGATGAAGGCATCGTTGTACTGCACGTTGTCAACGGTGGCTTTGCAATAATAAGGGTTGTAATCGAGAGAATCGTATCCCTGGTTTTCGAATTGTAGCGGTAGCACAAGATAGGTGTTACCTGGCTGTGCCTCAGAGTAGCCCACTTTATCCATGAGAATCCCTTTTCCCACAGTGACCGTGATTTGCTTGTCAGCGGCGCAGCCCGTGCTTATCAGTGCTAAAAGCACTATACATAGAATTGCTATTGATAATTTGGACATATTACATCACTTCTGAATAGGAGCCTCTTCTGCTTTCTGTGAGAGCGAAACTTCTTCCATCTTCTTCTGTGCCACCGCGCGGGCTGCTTTTGCTGATTTTGGGGTTTGGCCTCCCACGCTCTTCTCGACGTAGCTCTTTGCGATTCTTTCCAATGCCGCGTATGCGTTCTCAAGTTCGCTCATTCAATTTCACCTACTTTATAATATTGATCATCTTGATCTATGATTTAAGCCGCCCACAAATTCAGCGCTGCCTGAGTGATGCCTCGCTGCCTCGCTAAACCAGTTGGGGCCGCCTCTGCCTGCTTTTTGGGTTCCGACGAAGGCGAGCGGGCCGACCGGCTTTTTCCGGTATTGCAGCTCTGCTATTATGAGCGGGATGCAGATAGCGCAAATCAAATCATCGTGTGCGCCGCTTTCGGCATCAAAACCAGCATGCCCGCTTTGTGTGGTATGCCGCTTGAAGCTGGATATCTCCTGCTCCAGCAGGGGCAATGCCTGGAGATCCGGCGCGTAGTCGAAACGGCGGCGTTGCATCAGGCTCAGGAAGTTGCCGATAATCAGGGTCTTGGATATGTTGTAATTGCCCGTCACTGCATCACGGTGTGCCGCTTCTCCGCCCGTGAACACCACAGGAAAGATATGTTTTCCTCTGCCTGGGTTGCTGCTGAACGCGCTGGACTGCTTCAGGTAGTCCCGGATAGGTGCGCCCAGACCGGAAGCATCCAAGCATAAATGCGGGCCGTCTTCGATGTCTGGCGCTTTCTCTTTCTCCAATCTGGCCACGGTGGCAAGGATGAGTTCGGTAATTCGCGGATAATCGACTCCCCGGATTCGATCCAAACCCTTCAAATGATAGACAAAATCCTTAACCACCGCTTTATACTCCATTTCCATGACGGCGAAGGAAGTGAAATCCAGGGTCTTCGCCAAGTCCACCCCTAACAAATATCTCCGAGTTATATTAATCACCTCATATATTTAATGCGCTAATTGCAGGGTTCGCCAGGGACCGGAAGAGATCAGAGCTGAAGACCGCGCCTTCTGCCTCCATGAACTCATTGAAGTATTCTTGTAAGTATTGCGATTCAGTCATGTTCAAGCGCTCATTATCAAGAAATTCCTTTGATATTCTAGGTATTTCGTTAGCATTGACCTTGATCTTCAACCACTCCGGGCCGCCTTCAGTCCAAATCTTATGGAAATGGCCCAACTTGCCGTTGGGTGTCGAAAGTAAAATGAGCCTTCCGCTATTGGTTGCCAGCATGGGCCGGAGGGATACATGGAGATCATCGCTTACTCGGCTGGCCTCATCTTCAATTATCAGGGCCGGAGCAGAGTAGCCTCTCAAGTTGTCTTCCTGGCCAGGGAGGGCGATTATCCTAGAGCCGTTGCTTAGCTGAATCGATAGTTTTGCATCTTCTACCAGGCCTTTATGCTGAGGGTCTACCGCGTCATAGAACTTCAAGGACTTTCGTTGCAGTTCGCCGCTCTGCCGCAAAGTTGGGGAGACCACAAGGATCAGAGAGCCCGGAAAGAACACGGCTTGATGCACGGCCATGGCGGCGCTACAGGTGCTCTTCCCTGCCTGGCGGCTCACATTCTCGATAACATATCTGGCCGGGCTCATCATGACGCTTTGAGCCCATGGATCAGGATGATAGTCCAGGACCGCGTTGGCCCATAGAACGGGATCCAGTTTATACGCCTCATCCGTCAGGCTCATTTCGCGCCTCTGGCCAGGGCCAGCAGCTCCCCGGCAATCTCTGACTTCAACTCGGGATATGGGGCCAGGACGCGAACGAGGATGTCCCCCACCTTTGACCACTCAGGCGAAGAGTAGATGTTCACCTGTTGCAGATTTATGGTGACATTCTGTTCTTGGATAAGTCCATGTATCTTGGACATCAGCTCCAAACATTTCAATGCCTTATCGAGTCCTAGAAGAGCAACCTTGATATCCCCGTCATCTTTTGCTATTTTCTGAAGATCTTTAGCTTCGGTATGCCACTTCTCGATCTCTTTATAGATGTCCTCGGACGTTGCAAGCTCGGAGGATGTCGGTATTGCGGTTACTTCTCGGATATGATGATTCGCTTTAATGTGTCTGTAAAAGGAGTCGTAAGATAACGCAAAATCTTGCGCTATTTTTGCGATATTATATTCAATGCGTGCCCGCCTATCGAATTCATCCCGGCGAGGATCTTCACAAATGGTGCAAGACTTGGGCATTATGCCTCCTCCGGGCCGGAGCCGTCGTAGGCTCGCCGGTCGTAGCTCCTGGCTGCTCTGCGCCGGACCCTGCTCCAGTATCGAGCAACGTCGGCTCTCAGGAAGTCGCGTCTTGCGGTTCTCGATCGCGATTTACCTTTCATGCCGCTCCAGAATGGTGCTCAGCCGGTCATCGATCCACCCGATCTCATCCACGGCTCTCGATATTCGCTCAAGAAGGAGCTGGCGGCGCTTCGGCAGGGCGTCGGTTTCGGTCATGCTGACACCTCAGCATCACCACGCGCTGGATATCCACAGCCTGGCCGAGCGCAGTAGAATTTACCGTCCTTCTCCAGTTGGCTTTTTCCGGACAGATCGGCGCCACAAACAACACATTTTAGGGGTAAGGATTCCTTTTCGCTATCTTCTGCCCTGGTGTAAGGACTGTAAGGATTGTGTGAAGAAGGTGTAAGGATGCCTTTAGCGTCACATGGTGCTGGTTCTTCTTGGTGTAAGGATTTTTCGGGATTTGAGAGAGAAAGAGAGAAATTTTGAGATCTTTCCTCTCCAGGACCTTCTCTCACTTTTTCCTTACACTCCTTACACTCTATCTCTCTCTCTCTAATTTCTCTCTCACCGTTGCTGTTTTCCTTACATCCATCGACCCTTACACTTTCCCTTACGGCTTCCTTACGGTCCTTACGGTCTTCGCCGTTGCTGGTTTCATCTCTGAGAATGACCACTGCATCCAAACCGGTTAGTGAGTTGTATCTGGAAAGCTTGAAAAGGGTCCTTTTTGTGGATCTCCGTTTACATTCACCTGCGTCTAGTATTTCGGAGTCGGTGATATCTTCAGCAGTGAATCCGGGCAACTTTTGAGTAAGCCCACCTTTCCCCTTCTCTCCATAAGCCAATTGAGACACACGATTAACCGAAATGTTCAGGGCTTCTGCAGCTTTCTCCCTGGTGAGCCCTCCAGGATGCCTGCTGAGGAGATCCAAAAACTCCCTTTCCTTTCGGGTGAGCCTGCGAACCAGCTCCTCTGCATCTTTATCAGTGAATAGAGCATTTGCCGCCTGGAAGTCCTCTTCCGTGGCCAGGTAATAGCCCTCTGAATCTTTCTCCCTCTTGTAGCGGTTCATGGCCGTTTGTGCTACCAGGAGATCCATAAAAATTGACGGGTTGCGACGGTTGCTTGTATTCAGCCAGTCGATTCTATCAAAATATGGAATCCTTATGTTAATTAGGCCGTACGCTCTGAGTATTTGCCAGATCTCCCGACATATCAGGACCGTTTCATCTTCGGGAAACTGCTCCTCACCTTTACCGTATCTCTCGATAGTTCGGGTGTTGACTTTCTTGGTTAGCTCTTCGCTGTCATCTATATTTATCGGTATCTGACGGTTAAGTACTTGGATATCCTGGGAACTGTCCACAGAGGTTATGGCCCAGGTTTGCTCTGAGCCAATATGGAGCGTGATAGGCTCCTGCTTCTTTACGGTCCGGTGATCATACTGTTGATGAAACACGCTCGATGTCTGCTTGATTATCGTGTCTAGCGTCTCATTTCCAGCCTGGTAATCATCTAAGATCCTGAAAACTCGATCTCCATCCTTATGATAGAAGACCGCCAAATTCGAAGAGGATCCTTTTACTACAACCTCAGGCGGTAAATGATGGGCGAAAGTGAGGACCACCCAGGTTTTACCTGATCCAGATTCACCGTTTAGTTTGGGGTGTAAGCCAGAGGATTGCTTGATCCCTTGAACTGCCACGCAGCAGATAAGCTTTTTAAATGCCGTCTCGGCTCCAAGAACCATCCGGCCACATCTATCAGCAATGTACTCGATGGGGTCCCCATGCTGCAGGATCTCCTGGGCCTTCGCCTTGATCTCCTCGGTGATCTCCGCCAGCACCGGGCCTTCTTTGTGCTGCTCTCCAAGGACGCCGATTGGACTCTCTGGCAGATCCTCGAGCTTGGGGTCCTTTGGGTTGTCCATGCCAGCCCTAAACCCGCTCTGGATAGTCACCCTGGCTTCATCATCCGGCAGCCCGGAGGCCCTGGCCGCCCGTGATAACAATCTTTCAACTTCTGCCTCGGAGATATGGCCAGCTCCGACATACCGACCGATTGAAAAGGCAGCCTCGTTAAGCCTGTTATTCCTGTTGCCCTCTGGCTCGCTCCTTACCGCCTGCGCTTCGTACTCCAGGGCCTTTTCGACATAGCGGGCTGTCCTTGCCTGGTTTTGGTTTCCCTCTGCCTTCTTCGGGACTTCTGTTGGCCTGTCCTTCGGCTTATTCTGGAGGCTCTGGAGCTTGTAGTATAGCGCCTCTGCCTCGGCCTGGCGGCTCTCCAGGACCTCATAGCCTGGTAGAACATCCCCTGTCAATGTGACGTGATGGGACCGTACAAAGACTTCAACCGCCTGGCCATCGAGATCAAGCTGAGGGATATTAGGGCCGTTTATCCGGGCCTTGATCCAGATATGGAGTCCTCGACCGGATGGGCTCTTCTCGGTGTAGCTCTTGAACTTCTCCAGGATCGCCTTAGCACCTGGTAGGATATCCCCCGCCTCGTTGATCGCGTGGTCGAGGTCTATACAAACCAGATTGCTATCCCTGCTCAGGATGTAGCCCATCCCTGTGTAGTGTTGGCCCTTGTGTGCTGGCAGCTCCAGCCCGGTTAGGTAGAGTGCTTTGGCCTCTTTGAATCCGATGAGATTTGCAGGGTTGCTCCATGCCAGCTTTCCTAAGCCATCGGCTCGCCAGGGAGTCTTACCGATCTTCGCGGGATTCTCCTTATCAGGGATCGCCCGCCAGCAGCAGAAGTGTTTGCCCTGCTGTAGTTCTGGAGGGATAGCATCAAAATTAACGCCCATCTTATCCCCCCTGAAGTTGTTGCAGGAGGGAATATTCGAAGAGCAAATTGTTGACTAAATCCGCCTCATCTTTATGCGCCTTCTGAAATTTGGTTAGATGTCTTCGATTGGTCCTTGCATCATGTCCAAACTGGATCAAGAGAGAGAGCAGAAGCAGTGATTTGAATACACTTTCATTTATTCCAGGGCGCTGCGCTTTAACCAATCGGGTGATTGAATCAAATTTTTCACAAAGATCAGCCATCACGCCCGACCTCCCGCCGCGGCCAACTTTTTTCGGAGTTGCCGATTCCTGAATTCCAAACCAGCGCACCGCGCGTTCAGGACATCCAACCATTGAAGCAAATCAGCAGCGACGGGGCACTTTTTGCAGTCCCATGGTTCGGCTTCCATCACTTCCACCCCCGGTCTTTGCCCTTCGCGAAGTCAGACTTTGCTAAAATATCTTCAAGATCATCGTCTGCAATCGGGAACGGGCGGCCTTCATGATCGAAGGAACGCACGCTCGCGAAGATAGGTTTATAAGGAATCATCGGATAATAGGGGCACATAGAATACCTTCCCGGTGTTCTGCTGGAGATCGATTGCGCCGCCGGGCGTTGGTACCGCCTGGCCCATTCTTATTTTCATGCTCCTCTTGGAATTGGTGTATATGTTAACCGTCCATCTTCGGCGAGGCAGACATCCATGTAGTTCGTTTGAACCTTGGTGGCGAACTTTTTAGGGATCTGAAGGATCAGATCTCCTCGCGTTGTTCTCCGGACTTTCACAATGAACATATGCGAAGAGTGGAATCGATGATATATATCTTTCTCCTTCTATTTTTTAAATAAACTAGAACTTAAATTAAACAATGTATTATTATTCAATTATCCTGAACGGCTCCTATATATACATGCAGGATAATTAGCTTGCGTGTCTTATGATCAAGAAGACTTCGCGAAGCATCACTACGGAGATAGCATTTTAAAGGTAAAAGTGTCTGCCGCACTCTTGAAACGACCCAATTTTGGATATACGGTTGAGGAACTTAACAACGAGTTGGGCCGTGAAAACAATGAGGTTGCAATAGAGGGAATCCGAAGGATTTTGCGAATCTTTGAAGATCTGAAGCTAATTGAAACAGAATCTCGCGGAAATCCTCGCGGGCCACCCACAAAAGTGTACCGATGTGGAAAATTGCATGAGTCGTATCAAGATCCGATATTATTTTCAGTCTTTGGCAAAGGACGCGAAGAATGTCTTGTTTATCGTATCTGCGCCTTTGTTGAAAAACGCAGAGAGAGCCCGTATCTAATGGACACAATACTTCTCAAAGACGGTGAGGAGATCTCACCAGATACGGAGCCTGTTGATTTAGTTGGAAAATTCGGAAAGTTCTAGAGCCCCAGCCCCCTCCAGGGCCACGCCAGGGACCGCCCGCCCACTCCTCTTTTCTTTGCCATTACAATCTGTTGAATCGCGTCTTGCCTCACTTCAGGCGATTTCTCAGAAACCAATGGGCGCGAGGCTCCTTCAGTTATGATAGCGCCAATTGGCAGATTTTCAGATGCAAGAATTTCACTTCTTACCACCTCTTTCCCCCTCTCTGGTAGTGCCACATCATGCAGGATATATGCTCATAATGTGACACTACCAAACGAGGCGCTTGCTATCGATTCTCGTAATAGTTCTATGACATTTTCTCAGGCATCCACGTAGAATGTCATAGAACTAACTTCATCATAGAGTTAAGACTGTTAGACATAATTATAAGCATCTCTTAATTGTGCTCTCGGAAAAGTGCTTTTGATAACCCACCCATTCCACAGAGTACATGAATGTACCATATCGCCCGCCCACACCCATGATTATCGGCCCGGAAAGTATCACCAAAAGAGCCTTGCCTTCTCCCCATAGCGGTTAGACTGATATCGAAATGTATTATTATTTTCCTGAAAAAAGATGGATGGCTTTAGAATTATATTTCTTTTCCGGGGCAGTTCGGGCCGCGCCGGAGGGACCCGTTGCCAGGTGCACGGCCAACACCCAGGATGACCTTTCAAGTCCACTGCCCGGTCTTGGCGAACCGCTGCCTTTTCAGGCAATAGTGGGCATCGCAAAAAAGCTTCTCGCTTGCCAGGGTGTTGCCCCTCGCGATGCCTTGCGCCGCCTGAAAAAGGATCACCAGGGCTGCCGTCCCTCGCTCGGGTCCTCCAGCTCCTCCAAGTCCCTCAATTCTCTCGCGAGATCATAGCAGAGATCCGCCCTGGTGTCAGGGTCCTTGATCCACCAAAAGGGTTTGCACGGGGCCATCTCAGGCCACCTCCTCGGCCTCGATTCGCTCCAGCTCCTCCATCTCCGATCGCCTCAGATCCCGGAGGATGGTCGCGAGCTGGTCAATCAGCTCAATGCGCCTGATAACCTCGTCCTTCGAGGACACCTCAGACCACCACCTTGGCATCCGGCATGTTCACAGGGCCATTGTAGCCGCCTGACCATTTGCCTGCAGGCCGTAAGCTGCCCGCCTCAGTAGCGGCAGGCTTCGCGATCTGTGGGAAATGCTTTCTCATATGCTTGCATGGCCCGCCACGATAGGTTTGGCTTGGACAACTGCATTTAGTCGCGGTTGTGGCATAATAGGAGTCCTTCTTGTTGCTCAAAACCAGCACCAAGCGGCTCTCTTCGCCTTCATGGGTGAACTCGACCGTCGCGGGCAACGGGTCCACAGCGCGGCCTTTCCAGGTTAACAAGCTCTTTACGCTGTCGATGCTTTGCGTTTTCACGCTTCCGTCGTAGATCGTTTTTCCAGACATGATGTCTCACCAAATACCATGTATGGCGGGTATGCTATTTAAATCTTTCCCAATATTGGGTATAATAGGACAAAGTATTTAAAGAATAAAAGAGATATAGGGAATTATGCGCGAAGAATCCACAGTTGCCGAAGTGGACAATAGAGGAAGGTTACAGCTTCCATTGCCACTAAGAAAAGCACTGAAAATAGAGAACGGTGGACTGGTGAGAGTTACCGTTAGTCCTATTGAAATGAATGATGCGAAAAGCAGTAATGAAAACCCTCATGAGGCTCCCATTACTGCTTAAACATTGGTTGGTGAGACACAATGTCAATAGACACTGTCCTATCGAAGAATATAGCTTTTACCGTATCCGCCCATAGCTTTAATAATAATTTGAATAATTCCACTTAATAATAGTCGTAATAAAATTTGGTTCCGGCCAGGGTGTGTCAACCACCCTGACAGGATTCCCGAGAAGGGAAGGATACCTTATGTCAGAAATAGCCACAGCTAGCATAAATACCTTTGGGACCTCATCGCCCAAAGCCGATTTTGTACCGCCAGAAGATACCCTTGAAATCCCCGTTTCCGAATTCCAGGCCATCCTTGAGGACCTTGTTTCAATCTACAATCAGATGGCTGAAGCCGTCCGGGACGCCGGCCTGTTGCGTGGCAGGGAGCTGGCTAGGCTCACAGAAGATCATGCAAGAGCCCTTAAAGCCGAGAGATCACCTACAGCCAAACTTCTGCTGCTCAATGCCTACATCAAGCGGCTCTTCCTTAAGATACGCGAGGCCCTGAAGAGCAGGCCCGAGGAAGGCGGGAAGGTGATCCAGGTTGTAAGTAAGATCATGGCCCGCGCAGTGCAGATCATCGACTACATCAAGACAACGATCCAGGATGATCCACTGCGAAGGAAGGAGATCGCCTTTGACAGCCAACAGGCCAGGATACTCTTTTCTGGTGCTGGTGGAGAGCCTGTGAGCCGCAAGGAGACCATCCGGGCCATGAGGAGAGCTGAGAAGCTATGGCCCGCCTTGAACTGCGGCCACAGGCCCAACGATGGCCGCCAGACCACGCGATTGATCGGGAAGACCGAGGACATGAAGGATTCTCCGATAATCGGCTATCGTAGCCTTCGGCAACGGTCGGATCGGAGGGTTGGCATAAGCCTGTAGGCTGGAGTATTTAAAGTAATTCTCATCAATTCTATAAATCCGAGAAGGATAATAGTTGCTTGATGCTTGCTTTAGTTGATCTGCTACTACCGTTTCGGTCTCGTTTCTATTATAATAGCAGGCGAATATTATTTCTTTGGCTGGATAGATATCTAAGTTGGACCGTTGCCAAGTGAAACGGTTTTGGTAGTGCAACATCATGACCTTATATCCTGAGCAATGTGGCACTACTTCATAGTTAAACTCTATCGGCTAAGTTGGCCGGTTCTGGTGTAGTTGACTTAGCCATTAGAGACGCTGCCACTTCTCTGCCTTTATCTGTGATCTCAATGCCTGCCCACGCTCGACCAACTAAGCCAACTACTAACCCCCTTCTCGCTAATCGATCGCAGGACTTTCTAACGACCACCTGAGCGGTGTTGTATTTCTTTCGGTCTATCAATTTGCCAGGATGAAAGTTGTTTGATCCAACTTTTGGGGACTGGGGATTTAGTTTGCCGGTACAGTCATAATATCCACTTTGCCAGCCATAAAAGCCACTGAATATATCTGCATTATAAAGCCGCCCTCTAACATGATACTCGCCGCAGGGCTCTTTTGTGGCCGCTGTGATGAGGATGTATTTCTGCAACTCTGATAATCCGCGTCCCATGCTGCATAACTTAGCCATTAGGATATATCAATCTATTGGCTAAGTCAAGGACCAGGCTGGACCATAACTTAGCCGATAAACATTTTGTCCGATGCAATGCCCTCCAGGTCTCGGGCAGGATTGCGACCCATTCCCTCACTTTGAGGGAGCGGTGAAACGAACTGCTTGCAATGCCCTCCAGGTCGAGGGATGGATTGCAACACCTTCAACTCGGACACCCAACTCGGCCATCCACTGGACCGTCCACTGGCCCCCCGCTCCTTGGCACGCCGAGTAGCGGGGATTGGGGTAAAGAGCATGTTCTCGGAGATGTACCATTGCAACACCGCCGAAATCTGCGGTAAGGACATTTGAATGTCGGTAAAGAGCATGTTCTCGGAGATGTACCATTGCAACCTTGCGGGTGGTGTGGTACAGTGTACGCTCTGCCAGGGTAAAGAGCATGTTCTCGGAGATGTACCATTGCAACCACAATTCTTGACATGAGAACGACCTGATCTTCGGGGTAAAGAGCATGTTCTCGGAGATGTACCATTGCAACCTTTTGATAACCCACATTCTTCATTTATGTCACCAAAGGTAAAGAGCATGTTCTCGGAGATGTACCATTGCAACCCGATTCTTCCGGCGTGGGAGTCCCCGCTTTCAAAGGTAAAGAGCATGTTCTCGGAGATGTACCATTGCAACAGGGTATCTTTTGCCTGGCCCTGGCCATGCCATCCCACAGCATTCATAACCTCACACTGCCCTGCATCCAAGCGGCCCGGAGGCCCATTGCTATACCCCTTCACAACTGCATGGCTCTCTTCCGGGCCACATGATCCGCTCGAATCCGGCCGGTAGGAGCTGGCTGGGCAGGATGCAAACTGTATTTTAGACTGTTTGGATGCGAAGCATATCGAAAAACTAATAAATCGAATTGCACAAGCTCTAAACAGTCTAAAGTGAGATCTGCGCAAGCTCCCTTCAGTCCCTACCGGCCGGAGGTGGCCCTGCATCCGGCCTCGCCTCTGCCTGCCGTCCATCGGGGTTCAATCGAGCTCCGCCCATATACCTGGTTCATCTTGCCCGGAGATCGTTGGTTACAGGGCATTACAGGAAATAATATTCTTGGCTTTATGAAAATCATCTCCAGAACTGCCACCAGCTCTTAGCCCTGGCCTCTTCCTGCGATGGTGGTAGGGCTAGCTGGCTGATCGATTGTGTAAGCTGTGCTACATGGCCGCGAAGGAATGAGATCTCATCTTCTTTGGCCTGCAGAGCAGATCCTAGCTTTTCTTTTAGCTTATCAGTTTCATGCAGTTGTTCTCTGAGTTGATTGATCTGAGATTCCAGCTGCTCTGTCTTAGATGCCCTTGATTCTAGTTTCTTATCTCTCTCAGCTATCTGGTTCTCTAAAGTATGAATCCTTTTGTCTTTCTGGAATACTTCGTTCGCTTTTGAGTTTGTCTCTTTTTGAGCCTCTTCTAATTGTTTTTTGATGGTAGGATGGCTTTCTTCCAGCTGTATTACCTTTTCTGATAGTGATTTATTTTCTTCAATCATCTCTGACAGTTGATCTTTAAGTCTACGGATATCGTCTTCTTTTGTCCTACTTTGGTTTTCAATAGTAGGAATTTGGTTTTCTAACTGTAATACTTTCTCTGATAGCGAATTTGTTTCGTCTATCTTTTTCGCTAAAGCATCATTGAGTCTATTGATCTCATTTTCCAAATTCCTACCTTTTCCTACATAGAAATCAATAGCTTCCGATACAAAGTGAGAACGATTCACCCCCAGGCGTTTTACCTCCGCATCAATACTGTCCATCGTAGAATCCGGAACGGAAACACTCATCTTTTGCATGTATCCTACTATAGTAGGACGAAGATATAATGTTATCTTACTCAGGTAGGATCGTGGTAGGATGAAGTAAGAAAGCTCTCATTCCAACGAGCTTATATCCACAAGATCAAAATGTTCCTACATTGCCAGCCGGGGAGCAAAAGATTGCCATGGAGTTAGGCCCGTTGGCTGGCCGGGCCGATGATCTCCATCCATTAGGATAGCATGTTCTCTTCCGACTGCTTCGCTAATTCAGTCTTCCAGTAGGCATTATACCAGAACTTGTGGCCTTCTTCTCTCTGCCTTCGCTCCAAAGCCACCCAGCCCCATCTTGCCAGTGCTCTCAAAGAACTGGACAATCGCCTCTCTACGCGGACCCAATCAACATAGGAGGAGATCTCAAGGCCCATCGCGTGCGCGATCTCCTTTAATGATTTGGCATCATCTTTGCTGTCGGGAAGCACTGCTAGAATGGTATCGTGGTTCATGATCCCTCCTATATATAAACAATTCATTATAATATATTTAAATCTTTCGGAGTTGAATGAATTAGGTGTGTCTTAGCCTTCATCCTTCTTGCGGCCTCTGCGCTTCTCGGCGAGTTGCTGGCAGGTGCTTGGCGGCCGTCTGCAGGGCCTATCTCCTCTCGCAGGCAGCGGTCCTGTGCATGCTATATAGTTCTATGACATTCTCTTCAATACGTGTTAAAATGCCATAGAACTGACCTGATGCTTGTGGATTGGCGGTTCGCATTTACTTCCTGAAGCCAAAACTTTGCTAGTAGAATTTTGGTTTTAGACTGTTTACCGTTTCAGATGGCGTTTTAAATCGGGCGACATCACAGCCCACAGCTCGGGAAATTCGTATTCGATGTTCCCGAGGACCTTTGGGGCCTCTTTGTATGCAAAGTCATGGTGATCTACATATAAAAATATAAT
>Ga0315277_10004437_pt1 | contig 18767 bp, 13 predicted proteins | sample YL17G05_15_MG_FD_203695 | JGI IMG/M metagenome (GOLD analysis project Ga0315277, IMG submission 203695) | Sediment microbial communities from Yellowstone Lake, YNP, Wyoming, USA - YL17G05_15 | ecosystem: Environmental > Aquatic > Freshwater > Lake > Sediment | place: USA: Wyoming | collected...
AAGGGCGAGGGGTCCTGCCTGCCCGCCAGTTCTCTCCCGGTGACAAGAACAGCTTCAGGAATGTCAGCGCGCGCGGCGCGCGGCGGAAATCGCAGGATCGCCCCCGATTTCCAGGCGACGCAGGTAGCCCTGCAAGCGACGCGCGCGCCGCGTCGCGGTCTCGGCCTCCGAATAGCAGTGGAGTCAGCAAAACCGTGTGCCTTGTTACCGCTCCTTCATTGATCCTTGAATCTTCTATCGCCGAACGATCGACGATCGGCGAACGAATTCTGGTTGCGTTTACGGCTTGCTCAACTTCCGTTTCCGCTTTTTGAAGAATGCCGGACGCACTGAACGATGGCTGAACGAAGCGTCGACGCTCGAGCCGTTTTGGGCTGAAACGATGCTCCACCTTGCACCTGGTAACACGAGCGCTCGGTTATGCGCGAACGCAGCGCGGGTGTTCCAGAAGTACTCCTGGCGAGCCCGAAGCAAAAGCCTTGATGGCGCGCGGGTTGTCGAGCCGCGATCCGACACATCGAGCCCGTTCCGAAAGCCTGGGCTTGTGGGACGCTTCCCAGACACTTTCCTCTCGTCCCCCGCCGGCATTCCTGGCGCCTCCTAAATTCCTCCTACTTGCCTCCCGCATCCAGCAGATCCTCGCACGTTCCGTCTGCGGGCGGAGAGCGGCAGCCAGTGCCCAACCGCGACCACCTTGGGGTAGGACTGGTTGCCGTCCCAATTGATCACTCTGGGGCACAGGTGGCCAGGAGCACGCAAGGCTTTCTGGAAGAAGCGCTTGGCGGCAGCCGCGTCACGGCGGGCGGAGACCAGAAAATCAATCGTAGCGCCTGTGGAATCGACGGCGCGGTACAAGCAAACCCACTTGCACTTCACCCGAACGTAGGTCTCATCCACTCGCCAGGAGCGGTTGGTGGGCTTCAATTCCCGGCGCCATCGCTGGTTCAATTCGGGCGCGTAGCACCGAACCCAACGCCAGATGGTGGTGTGGTCGGCGGGGAGGCCCCGCTCGGTGAGGAGTTCCTCGACGTCGCGATAGGAAAGGGAAAATCGCAAACATCAGCCCACCGCACAGGTAACGATGGCCGATTCGAAGTGGCGCCACTTGAACAACGGTGCCCGGGGTTTGCACACCAAGGCATGATATCAGGGCCGCGTCAGCCCCCTTCCAGCTCTGCAACACTTCCTTCGCTAAGGATAATCACACCGGGCATGTCGCCGAAGCCCTCCGCGAGGGCTGAGGCATTCTTCCTTCGGAAGCACTCCCACCCAACGATGGACCCGTCGTACAGGAGAGGCTTGGCGCCATATCAATCCTCGTGGGCGAAGCTCGCTGAGAGGCATGACCCCAAAAACGAAGGGCCGCGTTGCCGCGGCCCCGCACCATCAAGCGGACTCGACTCGCCGTATCAGAAGATCAGCTTGAGGTTGAGTTCCATCTGGCGGCTGAGGTTCACCTGGTTGAACACCTTGCCGAAGCTGGCGTCGCCGAAGGTGGTATTCGGTCCGGAGAACACCGGGTGATTCAGGAAGTTGAACGAGGAAGCCCGGAAATCCACCTTCAGCCGCTCAGTCACGCGGAAGCCCTTGGACAGCGTCACGTTCACGTTGTTCATGCCCGGCGAGCGCACGGCGCCGATGCGCGGACCGAGGTTGCCGAAAGTGTAATCGGCCGGCTGCGCGAACGCGCCCGTGTTGAAATAACGGTTCAGGCGGCTGACGATCGATCCGCTGATGCCGGCCGACGGGTCGCCGTTGGCGTTCGGGCGTCCACTGCCCGAGCCCGCCGCGGCGCGGATCAGGCCGAAGCCCACCGGGAACCCGGCCTGGAACGTGTTGAACGTCGAAATCGTCCAGCCTCCGACTAACAGGTCCGTAGCCCGTGACATGTTCGCGCCGAAGCGGCGTTTCTGCCCGAATGGCAGATCCCATGCCGCCGTGACGGTGAGCCGCTGCGGTACGTCCCAGTCACTCAGCGCGCGCTCGGCCTTGCGGTTGTAGTTGCTCTGCGGGTTGGTCAGGTCGTGGATGTTCTTGGCGATCGTGTAGGAGACCAGCGCGGTGACGCCGTGCGACATGCGCTTTTCCAGCTTCATCTGCACCGAGTGATACACGCTGTTGCCGAACGCCGGCTGGTTGCGGGTGACGCCCTGGAACTGCGGGTACGGCCGCAGCAATTGCGACTGCGCGATGGTCCTGCCGCCCAGCGATCCCGTCAGGTAGCCGTAGAAAGGATTATCCACGGCTTTGCTGAGGTCCGCGCCCAGGGAAAGGTACTTGGGGTCGAACTGGTTCAACGATTCGTTCACCGCGCCGGTGAAGTCGGTTACCGGAGCGGCCAGGTGAATGCCGCGCCCGCCCACGTAAGCGATTTCGAACATCGTGCGCGCCTTGAGTTCGCGCTGGATGTTGAACTGCCAGTTGTGATAGACCGGCGTGATGTCGCTGGGCTCGACGAACGACACGTTCTGGCCCACCAGCGTCAGCATCCGCTGCGAATTGCCGACCAGCGGCAGCAGCCCGTTCGGGAACGGATTGCGCAGCCGGTCCACCGGCGTGTAGCCGTCCTGCGAGATGACCATCGAAGTGGTGTTGCTGTACCCGTCCGGGAACACCGAGCCGATGAGCGGAATGTAGCTCATGGCGTAGCCGCCGCGGAAGATGGTCTTCGGGTTGAGGCTGTACGCGAATCCGAAGCGCGGCGCGAAGTTGTTGCGGTCCGGATCCAGAATGCCGCGCGGGGCGCCATCCACACCCGCATAGATCAGGCCGCCGCGAAGGTTCAGCCCCGGCGCTTTCAGCGGGCTGGCCGTGTTGTAGGCGAACCCGCGCGTGGTGCGGTTGTAACGTTCCGTCCGCGGGCTCTCGTACTCGTAGCGGATTCCCATGTTCAGCGTGAGCTTCTTCGAGACGCGGAAATCGTCCTGGAAGTAGAAGCCGTAATACGTGCTCAGGACCGAGACTCCGTTGGCGTAGGCAATGCTGCCGCCGCTCGGCCAGCCCATCAGGAACGACGCCATCGAGAACCCGGTGCCAGTCGCCGTCGCCGTCGCGTTGGGTCCGCCGGTCGACGCCTGGGCGAAGGAGAAGCTGCCCGATGGGGAGCCGTTGGCCAACTGGTTCAGGCGCATCTGCCGGATCTCGCCGCCGGTCTTGAACAGGTGCCTGCCGCGCTGCATCGACACACTCGATTGCGCGGTGTATGTGTAGCCCGGCTTGTCCTGATAACCGCTCCCGGCCAGCCCCTGGAATCCGCTGACGCCGATGGTCGGGAACGCCTTGTACTGGACAAGGTTGACAAACTGCTGCGCGAACCCGAGTGAGGCCAGGTCGAAGCCGTAGGAATACGGCCGTTGCTGCTCCTTGCCGAAAGCGTAGCCGAGGCGCGTATCCAGCGTCGTGCTGGGGTTGATCATGTACGTGTCGTTGATCGCGATTCCTTTGAAGGGACGGTTCACGACGTTGCGCCCGGGCGTCGCCAGGCCGTCGAAGTCGTAGTTGAAATTGAAGAACGCTCCCCCGGTATTGAATCGTGCGTAGGTCTGGTGTCTGGCCGTCAACTGATGATCGACCTTGACGACGTACCCGTTGCGGGTGGTCGGCCACTTGCTCCCCTGTACGAAGTTCTGTACCCACGGCGTGGCAGCAGCCACATTGGGGTTGTTCGGCTCCGGCCAGTACTTCATCACGTTCCTGGCCACCGGATCCTGGAGCGAACTCGGGATGATCTTGTTCGGGATGGGCGTGCGGGTCGCCACGCCGCTGATGAGTTGCACCGAATACGGGTCGTAGATCGCGTTCGGGATCTCCGAAAAGTCGCCCTGCCGCATTTTGGCGGTGGGCACGCTGCTCGTGGTGCTCTGCCCGTTGCCCTCGCGGCTGCCTTCATAACTGAAGAAGAAGAACGTCCGGTTCTTGCCGTTGTAGAGCTTGGGGATGACGACGGGTCCGCCAATCGTGGCACCGAATGTGTTCACCGTGTAGGGCGTCAACTTCTGACCCCTGCCGCGTGGAAAGAACAGGTTCGCATCCAGCGCCGAACTGCGGAAAAACTCGTACATGGTGCCGTGCAGTTCGTTGGTGCCGGACTTGATCACGATGTTGGTGATGGCTCCGGCGGCGCGGCCGTACTCGGCCGGCAGCGTTCCCATCTGCAACTTCATCTCGGCAACCGCGTCGGTCGGAGGCACCCAGGGTGACAGCGCGAGGCCGCGCCCCACGTTCACGGTGTTGGCCACGCCATCCACGGAAACGTCGCCGGAGGCGACCGGCGCGCCGTTGGCGGTAAACAGAACGTTCGTCCCGGTGTCGCTGGGCCGCACGTCTTCCAGATAGCGCTGCCCCACCACGCCCGAGGCCAGGTTGTACATGTACAGGCTGCTGTGGCCTTTGAGCGGCAGGTTGTCGATGATTTCGCGGTTCACCACCGAACCGAGCGAAGACGAATCGGCCTGCACCACGGCCACGTTGCCCACCACCGATACCGTCTCGGCTGTTGCGCCGAGCGAAATCTCGATGTCCAGGCGGATGCTGTCGCCCAGGCTGAGAACAACGTCTTCCCGCACCGTGGTCTTGAAGCCCGCTGCCACGACCGTCACGGAATAGTGTCCAGGCGGAACGAACTGGAACAGGTAGTGCCCGGCGTCGTCCGCCTCGAGCTTACGCTCGATACCGGTTTCGACGTTTTTCAGGGTCACCGACGCTTTCGGCACCGCCGCCCGCGAGGGATCGATGATGGTTCCCTGCAGGGTGGCGCGGAATTCCTGAGCCTGCAGGCCGAGTGCGAGCAGGCAGGCGAAAATGCAGAGTACGTTTGTCGAGAGACGCACACCAACCTCCTTGAGAGTATTCGTATTATTATCACCACCGCGGAGGTCCGCGCAAGTTGACTTTAGCCTTTTGACTTTAGCCTTTACGTGAAGGCAATCACGTCTGGCCGGCCAGGCCGCCTTGCACTCTCGACCACGCTGGGGTGCTCATCAACAATACGCCTGAATCGCGCCGTTGGGAAAGATGGAGCGGTCCACCCAGGCAACTGGCTTCGGAAGGGTTGAAGTTCCTGAGAGACGTTTACGAACGGGAGCGCCTGAACGGAACGAGATGGAGGCGACCCGGGCGGTTGCCCGGCCGCAGGATCCGCTCATGCTCACTCAGGCGCTGGGAAGGTCCGGGTTCGGACGGTCGTAGCGGCCGGGCAGATAGGGGAATTTCTTCTCGAGGTCGGCCGCCAGTTCCACCCCGTAGCCGGGCTTGTTCGGCAGGTCCATGTAGCCCTTCTTCACCACCAGCGGGTCCTTGAAAACCTCCTCCTTGAACGGGTTGAAGGTCTGGTTCAGTTCCAGCACCAGGTGGTTCGGAATGGCCGCCACCACGGCCGCGTTGGCCATCGTGGTCAGGCCGCCGTGCCAGTTGTGCGGGCAGCAGTACTTGTTCTTCAGCCGCGCCAGGCGCGCGACGTGCCACATCTCGGTGATGCCGGTGGTGTTCGCGTCGGGCTGCACGATGTCGTACGCGCCGCGGTCGATCCACTCTTTGAAGTCGAAGCGGTGGACCAGTTGCTCGCCGCCGGAGACCATCACCTTGGGAAGCGCGCGGTTGATGTCGATGTAGCGCTCCAGAGCGTCGGGCTTGCGCGTATTTACCGGCTCCTCGAACCACAGGAACTTCAACTCTTCGAGCACCGGACACAGTTCCATGCACTCCTCGAAGGTCAGCCGCATGTTGGATTCCTGCATGAGGTCCATGCTGGGGCCGACGGCCTCGCGCAGTTTCCGCACGTAGGGGATGTACTTCTTGAGCGTCATCCCGCTGGCCTGCCAGTCGGTTCCGACGCGGTACTTGAAGGCCGTGTAGCCTTCCTCCTTGTGGCGGACGGCTTCGTCGATCAGGTCTTCGGGGCGTTTGTACCAGGCGTACTCGACGCCGCCGGAAGCGTACATACGGATGTGGGGGTTCGGCGGCCCGTCGGTAGCCAGGAGTTTGTAGACGGGCATGCCCTTGGCCTTGCCGATGATGTCCCAGCAGGCCACGTCGAAGCCGGCCCAGCCCAACCGCGCGTTGAAACCCTTCGAGAAGCCGTCGCCCCAATAGCCGGCGATCTGTTCGACATCGAACGGATTGAGCCCGATAACGGCCGGTTTGAGATACTCTTCGACGAATGGCTTCACCCGCTCGGGCCCGGCGTACGGCGTGGGCTCGCCGATGCCGACGATGCCTTTGTCGGTGAACACCTGGACCAGAATGGCGTCCGTCTTCCAGATGACTGAGCGGCCGGTCACCCAGCGCTTACTGGCCGGCAGTTCGCAGGAGAGCAGCGTGCACTTGACGTCGGTGATCTTGAGGTTCTCGCGGCCGATACCTTCGAGCGGATGGGCGCGCTGCGGACCCGAGCCGCGCGGGGCTGCTTTCTTCCCGCCTCTCTGCGCCATGGCCGGAGCGGCCGCGGACATGGTGGCCGCGGCCAGAAACGACCTCCTGCTGAATGCCATCTTCTTCCTCCTCGATAAGACTCCCGGCCGCGGGCGCCCGGAGAGCTTCGCCCACCGCGCGCCCACGGCCCGCGTGTTCCCCAGCCGGAGCGGCTGCCCGCCCTCAAACCTCGGGCAGGTCCGGATTGGGCTTCCAATAATTGCCCGGCAGGTAGGGGTATTTTTTCTCGATTCCCGGAATGACCTCGACTCCGAAGCCGGGCTTGTCCGGCAGATCCATGTAACCGTTTTTCACCACCAGCGGTTCTTTGAAAATCATCTCCTTGAACGGATTGTAGGTCTGGTTCAACTCCAGCACGAGATGGTTGGGAATGGCCGCTACCAGCGCGGCGTTCGCCATGGTGCTCAGCCCGCCGTGCCAGTTGTGCGGGCAGCAGTACTTGCCCTTGAGCGCGGCGATTTTGGCGATGTGCCAAAACTCGGTGACGCCGGTGACGTTGGCGTCCGGTTGCACGATGTCGTAGGCATCGCGGTCGATCCACTCCTTGAAGGAGAAGCGGTCCCCGCGTTGCTCGCCGCCGGAGACTTTCACGGTCTTGAGCGCGGCGCGGATTTGGAGATGGCGCTCGATGGCGCCCTGGTCGTTGGTCCGCACCGGCTCTTCGAACCACAGGAACTTCAGCTCTTCCAGAACCGGGCACAGTTCCAGGCACTCCTCCAGCGAGAGGCGCATGTTGGATTCCTGCATCAGGTCCATCTTCGGCCCCACCGCTTCGCGGATCTTGCGGACATAGGGGATGTACTTCTGGATCGTCATCCCGCTGTTTCGCCACTCGGTGCCGACGCGGAACTTGAACGCCGTGTAGCCTTCCTCCTTGTGGCGGACGGCTTCGTCGATCAGATCTTCGGGGCGCTTGTACCAGGCGTATTCGACGCCGCCCGATGCGTACATGCGGATGTGCGGCTCGGGTGGCGCGTCGGTGGCCAGCAGCTTGTAGACCGGCATGTTGACGGCTTTGCCGATGATGTCCCAGCATGCCGCGTCCACCCCCGCCCACGGAATGTAAGGGCCGCGCTGCCCGCCTCCCCACCCCGTGCACAGGAACTCGACGTCGAACGGGTTCTTGCCCATCAGAGTGGGCTTGATCAGCTCCTCAGTGGTCTTCTTGATGTACTCGGGATTGCCGTAAGGGCTGGACTCGCCGATGCCGACGATGCCCTTGTCGGTGTGGATCCGGACCAGCACGGAATCCGACTTCCACACCAGTTGCGTGGCGGTGACCCAGGCCTTGTCTTTTAGTTCGCAGGACATGATGGTCACCGTGACGTCGGTGATCTTCAGGTTCTCTCTCGGGATGCCATCGAGCGGGTGAGAACGTTTGCGGAAATTGCCGGGTTTGGTCTTGGGGGCGGACTTCGCCGCGGCCGGCAATCGGGCGACAGCGGCGGCCACCAGCATCGAACGGCGGTCTAGAAGCGACATGACTGAATCCTCCGCGATTTACTTCCTACGTTCCGCTTCGAGCTTCTTGCGCAGTTCCGGGTTCAGGGGGTAGACGTCCCGGAACCGGTACTTTTTCTGCCGGGTGAGCGCGCGCTCGTAATCCTCCTGCTCGACGAAACGCTTGCCCTTCTCGATCACGTCCGCCGCCAGTTGTGGCGGGAATGCAATAACCGCTTCGGCGTCGGCCACGATGACGTCACCCGGCAGCACGCTGATGGTGCCGACGCGGACAGGCACGTTCCAGTCCACGCCCGTCTGCGCGGCCGGATTCGGATCGAATCCTACGGCCAGAACGGGGAAACCTTCCATGGCCTGAAGCTCGGTGAGGTCGCGCGTAGAGCCCCAGAGGATAGTGCCGCGGCCTCCGGCCATCTGGATGCCCAGCGCGGAGATGTCACCGAAGAATACGCCGTCGGTGATCGTGCCGCCCAGATCGACCACCACGACATCGCCCGGCTTGGTTTCCTCGGCCGCGCGTACGTTGTAGCCAGCGGGCCAGTCGCCCTCCTTGGCCAGCGTCTGCATGGCTTCGGCGAGGTCGGGACGGCGGGGCAGGTAGCGGATGGTCAGAGCGCGGCCCACCAGTTTTTCCGTGGGCCGGGTGGATTTCAGGCCGCTGTAGTGACAGTTGATGTAGCCAAGCTGCCGCAGCATGGCCCACACGGTCTCCATGGGCAGTTTGCGGATCTCCTCCAGTTGCTGGTCGGTCACCGGGGTGCGCTTGGCCTTGAGCACCTCCATCACCGGGCTGTAGGTGTCGCGATTAGCGCGGAGTTTTGGGTCGGGAGTAACCTGTGCGGCGCAGAGCGTGGCGCACGCAATCAGAACGATGTGTCGCATGGTAGAATCCTAGCTGAACCAGGGTGTGTTCGGCATCTGCACCTTGCGGACCGCCTCTTCGTTCATCTCCAAGCCGATGCCGGGCCGGTCGGTCACCGGAATCCAGCCCTTCTCGAAGATGTCGCCTTCCTTGACGAAATCCTTCCACAGCGCGAGATTCTGGATCCAGTGCCACTCGAGCACCAGGAAATTGGGGATCGCCGCGCAGACGTGGCAGGAGGCCATCGTTCCGATGGGCGAGACCACACAGTGCGGAGCCATCGGCACGTAGTAGGCGTGCGCCATGTCGGCGATCTTGCGCGCCTCGAGCAGGCCGCCGACTTTCTGGATATCCGGCATGATGATGTCCACCGCGCGCTTCTCCAGCAGCGGGCGGAAGCCGTGCCGCAGGAAGACATTCTCGCCGCAGCAGATGGGCGTGTGCGTGGACTCGCGCACGTCGCGCATCGCGTCCACGTTTTCGGCCGGCACCGGCTCTTCGAGCCACATCAGCTTGAACGGCTCCAGTTCCTTGGCCACCCGTTTGGCCGTGCCCACGTCGTACCGGCCGTGCATGTCGACGGCCAGGTCCACGTTCTTGGGCAGCATCTCGCGCATGAAGGCGGCCTTGTCCACCATGTGCTCGATTTCGACGTTGTTGGCGGTCCAGTTCACGCGGTCGAAACGGGCGGGGTCGAGACCGTTGTCGATGTCGATCTTCACGGCGGTGAAACCCAGGTCGACAATCTTCTGGATCGTCTCTTTCGCCCTGGGATCGGTGCGACTCTCGGTGGCCGAGTCGCAGTAGACCCGGATCTTGTCGCGCATCTTGCCGCCCAGCAACTGATAGACAGGCAAGCCGACAGCCTTACCCGTCAGGTCCCACAGCGCGATTTCCAGGCCCGAGAGCGCGGTGACGAACTGGCCCGACTGCGCTCCCGCGAAAATGCCCATGGTGCGCATCCGTTCCCATAGCGCATCCACGTTCAACGGATCCTGGCCGTACAGCGTGCGCTTGAACGAATCGATAATGGCGCCGGCGCCCTGCGCCGAGTCCGTGCATTCGCCTTGTCCGTATATGCCCTGGTCGGAGTAGATGCGCACGTGGCACGGATTGCCGTGCGTGCGCACGTAGGTCCATTTGATTTCCTTGATTTTCAGCTTGGGACGGCGGTACGGCGACACGGCCGTTTGCAAGGCGTGGGAAAGCCCCGGCATGGATAAAGCGCCGGTGGCGGAGAGAAAAGATCTGCGAGACCAAGAATTCATGGCGGCCTTTCCGCCCGGCGGACATGAGTGACCCGGCGCTCCGGATCCACCCGCAAGGCTGGAAATACAAGTGAACCAGGATCCCCATTTTGGCTCCCGGCTGCCGCTTAGCATATCACAAGCCGCCAACTCTTGATCCACCTTGCAGGTGCTGGGATTGGGGGAAAAGCCCGTGTCCAGCGAATGACGGCGCCAACCGAAGACGCCAAGAAGTTGAGCGCTCTGGCGCTTGATCAGGCCTCGAAAGCCACGATGCCGTGGATGTGCAGCCGGTCTACCGTGCCGCTCCAGATGCCGTTGCGCCATTCGCCTGCCCATGCACGTCCCTCGGGCTCCAGAGTCACGCGTGTGGGATTCCGCGGCAGTTGCATGCGCACCTTCAGCGGGCCAACGGCCGGGACGAAATCGAGCGCGGCGTAGTCCGTCGCTACCTGCATGGCGGTCGCGTTGGCCAAGTGCAGCAGCGTCTTGCCATCCTTCTTCCTCAAGGCGACCTCTATCGTCGGGGGGCCATCCACTTTCACCGCGGGCCGGAACACCCGCGCCACAAGGCGGCCGATGAACTGCCGCGTGGCCGGTGCGTGCAGTTGGGCAAACACCGTTCCCAGCGGACCGTAGACCGCCGCGATCTCGCCCGCGCCGACCTTGCTCACAGTCGCAGCGCACACGCCATCCCGCCTGGCGTCATAGGCCGGATACCGCTGTTCTACAACGCGCGCCCCCGCCGGTTCCACGTCCTGCCACACGCCGCGCGCATTGCCGAACACCTCTTCTCCGGGAAGGTAGGCCTGCTGCCGGCGGGGCGCCCCGACCAGCTTGACGCCCAACTCGCCGGCGAAGAGCGCCGCGTTTTCGGCTCCCGTGATGAGGAGCTTGCCGCCGCCTTTCACGTAGGTACTCAGCATGTTCTTCACTTCCGCGCCGATGTCGGTCCAGTCCGGCAATACAATCAGTGGATACTGTCGCGCCACTTCGTCCAGTTTCCAGTCCGGGATGACATCGACCGAATAGTGGTTCTCCACCAGCGCGTCCAGCAGTCCGCGGGCAGGGTTCGCCGCCGCACCCCAGCCGCCGAAAAGCTTGTTTGCCGTGTTGTACAGGCTCCTCTTGGAGAACAGCAACCCGATCTGCGGGACCGGCAGCGTTGCGTGGCTGAGAGTCTGCCGCGCACGGCAGAACGCCGCAACTTTCCCCATGACCTCCACATGACGGTCGTCCAGCCAGCCCGCGCGTGTTGGTTGGTAGTAGACCTGGAATCCGCCGCCCTGCGCCAGTACCACGGCGGCCTCCTGCTGCAATTGCACCGCCGGCTTGTGCGACGGCCCGATGGGGCTTTGACGCCCGTCGTGGAAGCCCCACGCCATGAGGTCCCACGGCTTGCCTGTCATCGCCAGGTAGCGTGCGTCCAGCCGGGCAGTCGAAATGCTGGCGTTGCCCAGGTAGTCGCCCGAAAGGAAGTCCACGGGCAACTCGGGCTTCTCCGGCACAAATGAGCTGTAGAGCCAGTTGCTGGTGACCTGGAAGCTCGGCCGAAACCCATGGAGGACGTCGGCGTAGTGCTTCACGTATTTGCGGAACTGCTGGCGGTGGAATTCCAGAAACTCGAGCCAGCCTTTATCGGCGGGGCCCTTGGGCGGGTCGGCGCCTCCCATCACCTGCCTGTAAGCCTCGACGGCCATGGGCGAATAGTCCGGGTTGGTGCCCCAGCACTCTCCATCCACCCAAACCCCGTCGATGTCGTAGTTCTCGATAGCCTCCTTCAACTGAGGGATCAGGCGTTCATCAACATAGGGTCCAAACGTGCTCGTCTGTTGCGGGTGCGCTTTTCCGTCGGGACCGACGCGTGCCCACTCGGGATGATCTTGAACTGCCCTGCCGTCCAGGACGCCCGAGAAGTGAATGTAAAGCGCCACGCCGCGCCGCGCCGTCACATCACGCCAGATCCGGAGTGAATCCTTCACGACTGGCGCTGATGCACTTACCTTGGAAGGATACCCGACGTATCCGACGTGGCCCTTGTAGTCGTACTGCACATAGTCTGGTTTCACCTTGTCCAGAAAGCGATCGACCATCTCCTCGGTCACGTCGCGGCCGAGCGCGGTATCTCTGGGGCTCGGGTGCAGATCGAAATGCATCCCCAGAAAGCTGTCTTTCCGTTGGAGCTTTGGTTTGGCTGCGGGGGCCGCGGAAAGTGCAGCCGCCGCGGGCAGTCCCGCCGCGGTCGCGAGCAATGTCCGTCGAGTCAATTCCATCTGCAAGATGCCTCCTTCCAGTGGCTGGGCCGGCCGGCTTGAGGTAGTATACACTCATCTTGGCCAGGACTTCCGTTCTCCTTTTCGTCAGGTCTTCGGTAACGTGGCGCGGCACAGGCCGCACGGTTGGAGTCCACCTGCCGGCAGCCGCTGTGTGGTTCCCCCTGCCTCCGGTGTGAATCGAGTAGGATGAACCAGACAAGGAGACTATGGCCATGTTTTCTCGCAGATCGTTCTTGGGGGCCGCGGCAGCGGCGCCGGCGCTGGCAGCGACGGGTTTCCGCAAGCGGGCCCACCCGCTCGAAGGCATCGCCCGCGAGAACCTGAAGATCACCGACATCAAGGTGACCATCATGTCGTATGAGCTGCCCCAGGACCGGCAATGGATTGTCGGCCGGGCCGTCACGTGGAAGACCGACGCCGTGCTCGTCGAAGTCTTCACCGATAAGGGGATCGTCGGCATCGGAGAGTCCAGTCCCTACGCCGGCCCGCCCCAGGTGAAGAAGGCCATCGAAGAACTCATAAAGCCCGTGCTGGTGGGGAAGAACCCGTTCGATGTCGAGCACCTGACGCCCGCCTGGACCGCGGTACGCAGCGGGGCCGCGGCCTGGGCGGGCATAGATGCCGCCTTGTGGGACATCATCGGCAAAGCCAGGAACATGCCGGTCTACCGGCTGCTGGCGACCGACGCGGCGCCCCAGCCGCACATCCGGATGTACGCCTCCGGAGGCGTCGAGTATGCCTGGTACAAGCGGCCCGAGGACCTGATCGACGAAGCCGTCCGCCACAAGGAGGCCGGTTACACCGCGTTCAAGTTTCGTATCGGCACCGAGTGGCGCAACAGCGGCATGACGATCCAGAAGTACATTCCCTACATCCGCAAAATGCGGCAGGCGGTGGGCCCCGGTTTCGACCTGATGCAGGAAAGCAACATGCGCTGGACGCTGGAGCAGTGCCTGGAGATCTGCCCGGTCCTGGAGGAACTCAAGTTCGTGTGGTTTGAAGAGCCGGTGAGCACGGGCGGGCAGGGAGCTCTGGACGCTTACCTCAAGATCAGGCAGGCGCTGCCCACGGTGAAGGTGTCGGGCGGGGAAAGCCGCACGACCCGATTCGACTTCAAGGAATGGATCGACCGCGATGCCTACGACATTGTCCAGCCGGACTGCAACGTCACGGGCATTACCGAGGCCTGGCATATCGCCAAGATGGCCGCGTTGCGGGGCAAGAACTGCTGTCCCCACAATTGGCACGGCGGGCTCACCACCATGGCCAACGCGGCGTTGGTAGCGGCCATCCCAAATCACCTGATGCTCGAGTTGAACCAGACCTACAATCCGTTCAAGGAAGAGATCTTCAAGGACCCCTTGGTGGTCAAGAAGGGGTATATGGACTTGTTCAACAAACCGGGCTTTGGCGTGGAGTTGAACCCGGGTTTCGCGCAGAAGCACCCCTACATCGAGGGACGTTACGACCGGCCCAATCCGGAGTTGCCGCCGGTTGCGTGAGACGGAGGGCATAGGCGTCAGAATAGGTTCGATCTCACGCGATGACGTGTATCCTCGACAGCGTGGATACACTGCGGCGCTGTTTCCGGCCAACTTCCGGATTGCCGACCATTCGTCCGGAGGTCTGATCCGACGCCTCCCATAACGTTGTTTGGGCTCAACTTCCGAGGCCACGATCCGGGCGGAATTGCGTTGAAAAGCCGACCGCGAGCAACTGAGTAGCCACCTCGGTCAGCTCATCTCGCCGTCAAAGCTTTGGATCCCACGCGAATGGGAGAACGTCCTTCGCGTCGTGGTAGCATTACCTCCATGAACTACTACAGCATCGTTATGAAGGGCTTCGACGCCAGTGCCGACGCGCGCATCAAAATCCTGGGTGGCCACGAGATTGGGTCGGGGTGTTACATTCTCAATACGCGTAAGAGCAGCAAGCAAATCGAGGATGACCTTCGCCAAACCGCAGACGAGGTTGAAATCACTGAGATCTCAAATGCCCAGTTTGAGTCGATCTCCAGAGAAAAGCTGGGATTCTATGCGCCAAATCCAGATTAAGCGGTCCGTTGCGGCGGGCAGGCTGGCGGCCCGCGTGGACCATCGCGAATGGTTCGGACGGGAAGGGAACGCCCTTTGCTACCCAGGACCATATTCGACACCAGCGGAATAAACGCCCTTGAAATGGCGGCGTGACGTCCGAGTCGCTGATGACAAGGCTGACCGGGCGCGGGTTTATCCAGGCCGGCCTAAACAGGAGTTAGGCTGGACTTCCATGATTCAGACAGGAGTCGCTCTATGAGGCCAGAACTGAAGCGGATCTGCATCGGTGTGTGCTTGGTCCTACTTCCAGCGAGAATGACGTTCGCTCAGTTTCCGCAGTCTGTGATTTGTCGATTTGAGAGGATCGCGACAGCGGAGCTGGATTCGACTGGCAAGATCGTGTCCGGCAGCGAAAGCAGCGAGGGCGAAATGGTCATCTCGAATCTAAACTCAGGCGCACCCATAGGGTCCGGTAACGTCGGCAGCGTGAAACTACAGGTTCTCAGGAAGTCTAGAGACACGCTTTGGCTGGCCGAGATAACCGCCAACGAGGTTGCCGGGGTCATTACGTTGTTCTTTAAGACTGGCATCGTCATGTACACGAGGCACGTAACGCTTCGCACGCTGTCCGACGGGGACAAGCCCTTCGGATTCGTAGAGATCGGAAGATTCAGGCCGCTGAGGTAGGCCAGCCTGAGAGCCGTCTCTGGAGGGTTGAAGCACGGCGCAAGTGATCGAATGACTTCGGCAGAGGATGAGCCTAACTTGGCGCTGCTGGCGACGGCCCAAAGCATGCCGCGCCTGAGCGCCCGAGTCGTTGAACTTCGACATCGGGAAACGGCCATGTTGGGCGTAGCACGCGTATCTGTGATTAAGCCCAGTCGCGATGGCGACGCGCCCCATATATCCCATCCCCTTGTGGGACGTTAGCCGGCGGATACTGCGCGGATTGCGGTCGAGCGACGCGCCATCCGGAAGTTGGGCGTTTCGAGAGCGGCGTCCCTGGGCCGAAGCTCGCTTGGAGGAAGTCGCCACCGGGCAACGTGGCACGGGTGCGAGACTGAATCCCGGTAGAACGCCCTTATTCCAACGCCTATCGGGGGGACCCGCGCGGACGCCAGCCTACGGCTTCGGCCGCTTCCCGGTCCGGATCCACAGCGTCCCAAACTCCCGGAGGTGCGTGCGGCCGCGGGGAGTTCCGGCAAACCACTCTTCGTGATGGAAGTTCGCGAAATTACCCGCGCTTTTTTCCGGTTCATCCAGGTCGCCGAGCGCGATGTTCAGGCCCATGGGCCGGTCGCCCATCTTGGTGGAATAGAACTTCCCTGGCTCCACCTCCAGACAAGGGTTGAACTTCACCGCCCACTCGATGACATACCCGTGGCCGCCCGGCTTGACCTTCGCCACGGCTTCCTGCGCGCCGCTGAGAATCCACCGTTGGTAGGTGTTCCAGGCCTCCAGCTTGCTGCGTGGTTCCCCTTCGAGCAGGCCCCCCTTGCCCACGCCGCCCTTGCGCGACTTGGTGAGGTTGCAAACCATCTGCCAGGAAGAGCCGTTTCCCGCCGCGTCCTCGTTTCCCGTCCAGTGATTCGGGGCGTTGATCAGCAGTTCCATCTCGTCCCCGAACCAGGGGTAACCCTCACGGCTCAACTCATGCGCTTTGGGATTCTGCTTGGGCAGCCAGCGCGGGGTGTCGATGCCGTAGAGAACATCGTCGGTGATGTCGAACGCGAAATGGAGTCGCTTGCCGTTGTGCTTCACCCAGCCGCGCAAAGCCAGATCCTTGGGGTCGGTGGTGTGCGTGAAGGTCGAGATCCATTCCCTGACGCCCGTAAACTCGGTGGCATCGTCCCACTCGCCGCGGGAGATCGTGCCATCCAGGCGCGGCGTCGAGCCGGGATAGGCCTCCAGGCTGCGCGGAAACTCCCCTCCGAGGAGCCCGAGAGCACCGGCACTCGCCAACAGAGCGGCGGTCGCAATTCCAACTTGGCTGCGCATGTAACTCCTTTCCGCTACGCCCGAAACCAGGGCTTCAGGGCATTCACGGTTTCGGCCAGCGCCTTTTTCGCCGCTTCATCGAGCGGGGAGCTGTCGCCGGAAACGATGCGGGCGGCCCCCTCGAAACCCTTGCCCGCCCCGGCGCGCCGCACCGTCGCATTTCGGAAAACGCCGCGCAGGCACGGCACGTATTTCGTGCCTTCGAGACCGTACAGAAACACATCGGCCAGCAGCTCCAGCGCCCGGCCGTGCGCTTCAATGGCCTGCTGGCGCTTGCCTTCCTGCCACAGATCCCAAGTGGCGGCGTAGAGATCCGCGATGCAGGCCGCCGGCATGGAGCCCGAAAAGCCGCGGCGCATTTCTTCGATCAAAGTCCGCCCGTGTGCTCCGGAGAAGATCTTCAGGCGGCCGCCGGTGCGCCGGCACAGTTCGCCCACCCGGTTCAGCGGATTGCCCGCTTCGTCCTTGGCGTAGCGCAGGTTGGGCACCGCGTCCGACATCGCCACCAGCAGGTCCACCGAGATATTCCCTACAGCTTGCACAGAGATTGGAAGCGAGGTCGCCCGGCCCACCGCGCGGTAGTAGTCCAGCATCTCCTGTTCCGAGGCGTTTTCCGAGGGCGGCAGCGAGATCACGGCGTCCGCCCCGAGCCGCTCTGCCTGCCGTGCGTAACGCTGCATAGCCGCGACGTCCGGCCCTTGAATACCCAGCACGACCGCGGGCCGCAAACGTTTGCCGGCCGCCGCCAGCGCCTCGACTCCGCCATGCGCTCCGCTTCCGTAAGGCTCAGGGTTTCGCTCGCCATCTGGGGCCACACGAACCCGTGCACTCGCCCGCGGTCGATGAACTCCAGTTCCTTTGCCAGCAGCGCCGTGTCGAGCCCGTCCGAATCCGTGAAGGGCGTGTGCGCGATGGGAAATATGCCGCGCAGGGGCTTTGCGCCGGTCTTCCGAAAGCTCAGCAGCCGGCCGCCTGGCAGAGCGAAGCCGATCGCCCCGGCAGCGGCCAACCGAAAGATTTCCCGCCGGTGCCAACCGCCCGTCCGCCGTAGGATGTCCATCCCGAACCTCCCGCGGGAAGAACGGTCAGATCCTGGCGCCCCGCGCGCGCCATTTGCAGACGGCCCGCAAGTTCTACCAAAAGCGTTCTTCCGCCGTCTCGCGATCCCTAGCCGGAGAGATAGTCTCTCACAATAAGTAGCAGCGTGCCACAGGCGTGCGGGAGCTTGCCCCTCCGAAGGACGTGGCTATACAATAGGGCACGCCGGAGGTCGAAAGCGAAAACCCCGGCATGCTCACTTCGTATGGTTGGATCACCAATGCGCTCCCAAATTCTGACCCTTCTCCTTGCGACCGCGACCTTGCTGTGCGCCCAGAACTCAACCACGGCCGGGCGTTTCTACGTCGAGCATCCGACTTTGCTCAATCTCGGCTTCGAGTGGTCAATCTCAGGCGACGACAACCGCAACGCCCAGGTCGCCGTTCAATACCGCCGATCAGGTGAATCGGCTTGGCGCAACGCCCTGCCTATGCTCCGCATCGGCGGCGAAGACGTCGGCCGCAACGCCGAGAACCTCCATTACACCGTCCCCCATGGCTTCGCCGGCTCCATTCTCAACCTCCAGCCGGGCACGGAGTATGAATGCCGCTTCACGCTCACCGACCCCGACGGCGTGGCCGGACAAACTACGCAGACGGTCAGAGTCCGCACGCGCACGGAACCGCAGCCATACGCCGGTGGCCGCCTGCTTCACGTCTACCCCCCGGACCACAAAGGCGACCGCCAGCAACCGAGCTTCCCCGGGATCCTGCAAGCATACTACGGCGCCGGTCTCGGCGACTGGAGCGTTGTCCGCGAGCGCCGCGCGCAACCGGGCGATACGATCCTGCTCCACGCCGGCCTCTACCGGCCCGACCGGCTCAACTATGTTGATCCTCTCGCCGCCCCCTTCGACGGCACCTTCACCCTCTCACTGAAGGGGACCCTGGACCAACCCATCACCATCAAGTCCGCCGGCGACGGCGAAGCCATTTTCGACGGCGCGGGCAATCACATCCTCTTTGACGTCATGGCTTCGGCGCACCACATCTTCGAGGGTCTCACCTTCCGGAACACCGACGTCGCCATCCTGGCCGGCAAGAAGGAAGTCCTCGGCGCCACCGGCCTCGCCGTGAAGAATTGCCGCTTCGAGAACATCGGCTTCGGCGTGTGGACCGAATACGCCGGCTCAAGCGACTTTTACATCGCCGACAACCTCTTCCTCGGCCGCGACGATCGCTTCCGCCTGATCGGCTGGACCGGCCCCCGGTGGGGCGACATCGGCCCGTACCCTTCCCACTTGCTCACCAGCTACTACGCCATCAAGGTCTACGGCCCCGGCCACGTGATCGCCCACAACGCCGTCGCCTACTTCCACGACGCCCTCGCGACCTCAACCTATGGCACCCCGGAATCGGAT
>Ga0315277_10004438_pt1 | contig 18764 bp, 18 predicted proteins | sample YL17G05_15_MG_FD_203695 | JGI IMG/M metagenome (GOLD analysis project Ga0315277, IMG submission 203695) | Sediment microbial communities from Yellowstone Lake, YNP, Wyoming, USA - YL17G05_15 | ecosystem: Environmental > Aquatic > Freshwater > Lake > Sediment | place: USA: Wyoming | collected...
TTTTCAAAAAATGGGTTGATTTTAGAAAAATTAAAAAATCATTTGCTGAATTTTAAAGCCTGAGAGCATAAAATATACGGCGCCTTAATTCTTAAGAGCCGATAGGCACTTAAGAATTAAGTAATAATAAAAATGACATCATATTATTAAATAAATTATTAATCCCGCCAAAGATTAATTTATTTAATAATAATAATTTGGTCCATTCTTCTGGCCCTGCTCATTGCTGTATAAATAATATTATAATCAAAGATGCTAGAAAGATCAATTATGATTTTATTTGTTTCGGTTAGGTCTAGGCCTTGGAATGAATGAATTGTTTTAAATAGTTTCATTTCATAATTTTTATGTAGTTTAGTTTCTTCTTCCGTGATCTCTTGTCCTCGTAGTTGATTTTTATTTAAATTAGTCGTTTTAATAAAATATTTTGGTTTTGCTCCGAGGTTAATAAATTTTTCTGTTAACTTCTTTGACGCTTTGCCCATCTCATTATTACAACTTATGCCTACATCATCATCGTTAAATTTAATATCATTAATGTCTTTAATACACTGTTTGAATGGTGAATTAAAAAACCAATATTTTAAGAAATTTAATGATTTTCTTTCATCGTCTATAATTTTAGATTTAATAAATTTCATTTGTCTTCTTAGATCATCTAGATTTTTATTTAATTCATTATCAAATCTGTATGATTTAGAATAAGTTATATATTGCATATTTGAAAAATCATTAATAACATTATTACGATTAGAGCATTGATAATAAAAATTATCTTGATCAATATCACCCATTACAAAAATAAACATAGATGCATATGATTTAGAATTTGTAATACCGGTGATTGATTCGTGATGTAGAAGCGTTGCCTCGTCTAGTGCGATGCGTCTAATATTTTTATTTGATGCCTTTTCTGATTTTTCAACTTTAATAACATCTTTTTTCTTTACTGGTTCTTTAATTTCTTCTTCGGTTTCTTCTTTAATTTCATCTTTTTTATCTTCATCTTTTTCATTAGAGTATGTTTTTCCTTCTAATTTATTAACAGATAATCCAATAAGATCCGGATATTTATTTTTTTGTCCTTGGATCAAATTCCAACAACTAGAAGAAAAACAGGTCGTTTTAGGGTCAAAGAATGTCATAATACCTTGAGTTTTACCACTGCCACCTTTACCACCGATAAAAACAATGCGTTTAAAAATCTTTTGCCCGTCTTGTGTAAAGATTGGTTTAAAATTTTCTTGATTGTTTGATGATGTGATAAAAGGTTTAAAATATCCTGATTTAATTAAATTTTGGTTTAAAATCTTATTGAACATTGGAGAATCTAATAAATGCTTTACTATATCGCGTTTAGGTATTAATTTAATAATATCATCATCATCATCATCTAATAAATTAAAATCTAATCTTGATATAGTAATAGATGAATCATTATTATTATTATTTATATCAAAATCATCATCATCAAAATCAAATGTAGAATCATCGTTATATAATAATAATGATTCTACATTTGATTCTTTATGTGAAAATGTATTAATATCAAATAATGTTGATATTGGTGAAATTATGAAATAATCTTTCTTAAATACAATTGAATCTAATTTAACGCCAAATATATCATTGATATCGTGATTAAATATTTCATCCAATACTAATGTATTAATATAAGCGTGCATTGTATAACCAATATGATGGTAAACTTTTTTATTCTCATCACGTTCAATGATATTAATAATATTTTTATTTTTATAATATTGAGCATTCGGCTTATGAATAATTGAATAATCTTTCTCGTCTTCTTGTAATATTTTAATTTCTGTTTTTTGGATGTTATTTGATCCTATAAATATCCCGAAAGCCTTACAGTAATGTTTAATTCCCTTTTCATCTTTTTCTAGAAATCTTGAATCAAATGGAATATCAACAGAAGGAGCATACGACATATTAAGAAATTTAAATTCAATCTTATCCTTTAGTAATTGAATCATAGATGAAAATAGAACGTGTTTTGAACCAATTGTAAAACCCAATTTATTAAAATCATAATCTAAAATATATTTGGTTATTTCAATTTCATAAAAACCAACTAAATTATTATCAATATGATCTTGAAAATCTGATAATGTAAAATCGTCATATTTAACATTAATAAATGATCCAGAAGGAACACCCATATAAAATTTATTATAAGATTTATCAGAGTAATTATAATAAGCCTTTTTAATATCGTATTCTTGATAAAGATCGTCTTTAATTTCATAATCATTAAAAAATCTATGAAGATCATAATCATAATGTGTTAAAAATTTATATGTTGGATCATTGATAAAGATACTCAATGTTTCAAAATTATTTGTTTGTTTCCAGTCGTCAAAAATTGTTTTAAATTTTGAATCAGCGATTTTATAGACATTATCGAGTGTATATAATGTATTAAATTTTTCTACGTAATAATCAGAATCATTTTTAATTTCATTATATTCATTTCTATCATTTAAAATAGTTGGTTTATTTTGATTATTTAAATAAAGGTCAACGTGGTTATAACGTGAATTAATAAATTCAATACAATATCTATTATATGGGGATTCATTATAAATATGTGTTTCGCCGTTTACAAGATTTAATATTTTAATAGAACAATCAACTAGCTGGGCAATAGTATGAATATCATCAACAGTATAAGGCTTTTTGTATTCTAATTCATTTTTAATTAATCGGTTGTATCTTGCTTTTTTTCGTTTATCTTCTGAATTATCAAAATATTTTAATAACCCATCATAAACACACGTTCCGGTTTCATTTAATTGAAAATTTTGATCATCATATTTAAACCGTTCTTTAATAATATCTGTATCAATAATATCATATGCATAAGTATTAATAATCACATATGAGTTATTATCTTTAATTGTTCGTCTACAATCAAGAAACGCTTTTACATTCCATTGATAATCTTCGGCCGCATTCAAGGTCATTTTTAATTGTATTGATTCAATATCTTGTTTTGATAATCGCTGGCCTATCCATTGAAAATTATCAAATTTAATATCTTTAATTGTTTCTTCATATATTGGTTGACCTTCTACATTAAATTTCATATTACTATATTCAATATAATTAAAATCTTTATTTGATAGAAGCTCATTATCTCCTGAATAATATTCAACTGTATGACGATATACCTTATTTGGATATTTTCTTATCATTCTTCTTATCTGAATTCTATGTGTTGCAACTGTAAATGCTTTTTTATTTGATGATTTTACATCGTCATAAGTTAATTTTAATGATGTTATTTTCTGATCTAGTTTCTTTACAGGTTTTTCATATTTATAAAGAAGTTGGTTTAATTTTTTTTTAGAGATAACTGATGCTTTTTTAATTTTTCCATCATTTTTGTATTTAACCATATTTAAAAGTACTCTGGCTGATGCGATTGTGAACTTTTCATTGTTTAAATAAACTTTCTTGATGCGTTCATAATCTGGGTTCTTTTTAAACTGATCTAGTTTCTTGAAATTTCTTTGTCTTGTATTTTTGTTCATTATATTATATTAATACTATATATTATTTTTATATCTTTTAAATGCTTTTATTTAAATAATTTAATTAAATAATTTAATTAAATAATTTAAATAAAATTGAATACGGTTATTTATATCATATAAGTATTAATATTAACATATGCTTTATTATCGTCAATTGTGTTTCTAAATTGAAAAAACATTATTACATTCCAAATAGATTCTAATCCGCCTTTATCTGATACTTCAAGTTCTATTCTTTTTATTTCTTCTTTAGTTAGATCTTTAGCCTGTCCGATCCATTGAAAATTATTAAATTTAATATCTTTAATTGTTTCTTCATATATTGGTTGACCTTCTATATTAAATTTCATATTACTATATTCAATATAATTAAAATCTTTATTGGTTAATTTTTCCCCGTCACCTGAATAATATTCTATTGTTTGTCGAATTACTTTATCAGGGTGTTTTCTCATCATTTTTTTCAACTCTTTATGATGAATATCAATCTTGTAAGCCTTTTTGTTTTCTTCAGATACATTGTTGTAAGTTAATTTTATTGTTGACATTTTTCTTATATATATATATACTATATATTTTTTATTTAAATAATTTAATTAAATAATTTAAATAAATTGAATATGATTATTTTATTCGTGTCTTTCATTAATTTTATCAGTAAAGACACTAATCTCCTTTTTAATTTTATATCTATTGTGTGATCTTTCTTTAATTTTATCTTTATTTTGTCTATAATAAGTTTTCATATAATCTTTTTTATCAAGAACTGGTTCTTTTTTTTCGGTAATATTACGATTAAGTTTATATCTTGATCTTGTTCGTTCAATAATTTTATCACGATTAGCTTCATAATATTTTTTCATATATTCTTTTTTATCCATAATAACTTTAAAAACATCTACTTCATTTACTTCATTTGTTGCTTCTTCAAATTTTTTAACATCTTCTTCATTTACTTCATTTGTTGCTTCTTCAAATTTTTTAACATCTTCTTCATTTACATCAATTACATCAATTACATCGTTAACTTCTTTTAGTGGTATAATTGCATCAACTAATACGTGTAATTCTTCATCTTTTTTGAGTTTGCGTCCGAGTTTAGAATTAATTGAAACCATTCGATTTGTTTTAGGGTTTAGAACTTTTTCGTTTGTCATTTCTATAATATAATAATACATTATATATTTAAATATCTAATTAAATATTTAATTATTATTATTATTATCTTTATCAATATTATATATGAATAATTTATATAAAAAGGCTATATCACTTGGTGCGTCATCGTTTGGTAAATCAAAAGTTAAAACTAAACGTTATTACGTCATATACAATGATAAAACAATAAATTTTGGTTCAAGTGTTGGTAATACATATATTGATCATAAAGATAAACTTAAAAGGAAGAACTGGTATGCTCGTCATAGTAAAATTTATAATAAAGCTGGTAAACAAGTCATTAATGATCCTAAGTCACCTTCATATTGGAGTGCTCGTATATTGTGGTAATTTATTATTTTTTTGACTTAGGTTTAAATTTATCTTTATTTGATTGATAATATTTTTTCCTATATTCTTTTAACTCTTGTGCTTTCTGTTCTGCTGTTTTTGCTGGTTTTTTTACTGGTGTTTTTTTTGCTGGTGTTGTTTTAGATTTTGCCACTGTACCAATCGGTACATCTGATGAAACGTTCATTAATTCTTCATTTGATTTAAATTTCGATATTGTTTTTGGTCTTTTAACTGGATATTTTATTGGTTCTGGTATATCTGTTGAATAGTTCATTAATTGTTCATTTGATTCAAACATTTTATAAAGATCTTCTTTAGATCTTTGTGTTTTTTTAGGTTCTTTTAATTTTTCATTTGATTTTTTTACTATTTCTTTATATGCTTCCGATCGTTTTGGTTTACGTCTTTGAGGTGGTATTGGTCTTACATATTCATATTCAGTATATATAGCTTTTGGTATTTTTATTTCTTCTGGTGTTTCTTTAGGTTCTGGTTTTGTGTTAGGTCTTTGAGGTGTTCTTATTAATTCTACAGAATCAGGATATAATTCTGTATATACATCTCTTACTATTTGTTTATAATTTTCACCAAATACGAAACCTTCATCTTTTATTTTATTTTTTATTGGTGCAAACCATTTAACTATTGTAGCATTTGAAGGATAACCAATCTGATATTTATCTTTACTTAATTTATTTCTAATTTCTTGCTTCATATATGCAAGTGGGTCAAAATCAACAATATCAGCAGTAGGAAAATTATATGCATCAACAATTTGAACAGAAGAAGATGACCCTACATTTTCAACTGGTTCAACAAAAGACGATATAAATGCCGATCTTCTATCTCCAATACTTGTAGCAGTTCCACCGGGTACAGCGTCCCAAGAATTACTTATAATAGGTTCATTATCTGGTGGTGGTCCCATTATATTATCTTGTCTTATATTATCATCAAATAAACTATTTTTTAAATTATTATATAATTTCTTTGATACTTTCTTTAATTGATATTGTTCATTTGGATCTCCTCCATATAATTGGTATGCTTGTTGTGCTCTCAAATTATCAATATAATCATAATACTTATTTTGATCATCGGTGTTAATTGATTGATTAGGTTCTAATAGATTGTTTAGATCATTATAGTCCAATAATTGATTTGTTCCTACATTATCCCTGACGAGCTCACGTCCGATTTTTCCTTTATATTTTTTTGTCTTTTTTTTTGTCTTTTTCTTTTTTGAAATCTGTAAATTTAGTGTTATTTTTGGCATTATATATAATTATATAATATATTAAATATTATGATAATTTAGTCCACCTTATTGATCCGAAAGTTGTATAAGATGCTCCTGTAAAATTATTTAAAACGACTAAAAACAACGTCTGAGGTGTTGTTAGATTGACGACTCCACATCCTGTAAATTTAGGCTCCTGAAACAATGCTGGACTTGGTGCTGTGTATGGTATAGAACAAGCCTGCTGCAATCCGACTATTGGATTATTACTCAAAGAACCACTAGATGTAGTGACGCCCCATCCTTGATATGAAAATACGCGTGCAGATGCATTAAATTTTACTTCGTAATTTATACAATATATTCCAGGAGTTAAAACAGACGTGTTAACAATTGTTGCTGCAATTGTTGAAACAGTTGTAACCCCTATTATATTATTTTCAAATAATGCGGTTGTTACAAAAAATTGAGCCTGATTGACCCACGATGTTGTTTTAGGATTTACTGCACTGTTTAAAATTGCTAATACTTGCCCATTTGTTGCTGTTGTCGTATTAGATGGTAATTTAAAACGTTGTCCAGTTAATCCGATGCTATTATCTACTGTTATATCATTAATATCTGATACAACATTTAAAACATTATTTTTTAATTTAGCCGTAGGTACATCATACTGAACATAATTATTAATAGCTGGTATTGGTTGCCATTCTGTTTCAATTGGAACAACTGCGTCATTTGTTATTGTTAATACTTCACCATTGACACCATTAGATAAAGGTAATTTAAACAAAGCAGATGAATTTTGACCCACTCCATCATCTAATATTGTATTATTATTCACAATTAAATCCTCGGTTGTTGTTGTTTGTGCTACAATTAAATTACTATCGATATTCGTATCTCCTATTAATTGAGTTGTTCCTAAGACTGTTAAATTACCATTGACAACTAGATCATCGACTATGATCGGAAGACTTGCCCCTTCGCCAATTGGGTTGATCAGTCCTGTACCCTGATTATAAATAATTGGTATTATTGACATATATATTATATTATAGATATTTATAAAAAAATATAGATTTCTATATATATATATAGATAATGGATAGCCCAGATGAACTTGAGCCTATAAATGAATCTTCATCAGAAGACGAACAGGTGAAAATAGTAAAACCAAAAAGAATAATGAGTGAGAAACAATTAGAAAATCTAAAGAAAGCTAGAGCAATGGCAAAAATAAAATTAAATGAGAAAAAGAAAGAGACACAATTAAATAAAAAAAAGAATAATGAGCTCAAACTTCTTCAAAAATTAGAAAAGAACCAGACCATAGACAAACAATTAGATGAATTAAAAAAGAAAGTTATTAAACCCAGACAACCAGAACCAGAACCTGACCCTGAACCAGAACCTGAACCTGAACAAGAACCCGGAGAGATTGAATTAGAAACAATTTATATCAAAAAACCTAAACGACAAATAAAACCAAAAAAAAAGAAGATTATATATATTTCAGAAAGTGATGAAAGCGAAGATGAACAAATAATTTATAAGAAAAAACCACATCAAACACCAAAAAAACAAATTGAGGTTCTACAAGATATAACTATAAAAGATGTTAAAAAAAAAGATGATGATGAATTATTAAAAAAGCAATATAATGAAAAGCTAGAATTAGTCAGAAGACAATTTCTTATGAATCAATTATTTCCTAACTAAATTAATATATATCATTATAATAATAATGACAGAAGAAGTTTTTATTTCAGAACATTTAAATGGTCTAGAAAATAACGAAATAAAAGTAATTGATGATTATAAAATGAAAATCCCTAAAGATCTACCACAAGGTTTTTTTAGTCTTTTGGCTGTTGGATCGTCCGGAAGTGGTAAGACTAATTCAGTAATCAATCTTATTGAAAAATTGAAGCCATATTATAATGTATATATATTGATTTCACCTACTGGTTGCTGTGATGCTGAACGCGGAGGCAAACGCGGAGAAAAGAAATATAACAAACTAAAAATAAAATTTGATGAAGAATATCCTGATTATCATCACGGATTAATAAGCCAAATAATTAAAAGACAAAGACAAAGATTAATTGATTATGAAGATTGGTTAAAATATGCAAAAATATATAAAAAAGCAATTGATTATTTGGCAAAACATAAAGATGAAGATCCAGATGAGGCAATATATGGCTTTAAAGATGTAGAATTTTTGATGAAGTATGATTTTTGCACTCCTAATGATGATGAATATTTTAAACAAATGATTGTACCAACTGCAATGTTAATTATTGACGATATGGGAAGTTCTCCGATATATTCAAATGGTAGCTCATTAGGCGAGCTGATTAGTTTACAAATGAAAAACCGACATTATAAAATGAGTGTATTAAATTTATTACAAGCATATAAATTATGTCCTCGATCTATTAGATTAAATTCACGTGTTATGATGCTTTTCCCGTGTAAATCTAAAAAAATGATATTAGAATTCGCCGATACTTGTAATGGACAATATACACCAGAGCAATTTTTAAAACTTTATGATTATGCAACTAAGGACAAACCATATGACTTTTTATATATTGATTGTAATGAAGGATTTAGAAAAAATTTTAATGAAAAAATAAATATAAATAAAATATAATATAGAATATATAGATAAATGTCAGGAGATTATTTTACAACTAAAGAAGAGGCAGTACAATTTTACAAAAGTAATTTTAAAAATTTAGAGGATAAACCCGACTGGTTAATAGAATCATTGATTGAATTCTGCGTAAAATATCCAAATTATGAAGAATACATAAAAGTTGAAAACAAGATAAAAAATAATGTTGAATTATCAGATTATGAAAAGCGTGTTTATGGTGATTTATCTTGGGATAAGAAATTACAATCATATAAAAAGAATGAGATTATTTATGACTCAATAGATATAAAAGATCAAGGAGAATATGATGATATAGCAAGAGACAAATTAGCAAGAGATAAGATGAATAAATATAATTTAGATTTTGGTGAAACCTTGGAACCATTACCAGAAGTAACAATAAAACTGAGTAATAAAGATGAATCAGTATTTTTAAAAGCAAATATTGATGAATTAAATCAAGGAATAAATACCAATTGGACTGTTGAAAAAGAATAAATATATATATATATAATATATATATATAAATAATGGAATGGAATAATGGAACAATATTTAGAGTTTATGTGAGCTCATTTGAAAAAAATATAATTAATACAAAGGTAGATATATCACAGATGCAATTAAATAACAAATGTTATATTGGAGTAGAAAATTATATGTTAAGGCCAAATGTTGAAACACTCGATCAACAAGATTATTGGAGTTTTAATACATATATACAATTACAATCTTTAAATTTACCGCCTTTTATCGACTACTCATCTTATGACGATCCAAACGATATTAATACAGGTAACACAAGAATTTTTGCAAGATTTCCTCTTATTGCAGTGCCTACATTAGGTGATTCTCTTTTAACAACTCAGGCTACGTTTGGTTTAGATCGTGTATTAAATAAAGATTCGATTTTATATGAAATGATAAACAATCCTAATGCTCTGTCTGGTAATCTTAATATAAGAATTTTAGATGACGAGGGCGATTTAGTGCCTGATGATTATATTTTAAGCTTTTTTTGTACATTAGTAATTTATAAACCATCTAATAAATATAATTAAAATATTAATACAAATATATAATTTATATGCCATATATAATATGGTATATGAAATTAGAAAAACTTTTTTATTCTTTCTAGACACTAGATATAGAAGCGGAGGATCATTAGGAAAACCCGTTTTTACATTCCCGAATAACTTAATAGCAGTTGGTGATGAGAAAATAAGATTAACATTAAATGAGATGTCAATGGAGTATACATTTTATCAAACAGAAACATACAATAATAAATTTTTATTGATTGAAAATGGTATAAATCGATTAATTGAAATAGAAATAGGCAATTATAATTTAGTAACTTTTTTGACAGAATTAACAATAAAATTAAATGATGCAACATCGTTATATAATTATGTTATAAGCTATATCCCGAATACAAATAGATTAAAATATATAGCTACGCCGAAACCATTAGTTCCTATTGGATCTATTATTTTTGAATATAATAGAAATACTGTATTTAATACAATTGGTATTGATATTATCGAAAGTTTAAATGAGATGATGGGATTTTTAGACGATGCAACTATAACATTAGCACTCACACCAACCGGAAACGGGTTTTCTTGTGAAAGTACAACACCAATAACGATGTCACCAGGTGTTCAAAATTTATATATGGTAATCAATAACAGTTGTCAAAATTACGCGAATACATCGACTGATAATGTTTTTTCTTCGTCAAATATTTTAGCTAAAATCCCGATTGGAACGCCTCCATTTTCAACAATATTTTTTTTCGATATAAATTCTAATTATTCGACAATTATTACTAATAGATATTTGGATAATTTAAGCTTTACATTATTCAATGAACAATTTACTGAAATTACACCAAGAAAGAACTATAGTTTTACAATAAGAATTGATATAGTAGTAACATCAACAAATATAAGTACTCAGAAAACACTAGATGAAATTTTAGAATTAAAAAGATTATCATTCATCAATAAAAAATAATAATATTATATATAAGTATATGCGAACAAATTTTAAGAAAGTTGGTAGACGTTTTAAAAACACAGTTAAAAAAGTTGGGACCATTGTTAGACGCGGTGCATCGGTTGCTAAAACTATTTTAGGAACAATAGACAAATTTACAGGAGGAGCAATGACAGCGAGATTACAGGCCGATCCAAGATCGGCTTTAGCATTGGGTTTAGTTAATAATTTAGCCAATAAAGAAATTAAATTTAGCGGAGAAAGAAAATATAAACAATAAATAAATAAAATTATAATATATTTATAATATATACATATGTCAAATGCACCATTTACATCTCAACAAATATATCCTCTCGTAGGTGGGGTATCTAATTCACCTTTTACAGATCAGCGAGCCGTCGCTGGAGCAGTCAATCCATCAGTTGATTTAAATTCATTAGATATTTCTTATGATACTGAGAATAGTGTTTTAATTTTATCTGATCCATTATTAGTTAATCAATTTATTAGCGCTACAACAATCGTAACAGGTCGTACAGTATTAATAGATGATGTTTACACAAATGCTTTGGCTTGTATTCCTGAGTCAGTTATAGGTCTATCAAATACAATTTTCCCACCACCGCCGAGTTCTAAATTAATCGGTAATAATCCTGTGGCTGTATATTTCCCAAATCAATTTACAGGTTTAACGTCTTGGTTTTCTGGTGGATCTTTCCGTGCTACTATATCAGGAAAAATAAATAAATTATCCATAGCACAGACGCTAATATGTACTATATGGAGTAATAGAGGACAAAAAACAGAATTAAAATTAAATGAGTTTACATTGGTTTTAGAATCTGTATCGGGGTCTTCTGGTTTTGGATGGTCTTGGGATATTATTTTTACTTGTCGTTCAATTAATGGACAAATAACACATACAAAAGAACTTGAACCAATCAAAGAAGAAGTAACCGAACTTGAACCAATCAAAGAAGAAGTAACCGAACTTGAACCAATCAAAGAAGAAGTAACCGAATTAGGCTCTGTTGCTACAAATTCTAGTTTTTCTTATTCAGATGATCGTACTTTACCCGGAATAGCAAAACCAGAAGGCATTATAGTCTCAAATGTTGTATCAAATCAATTTAATACTGATATAAATCAATATTTAGATTTTACTTTTTCTTTTTCCAACCCATTAGATGGATTAACAACAAATTTATTTATAATAGAAAGGATTTATTAAAACAATATGTATATATAATATATAATATGTATATATATTATATATTATGAATATTCAATTTGTACACAAACCATCATATGTTTCAACTAACGTTCATTTAGGAAATGCGGGGGCAGGTGATGATGTAAAAAGTAAACCAACTTTTCCAAAAATAGATTATAGTCCATCTAGACAATTTATACTCGGCGAGTATAATAATAATATTCAGCCTACGGAATTAAGTACTTTATTCTCAAATAGTGATAAATTATATTATCATTCAAATAATCCTATTAATGGCAGAGATTTTGTTAATAATACTCGATTGGATGGAAATGGAGGAAATCGTGGATCATTTTATAAACCTAATAATTGGTCTCCTTATGATCTTAATGATAGTAAAATTCCTGGTACAAATCCAAATAGTCAGACATTTGCATACAATAATAATTCTGAATTTATACAAGGATCAATAACTAGAGCTTGGCCATCGTATAAATTTGATAATGCTAATAGTAGTACCGGAGGGTTAGAACAAATACCAGTAAGAAATGAGATAGAAGTAGAGCAAAAAATGACAGATGAGGAATATTACGCTGAACTAAAAAGATTAAAAGATGAAATGTATTAAATGAAATCATTAAATGATAATTTTATTTATAATATTAAATTTAATATTATAAATAATTAATTAACTAACTTATTGAATAATTTTCAATTGAGCACCAGCGAATACTTGGATCATAGATGTACATAAAACGAAAATTGTAGAAATAGACGCAGCACCTGTACCACCAACAACATTATAAAATAGCTGGGAATTCGATCCGAGAGTATTAACACCTGATATCAGACGTGAATTATCACAATGAAGATCAAAAGATGTAGCAACTACATACTTTTCGTTTAAATATGTATCAATAGGAGATTTGTAATCGTATGGGAACCAATATGTTAGAGCAGATCTAAGAACTGACGCAGGTGGTTGATTAGCCTGAGTAAGACCAACTATTGGACTAGCAGCAACAGTAAGATATGGAGTGCCGAGGCCTAATTCAAAAGGCATCTGAGTAGTGCTACATAGCTTATGATGCGTGCTTTCATAGTCATAATCTGGGATATCTAACGCGGCCACCGTCTCAACTAGCCCCGAAGATTGTTGGTAACTTTTGAGATTAGCAGGAGAAAATAAAGGCGCATCGACATTTGTCGCAACTGAAAAATCAAAAGCCAGATTTAGACCTGAATCGATCATATAATTAGGCGAATATTGATTATTAATAGAGAACTGACATTGAGTTGCTGCATTAAAATTGCGACGTAATGCCTGAGGTACACCATTAAAAAATCTTTTCTGTGTCCCATCTTGTACTAAATCTGCAGCCAATTGTGTCACTGCTATAATTTTATTAATACTCTGAGACGATACAGAAAATCGTTGATTAAATGAACCACCGCTATTAGTCTGTTGAAATGAGAAAACATTCTCAAACGGAATATTGATCGGCTCACCTGATCTCAAACGTGTTTCAATCAATTGATCTAAAACATTACTTTGAATCGATGCGGTTTCGATGTAAAAATTAATATCTTTCATATCATAAGTACATCTAGCTTGAAGACCTGCTATTGCATTTCCATTGGTTACATTACCACTCATTAAGACGCTAGTATCTGAAAGCGTAAGTCTTAGCTCTAAATCTCCCAATAAATTAGTATTAATATATGATGGGCTCATACTTTGTGTAGGAGAAATCCAGCTGTTGATGCTAAATGGGACGTATGCCAAATTAGCACCTCCCACTACTGCTGTGACGGCCGCATAATCATACAATAACGATGGCAAAGAACCTTGAAGACCTGCACGATTAGAAATTTTTTCATCACCGCCGTATACGTCGTTAAGCGTGTTAGCAATCAATTTATAATTTAGAAATGGTTGAGATATGATACCACCATTAGATATGATTGATAAACTCTCAATAAAAGAATAATCAAGATTTGTAGGAAGAGCCACGCCTTCAGTCGCAACCGCTCCACTAATTGAGGCTCTGACTGATCCTGTCATAGTAAGAGATGCCATATTAAGCATTGTATTAGATGGTAAACGTACAATAATTTGACCATTTGGATTAGCAATTTGAGACGATAAAGCTTGTAGACGTACTCTGTTTTTAGAAAAGGATAAACGATTAACGTAAAACTTTAAGGAATCTGGTACAAATACACTAGATGATTGATCTGAAATATTAGATGACATTATTATATATAATATAAAGATATTATATTTTATTTCTATATAAATATATATGAATGCCACCAAAAATAAATATTAAAAAGCAAATTAATAAATCATTAGAGAATACAAGATCTAAATTTAAAAAAAAGGTTATTAAAAATAATAAGCCAATTATGCCAAATAATTTGAACGTCGTAAAAGAAATCTTAACAGGTAGAGATGACTATCCTAGTAAGGTCATAAAAATATTAAAACAATATGGAAATGAACCTATTGTCGGTTTTAGTCTTAAAAGAACACCAGTCTCAAAACTTTTAGTTAATGCTTTATCTGTATCATCTAAAGGAGAATTTAAAGAGCGATTAAAGAACAGTGAATATGATCAATTATTTCATTTATATTTGGAAACTACTCTCCAATCTGGTAAAAAAATATTAGTTGAAAAAAACGAGGTTATAAATATGATGCCTTCATCTAAACGTCCAGATGAAGAAATAAGAGTAATTAATAAATTTCCAAATGGTTTGACACTAAATGTTATGATGGAAAAAACGAAAAAAGCAATGGGTGCTAATTTTTTCAAATATTCAGCAAATAACAATAATTGTCAAGATTTCATTGTGAAAATTATGAAGTCAAATAAAATAGGAAATTCAGAGGATATAAAATTTGTTAAACAGGATACAAAATTTTTATTCGAAAATATGCCTAACATCAGAAAAGCATCAAATACTCTCACAACAATTGGCGCAAGAGTAGACGTCTTAAAAAATATAATGTAATCATATTATATTACAGTAGAATTAGTTTTTTTAATTTGATTTAATTCTCTTTCATCATATTCTTCTTCTATACATACATCACGTTCGATTTTGATCCCCCAACATTGAAATGTTTTACATTTACTCTTATAACATAATGAAATTAATTTTAAAAATACACTCATAATAGATGTTATTAATATTATTGTTATTGGTTCACTTAACATATTTATTATGTATATATATATGTTATAAAATAAAAATACTATCATCAAATTTTTTTTTCTTTTTTTTAATTGGTTCATCTACATATTTATCGATTTTTTCCAGATTTTCATTATTTAAAACTGCTTCTTTTAAAGATATTGTTCCTTCTTCGATTTCCTCACCTATTAAAGCATCATTATTTTTATAATATTTTATTTTTAAAATGTCATCATCTATTAATGGATTACTATCCAAAGGTTTTTTAATATGGATAAAATATGTATTTGAAACCTCTACATTAGAAAATTTAACTGAATCTTTTTGTTTTTTAAATGTTGTTATTTGTTTAATATCTAATAACAACTCATTATCATCTGGTGGCGATTTTGAAGGAGTATTATTGAACCAATCTTTACCAATTATAGCGTGTAAATGTCCGCCAGGTTTTAACATCGCATAAGCTCTTAAAATAAAATCAAAATCATAAACATCCCTTAGTAAATTATTTTCATTTTTTCTCAAGTGAAAAGGTGGATTTGTGAAAATGTAATCATATATTGCTCCGCTAGTATATGTTAAAAAATTTTTATGATCACATAAATTTAATATAGGTCGTCCGTCTGCCATATCCTTTAATATTTTTCTATTGTCATCATCTAATTCAATCATATCAATTTTAAAATTTACATTTGTTAATTTCATTAAAGGAGCTATTAATGACCCATCTCCGGCTGTTGGTTCTAATATTCTAATATACTCGTCTGTTCTCTTTGATATATTAGATGAATTAATTAATGTCTGTGCTGATTCCGGATTTGTAAAATATTGTTGTAATCTCTCCTTTGTTGTTCTTTTACGATTTTCAAAGAATATTTTTTTAATTTCTTCTTTATCATCTTTAAAAAGCTTATCATATATGTCATTCTCTTCTTTATCCGTCAATCCATCTTTACCTAATCGCTTTTTTTCTTCCATTACTTTTCCTAATAATTTAGATTCATACTTTTCAAATACATATATTAGCTCATCGCCAAAATATGATATAAAGTATTTTATATTTTCGAGCTTAGCTTGACATAAAACATATAATCTTAGATCAATTGACGTAACATCTACGCTTTCAGATGTTGATTTATACAATCCCCACCATTTTGCATAATTTCTAATAAGCCAATTTTTACGCTCGTCTTGTGTCTTTAATTTTTTATAACTAGCCCAACCCTCGCGATATAATTTCATTTCTTGTTTTTTACGAAATCCAACATTAGCTTTCTTATATGTGTCTTCTTCTGGTACAAATAACTCATTACTAGTACCTTCTTTTAATGATTTCATTAATTTAACAGTAGGCAGGAATTCATCATTTTCTTTTTTCATTAATCTTGTCTCTTCTTTTACTGCTTCTCTTATTTCATTATTTAATTTAATAAAATTAACTTCTTTTTTTTGGATCCTTTCAAAAACTTTTTTATCAGTTTTAAATCCTAAAAATAATCTATATACATTTACATATCGTTCTTTAACTGGTAATGAAAAATGAGATTTATATCTTACTGCTCTAGCTATAATTTGCTCACTTAATGCGTCATTCCATTGGTGATCTAATAATATGATGTTTTGTGTGTTCTTTGTGTCAACGCCTTCAGCGCCGGCTCGTGAAATCAATAATACTCTACATCCTAATAATTCATTTTTTGATCCATACTCAAATGAATTATATAATAATTTATTTTTTTCTTTTTGTGTAGCAGTCTCTTTTCCTGTAATTCTTGTATAATTTATTTTATTATTATTTAATTGTTCTTCCATCAATTTTATACCCGTAGCATACATACCAGTATATATAATAAACTTTTGTTTTGGTTTTTCTAAAATCTTATCAATACACCATTTAATTTTTGGGTTCATCTCCATTGTTTCGTCATTTACAACATTGTTTATTTTTTTCTCTCTAATAAAAAAACTATTTTTTCTATCGTCTTCGTCATTTGGATTTTTATTATAATTATATGTTTTTTCCATTGCATCAGTCATTTCTAAAAATACTAATTCTTCTATTTTTTCTGGGAAAAATTCACTTGGTATTGATGGAACATAAGAAATTCTATATGAAAAATAATCTGTTATATTAGATGCTGATGTCATTACATTATCAAGAAAAGTAGCTTTTAATATTGGATCTCTTTTGTCCACCATTGCAATCAAATTCTCAATATCATATATCGAATTTACAAACGCAGTACCAGTTAAAAGTAATATTTTATCTGAATTCATTGCTCCATATTCTAATATATTGAATGCTCTTTTATTTTGTCTTGCTTCTCTTCCTATTATTTTTGTCGGTTCATCTGGATCAGTGATAATAGACATTTGTATCTCTGTTCTTAAATTATGAGCTTCATCTACAATTAATAAACAATTTTTCGCATTTTTTTTCTCTTTGGTAAATCTTATATATTTATCATAAGTTGTAAACATATATCTATTATCTTCTATTGGTACTCCATATTGTCTCATACCCTCAATAAAATTAAATAATAATGCACTCGGGCTAATACATATAACTTTATTATTCGGATATAATTTTAAATACCAATAAGCACAAACAACCGCCGTCAAAGTCTTACCAGATCCAACACCGTGAAACATAATAGCTCCGTTTAAATTACTATATACAAATTGTTTTATAAAATGAACTTGGTGTTTTTGTAATGATAATGGTTCTTCGTTTTCTTTTTTCTCTTTTCTTGGTACTAAAGGCGACTCTTTTATTTTTTCTTCATCAATTAAAAATTGCTCTTGTTGTTCTTTTGTATTTTGTGATGTATTATATTTTTTTAATATATTTGTGTTAGCTTTACTACTTGGTGATGATTTTAAATAATCTGGATAATCAGAAATATTTAATTTTATTTTTTTCATAAAATTAATTAAATCATTTTTTTTTAATTTAGTTATATATGTTCTTTTAACTTCTTTATTATTGGTTTTAATTAAATGTTGTTTTAGTATATCTTTTAATTGATATACTTTTAATAAATTTAATGTACTCATATATATTATATATATATATATATATAATATATTATATAAAAAGTTATAATAATTTATTTAATACAATGATGTCATTTTTATTATTACTTAATTCTTAAGAGCCTATCGGCTCTTAAGAATCAAGGCGCCGTATATTTTATGCTCTCAGGCTTTAAAATTCAGCAAATGATTTTTTAATTTTTCTAAAATCAACCCATTTTTTGAAAACCACCTTTTTTAAATTTTTTAATTTTTCCCCATTTTCCGAAAATTCACCCATTTTCCATAAAAAACGAGTTTTCAAAAAGTTCCTATATACATATATAG
>Ga0315277_10004440_pt1 | contig 18759 bp, 23 predicted proteins | sample YL17G05_15_MG_FD_203695 | JGI IMG/M metagenome (GOLD analysis project Ga0315277, IMG submission 203695) | Sediment microbial communities from Yellowstone Lake, YNP, Wyoming, USA - YL17G05_15 | ecosystem: Environmental > Aquatic > Freshwater > Lake > Sediment | place: USA: Wyoming | collected...
CAGGCGTATGCCGCTGCCATAGATCAGCTTGGCCATCAGTTGGTGCGTGCCCGACAGGCAGCCGATGAGGCGCAGCGTCTCTTCCTTCGTCAGGACGGTGGGCAGCCGTTTGGGGCGCTTGGCGCGCAGGGTGTCAACCGGCAGCGCCCATTTCGGCCGGATGACGCACGCCGTGGAACAAGATGAAGCGCTTGATCCAGTTGACGTAGGCCTCCTCGGTGCGGATAGAGTAATGCTTGAGGCGGATGGCGTCGCGAACCTGATCCAGAAGTTTCTTGGGGTGTTGTTCCGTCATAGGCCATTCCCTCCCGATTTGACAACGAAGCGAAGCTGGCTGTATACTGTAGGCGTCGTCGCATCTGTATCGTAAATCAGATTGCCCAGTTAAGACTCCACACAGTGTAGCCGAAATTCGGCATAAGCCGGGGTAGATAGACCGAAATCGTTCGGTCTACTCAATAGTTAGGCTGCATAATATCAAAGGATATAAATTGATACATAACATGACCCAAAGGAGCTAAAGATGGATATTGTCGCTTTAATCGTTTTTATCGTTGTTCAAATCTTGTTTATCCCCCTGGCCATTGTTGGCGTTATTCTTGTTTCTTACAAGCAGTTGATTGGTAGTAAAAAGCTAGGGGCTTCATCTACCGCCACTAAAGTAATAACCTATAGGTGGATGATGGATGTTTTTGGTTTGCGAGAGGATACAGCCTCAGTAAATTTGTCTGGAGGTAAAAATGGCAGAGCGATCTAGCCAACCTCAGAACCCATCCGCAGGAAATGAGCATCCCGAGGTATATTCTATCAGTCAGGACAAAGATGGCTCATTCCACTTCTCGCGCAGGGATTTTCTTTACGTCAGCGCGGCGGTAGGAGGAGCGCTACTGCTCCGGGGGGTTTGCCCGCGTTTCGGTGCAAACTCAGCACCCGGCGGGCCGATCCAAGCCGGGATGGCGCCTTTGCCCAGGGTTCCGATACATTCCGAGCCGAGTATTGCCTCAAACATCGCGGATACTCTACAGCCAAATGACCTTGTGCGTCTAATAAGCGATCGTCCTGACCTGGGCTGGGTAAAAGTTGCTACCCAGGGCGGACAGCAGGGGTGGGTGAAGCGCAGCTGTGTTGATTTTTCTCGGGCCATCAAGAGCAGTTCTCCGAATTTTGACTTGAATAGCACCTCAACTTCGACCCCCACCCCCACTCCCACACCTCCGTCCCTGACCTTTTCCGCCCAATTGCGCGGCGGGAATAAAGCCCCGAAAAGAGCTTCTGCGGCTGGACAGGCTCAGGCTTGTGGTGAACTCATTCTAAATGGGAGTTTCGAGTCCGGGAAGGTCAATTGGGCCGAATATACCACTGGAAGCATAATAAGCCTGGTGGCTGGTACCTACCATGGTGACTGGGCGGCCTGGTTCGGCGGCAATAATGCAGAAGAGAGGCTTACTCAGCTCTTCCACGTGCCGTGGGATGTCGAGGATGCTCAGACGTTGACATTCTATCTTTATGTGCTCACAACAGAGCCCGGCACTGGGGTGTATGACGTGTTTCGAATGCGTTTCCTCAATGCGGCTGGAAATCTCTTTCCCGAAACTGAGCTTCTGATTGCCGATAACAATTGGCCGGCGGGTTGGTACAAGTGGACGATAGATCTCACCGGAATGCGTGGTGTTGCCGACCAGAACATACAACTCCAGTTTGAATGTATTAACAATTCTACCAACAACACATCTTTCTATTTGGACTTGGTTTCACTGAATGTGACCTGCAGCCCCCCGCAGGTGTTTGTCTATTTGCCTCTTGTCGTGAAACAGCCCCCGCCTACTCCCACACCAACCCCATGCACCAGCGATTGCCCTGGCGACTGCCCTAGCTACTGCGGCACCGACTGCTCCACCCACTGCTCCAGCCACTGCTCCAGCGACTGCTCCAGTGATTGCCCCAGCGACTGCTGGAGCTATTGCGGTTCACATTGCGGTTGGGATTGTCCTAGCGATTGCTATTCTATCTGCAGTTACGACTGGTCTTGGTGATAAGCGTGGAAGTATACACTATTCCAATCTCCAATGCCGAGCAAGACAACGCCTATATCGTATACCGCCCATTGTTGGGACTGGCTTTTGTTGGCAACCAGGCCATGGCAGGTGTGGCAAAATCGCTGGCCGAAGAGCCGACGCGGCCGCTGGATGATGACGTTCATGCCTTTCTGGAAAAGATCGGCTTTCTATGCCCTGATCCTCCCGCACCCCAACTGCCGGCCGCGGGAGATTTTAGCCCTGCTGGCCTGACTTTGCTAATGACCAATCAGTGCCAGTTGCGTTGTACATATTGCTATGCCGCAGCGGGAGATGCTCCACCCCAGCATTTGTCCCTGGAAACAGGATACGCCGCCATCGACTATACCTACGAAAGCCTCAAAAGAATGAACCACTCCAAGTTCCGCATCGCGCTGCACGGCGGTGGCGAACCGACTTTTCCCTGGAAGACGATGAGAGACCTGGTGGCTTACGCCAAAGAGAAACCCATTCCCACCGAGGTTTCGCTGACGTCGAACGGCGTCTGGTCCAAGCAACAAACCGAATGGGTCATGGCCTATGTAGACTCTGTGGGCATATCCATAGATGGCAGCCCGCAGACGCAGGATGCCCAACGCCCGTTGGCCTCCGGCAAAGGGTCAAGCCGCTTGGTGATGCAGACTCTGCGGGAGTTGGAAGCGAATCGGTTTCCCTACGGGTTGCGGCTGACGGCAGTGCCTCCATTTGACCATTTGCTTGAAGACGTTCGCTTTCTTTGTGAGAATACCCGTTCCCAGCATATGCAAGTGGAGCCAGCTTTCCATCCCGAGCGCGGGGGGGGCTATAAATACAGACTGGAAGAAGGGATGCAATTTCTGCAGGCCTTCTTTGCCGCCCAGAGACTGGCCGAACAATATGGCCAAGAGCTTCGATGTGTTGGCTCGGATGTGGACAAGATCAGCCCAATACCGTGCGGTTCGCCTTTTAACTCGCTGATTGTCACACCGCAGAACAAGCTGGTTGCTTGTTTCGAGGTGACTGACGACAGTCACCCACTGGCCGAATTGATGACCATCGGGCGGATCACGCCGCAGGGCGTAGAGAGCGACGAAAAAGTGCGTTCAACTCTTCGGCAAAAGATTGTCGAGCGGCTCGCCTCATGCCGCGATTGTTTTTGTTACTGGACGTGCGCCGGGGGCTGCCTGCCCCGAACGCTCTTCCCGGGGCCTGACGGTCATCTGGAACATGGTGCCCACTGTGATTTGAAGCGAGTTTTGCTGCAGGAAATGCTCCTAAAGCAGATCGCGGCCGGGAATGGGCTGCGGAGGCGTGCCCCACAAAGAAGGGACGCAGGGGAGGTCCCGACTTCAGCGAGAAAAAACCATTGAAATTATTATTGGTAATGCCGCCTGGAAGCGCGTAGTATACAAAAACTGTATCCGGCTGGAATCACGGTGGGGAGCACTGTCCTTGGCCTCAATACATTTTTGGAGAGCGAGAATACGAACGTAGGCGACACTTATTTCATGGGATACAAGACCAAAAAAGGCACATTTATGGTCGTTGCTGAAACTAATTTTTGATGTATGGAGTAGCAGCCTAACACCGCATGAACCCGACCTGGCTAATCTCGCGCCTTTTCAACTGCTTCGCGCCTGAGAAGTTGCTGAGCCAACGACTTTGCTCACGCCAGACCCGCCAGGCGGGTTATGCAAATCGTTGGGCGGGCATTGCAAGAAACGTACAATGACGCATCCATTTGACTGCATTTCAGATTTCGTGTTTGTAGAGCACGAGGTAGTGTCATCTGATATCCTGCTAGTCCCAGGCGGATCCGTTCCTGCACAAATGCATCGGGCCATTGAGCTGTACCGCTCCGGTATTGCTCCTTGGATTCTGCCTTCCGGTGGCCCCTCACCACATCTCAAGGATTGGGCCTCGGAATGGGAGTTCTATAGAAGCTTAGCTGTGAAGGCGGGGATTCCTGAGAAGGCCATTCTTCAAGAAGACAGAGCGACCAATACACTTGAGAATGCAATGTATTCGTGGCGGGTAATCCAAGAGGCAGGTTTGCAGATCACGAAGGCTGTCTTGGTCTGCAAGGCACATCATTCTCGGCGTGCGCTCTTAACCTATCAAGCCATGTTTCCTCTAGGGGTTGAATTTACGGTATCACCTATCCTTGATTCCCGCAATATCGGTAGGGACAATTGGTATCTTGATGAGCAAAAGACCCACTACGTCTTTGAGGAACTGAGGAAGATTGGCAAATTCCTTGGGAAGTACGTTCCTAACTGGCTGGATGGGTGAGATGCAGGTTGGAAGTCATTTGTACCGCTTATTCGTGGCTGGTACAAGATAGCAGGTGTTGTCCTTCAGCACGGCAGCGGAAGTGCCCGCCCAACACGCGCTGCAGGCGACGCCGCTTCGCGGCCTTGTATCGCGGCACGATTTGGTTATGTGCGGTGTCTTTTCAAGCAAGGCTCGACGGGTAAGCCGCGCCGCGCCTGAGCTTTATCGTTATACAGCCAGAGGTTGTGAATCAGAGTAAGCGTTTGGAGGTTGGGGTGTGAAACCTGGTGAAAGGGTCCTGCTGTTTGCGCATCCGCGTTCGGGCAGTTCGAACCTGTACCAGATTCTGCAGTTGCACCCGGCGCTTGAAATCCTCGAGGAACCTTTCAACGAGAACTTTGTCAATTGGCAGCCGGAGAACAAGGACTATCTGGGATTGGTGCGAGACGTTGAGTCGCTTGATGAGCAGCTCGCCGAGATCTTCACGCGTTTCAATGGGGTTAAGGTACTAAACTATCAACTGGACGACGAGCTCGTTGAGCATCTATTGTTGCGACCCGACTTTTGTGTCATGTTTGTTCGGCGTCGTAATGTGCTGCAGACTGTTGTCTCAAATCTGATTGCCGAGCAAACTAATCTGTGGAAGAAATGGGACATGGCCCGTTCTTTGGAGACGTACTACGACGGGTTGCGGCCACTAGACCTTGATGATGTCCGAGTTAGAGTTGAGCGGCTGTCCTGGCATATGCAGTTATGCGAGTCGATTCTTGACAGGCGTGCCGATGGTCGTGTGTTGAAAATCGTGTATGAGGACTTTTACTTTGCGCCGCGCAAGGAGCAGGCAGAGTACGTCGAAGCGGTGTGGCGCTTCCTGGATCTTGAGCCTATCCCGACAACAGATCTGGAGTATTACCTACAGCCGGAATTGACCAAGCTGAACTCTCCCGCCACATACAGGTTCCTGCCTAACGCCAAAGAGATCAACGACTTGTGCGGAAGCGATAGCCATGGGTGGCTGTTCGAGAGTGGCGGCTCGGGTGCGGCTGTATAACAACGGCTTGGAGCGGACTGGCCTATCGCGGCACGAATTGAGGGTCCGGTGGAAAAGCAGCGATCTCTGCAGCGGGGGCTCCATCGTAAACCCGCCAGCCGCTCAAGCCCCACGTTGGGCGGCCTTAGCTGCTATGGAAAAGGGGAAAAATGAAAAGGCTTCTTCTCTTCCTAATCTTGATGAGTTTGCTGTTAGCAGGTTGCATTAGCACTTCGACTCCTGATGTAAAGTCAACTGCGCAAGTTGCCATTGCAGCCACACTGACCGCACAGCCGACGGAGACATCTATGCCGACACCGACGGAGACACCAACCCACACGCCAACTCGCGAGCCAATTCCCACTTTTCCTCCACCGCCGACAAAGACGCCCCGTCCCTTTACTCTCTCCTTAGAAACTTACAAAGGTCAAGGGTTCTCATTTCAGTATCCAGCCAATGCTCGGCTGGAAAACGTCGCCCCTACCAAGAGCGCAGGGCAAGTCATTTCCCCCGCAACAGCTGAGATTCGCGTTATTGGCCCCCAAGTTTGGATCAAACCAGGTGATGCCGACTGGTTCTACCGTGGTCCAGCGTACGAGTTGATAGTGCGGACCTATGAGAACCCTGAGGGGCTGGATGCAGAATCGTGGGCTCGGAATTATATCCTTACTTCTTGGCAGGAGGCTAGCGAGAGGCACCAGCCATGGGGTTCGTTGCCAGTGTCTGAGAAGGGGGAGATAGACGAGGATGAAGTGGGAAGTTCGATTGTAGCTGGTCAGCCTGCGTTCTGGGTTAGCTATTTCGCTTTTGACTCATACATTAGCGCTTACTACCTGACCAGCAATCACCGAGTAGTAGAGCTGAGTTTCAGGCTCTACCCCCTGGAGAACCAGCCATTGGCGATGGTCCAAGAAGATATGTATGCGTTGGTCTTGGGCACTTTCCGTCTTGAGGGGAAATGAATGGAGGTTGAGTATTGTAGAAGACAGGCCGCCCAGTTATGGTCGGCGGGGCGGTCGCCCACCCCGCCGCCACTCCCGAACCGGACGTGAGACTTTCACCTCATCCGGCTCTTCAGTACGTGGGTCTTTGTCATAGACACCATTTGCCGTGTACGCGGTCGTGGCAGTGACCGTGGAGCAGCACCAGGTTGGCATGGCGGTTGTTGTTCCGGTTGCCGTCCTGATGATGCACTTCCAGGATGTCTTCTGCCGCGAAGCGTAGCCCACACTGGGCACAACGGCCTTTCTGCTGCTTTAACAACCTGACCATCCGTTGCGGCTTCTGCGGGTCTCGGCCCAACCGTTGACTCCAATACAGCCAGTCGCCGTCGTAGGGGCTTTTGTCGCCACAGACCTTGACGTGCCGTGTTATCGGCGTATCTTCGTGGCGGGCCAGCGTGCTCGTCCCGTCGCTGAAAGCGTCTCGCGTGCCCTGGCGTTGCCAGTAGCGCTCGAAACGCCAGCCGGGAGACTTGCGCCGGTGGCGATACTGTACCCATTGGTACAGTTTGCGGTGGACCTGGCTATCTATGCGGGCGAAGGCGCGCTTGGCGACACACGCGCGATAGTACAGCGACCAGCCGCGGATGATGAGGTTGAGGGCCGCGACGAGGGCGGCTTGGGGCGCGCCCCGGTAGCGGCGGATGATAGTCTTGATTTGATCCAGGTGGCGCTGAATGGCCTCATCGCTCGGTTTGATGAGCGTCTTGATGCCCGGCTGTCCCCGGAAGGTGCGGGTGTGATACTGCCCCACCCAGTACTGCCGGACGTTGAAGCCGAGGAAGTCGAACCCCACGCGCCCCGCGTGCTCGTCGAGCGTATGGGTCACGTGAGTCTTGGCGCTGCTCAAGCGCAGTCCCACCTCGGCCAGCCAGGTTTCGGCGCGCGCCTGCGCTTCCAGCAGGGTCGCCAGGTCTTCACACAGGATGACGAAGTCATCGGCGTAGCGGATCACCACAATCCTGTACCGTCGAGAGACGGCGGCGATGGCGGTCTCGAAGCCGTGCAGCGCGACGTTGGCGAGCAAGGGGGAGATGATACCCCCCTGCGGCGTGCCCGCTTCCGGGAACAGGAGTTCGCCCTCATCCAGGATGCCTGCTGTGAGCCAAGCGCGCACCAGGCGAGCGAGTGGCCCGATGGCGTTGAGTTTCTTGAGCAGGGCGTCGTGGGAGATGCGGTCGAAGCATTTCTCGATGTCGGCGTCCAGGGCGTACTTGGGCTTGAGGCGGATGAAGTTGAAGATGGCCTCGATTGCATCGTGGGCGGAGCGCCCAGGGCGAAAGCCGTAGGAGTTGGGTTCAAATTGCGCCTCCCATTCCGGCTCTAGCGCCTGTTTGACCAGGGCTTGGCAGGCACGGTCGCGCATCGTGGGGATACCCAAGGGACGCTTTTCCGTCTTGCCCGGCTTGGGTATATAGACCCGTCGAATCCGGTCGGTTGTCCAGCGTGACGGGCGGCGCAAGGTCTTGGCGAGCCCGACCCGTTGTCTGGGCGTGAGCGAAGCCACGCCATCCACACCGGGGGTATGCTTGCCGCGATTGTCTTGTGTCACCTGCCGTACCGCCAGACAGCGGGCCGACCAGGAGCGAAGCAGCAGCCGTTGTAAGTTGTGGGCACGCTTCCAGTCACCACGGCGCGTGGCTTGGTAAATGCGCTTTTGGAGTCGGTAGACGTTGCGCTGGAACTGCTTCCAGGGTAACGCTGCCCAGTCTTCAGTATGTCGTGCGACATCTGCCATAAGACACGAACTCCGCCTGTACCTTTACCATCCCACATACCGGGCTCACGTCAGCGTATCCCTGACGTTACTCAGGGCCTTTGCTTCTTGAGCCATCCCACCCACCGCTGGCCTGCGGTTGGTTGCCTGCTCAGGTCACCCTGAGAGCCACCGATGGGTTACACCGTTCCGAGTGTCCATTTTGCGTGGTTTTAGGACGGTGCTTTACGCCGGGTCTTCTTCGGAGTGGATACCATACACCAATGTATTGTATGGCCCTAAGACCTTCCCCTTTGGGGGCCTGCCGTCTGCCTGGATGGGCAAGTAGCCGTTTGGCAGGTTCTCCATGACGACGCTTCAACCACACCTTCACTTTCGTTGTCCATAACCACTTACTTGGGGCGTCACCGCTTTCGGCTAGCAGATTATCCCCTTCCTACCCCTGCACTCCGACGTTTGATGACCAGTCTCCTGCCGTAGGGTAGTGCTGTCACTCCTCCACCTGGAGGATAGGGGTTGATGTTTCGCACGAGATGTGCTATCATCTCACCTATATGGGCACTCAGTTGTCAAGGTTCTTGACGGTCAGCGACCGTCTGTTCCTTGCCGCTCATCCCCCGTCGCTCAATGAGCGGCGGTTTCGAGCGAACGGGCCGCACACACTGCGTGGAGCCGACCGCGCCTGTCGGCGCTCGTTGTATCGCGGCTTTTTGGCTTTCATGGTAGACTTGTTCAGTGTGACGGTTCTGCAAACCCGGCGCGGCGGCTCACGCTCACCGCTAGGGTGCGACACGAAGTCGTGCAAGTAGCTGTTGAGATTGCCATATCATCAAGACTCACGGCAGTATGGCAAGACTCAACCCGGTGTTCTGCCACCGGTATCCTACCCAGACATGCGTCACTGGTAACGGTGGGGTATGAAGCTCTGGGGACGAGTGTATCCCTCATCCCGATTGGGATGGCAACGGAATCGTGAGAGGACGTTGCGACTGCCAGCACCAAGGCGGTCGGGGGCTCGGATTGCGTAGTATGGGTTAACATATGTGAACCGCTGATAAACGTCGTAATTTGCGACAAGCCAAAGGTGCTGACTTGCCCCACAAGGGCACAAAGGCTTGGGCCAAGAGGCAAGGGGTCAGGTATGGGTGCTCCTAACTCACCCATCGCAGATGCCGAACCTCCGGCGGAGAGGCGGAACCTAACCTACGCAGGTACTGGCACGGAACGTGGTAAGCCCGTAGGTCTCCCCCGAGTGTGTTGTGAGAGGGAAAGCGAGCCGCAAGGTGAGCCGATGGGCCTGCGGGTAGAGGATGGTGGAAGAAGCGAATGCCTCCCTGTAGTGGGGAGGACAGGGGTTGAACTTGGAGAGTGCGCCGTGAGAGCATTCAAAAAGGTACATTATCCCACGCGAAAGCAGGCAGACTTCCTATCCAGGTCGCTCGTCACGAGAGAGCTTGGCAAACTGCCATTAAGAGGGAAAGCAGATGACGGCGGGCATAGTCCTAGCTGGTGCGCCCTCTAGTGGAGCGATCCACGTGGCAGCTCCAAGTGGGTATCGTGAAGTTGTGATAGAAGTTATCTATCGCAGCGGGTCCTACCAAGGGGCCTTTGAGCGGCTTGAGCCGGATGACGCGAAAGTGTCAAGTCCGGTTCTTAGGGGGGGGAGCGGCGGCAACGCCGCTTCCCCACCCGACTTTTGAAAACTCATAGGATAGATTGTCGCAAACTAATTGGAATCGACTTGATCAAATCAACATCAGAGGAGACTCATGAAAGCTATTGTATATGAGAAGTACGGCTCACCCGACGTTCTTCATCTCACAGAGGTAGAAAAGCCCATTCCTACGGACGATCAAATACTGATCAAAGTTCATGCAGTATCCATAAATGGGTCGGACAGGGAAGGACTAATCGGCAAACCGCTGTATGTTCGTGCCGGAGGGCTCCTAAAGCCCGGCAATAAGATACTCGGGGCGGATATCGCCGGTCAGGTGGAATTCGCAGGCAAAAACAATACGGAGTTTCAGCCAGGAGATGAGGTATTTGGGGAACTCCCACTCTATCATGGCGGTTTCGCAGAGTATGTCTGCACTACTGGAAAAACCATGACGCTGAAACCAGTCAGCCTAACATTCGAACAAGCCGCAGCCATCCCGCAAGCAGGAGTGATCGCCCTCCGAGGGATTCGCGAAAACGGGAGAGTACAACCCGGCCAAAAGGTCCTGATCAATGGTGCGGGTGGAAGCGCCGGGTCGTTTGCTATACAGCTTGCCAAACTGTACGGGGCTGAAGTGACCGGGGTGGATAACGCGGGCAAGTTGGACTTCATGCGCTCGCTGGGCGCAGACCACGTCGTAGATTACACCAGGGAAGACTTCACCAAAAGCGGGAAACAGTATGATCTGATCCTTGACCTTGTCGCCCATCGTTCGGTTTTCGCCTATCAGCGGGCACTACGACCCAATGGAACTTATTTCTTCGTCGGAGGTTCCGTGGCCGTAATTTTCCAGATATTGCTTCTGGGACCATGGATTAAAAGAACCACGGCCAAAAACATACGCATATTGGCGGTTCCGCAGAACAGAAAAGATTTGATCTCTATCAAAGAGCTTTGTGAAGCTGGCAAAATTGTCCCTATTATTGATAGGCGATATTCATTGAGCGAAGTTCCGGAAGCGCTTCGGTATGTTGGGGAAGGGCGCGCCAAAGGAAAAGTAGTAATTGTTGTGGGACAAAATAGCAAAACCTAACAACGGCGTGCAGTCCGACCGCCTTCGGCGCGGGTACGCAGGCTTCTCGGAGCAAGCGGTGGTTTCGGTTTTTGAAGGTCATGTCGCCAGAACCGGCGGCGGCTGACGCCGGGCGTTAGGTTTTGCAGCTTTCAGGATGTATTGTCGCAAATTAGTCTGAAGATTAACGGATCAAAGCAACTTTGGAGGAAACTCATGAAAGCAATTGTCTACACAGAATACGGACCACCAGATGTTCTTCACCTCACGGAGGTAGAAAAACCTACTCCCAAGGACAATGAAGTCCTGATAAGAATATATGCGACAACAGTAACCACCGGGGACTGTAACGCGCGAGGCTCTGTCTTTGTCCCTCCCGGGTTCGGGTTCGCCCAGCGATTAGTGTTTGGCCTGAGGAGGCCAAAAAGAACCATACTCGGCGTGGACCTAGCCGGAGAAATTGAAGCAGTAGGCAAAGATGTAAAGCTCTTCAGGAAAGGCGACCAGGTTTTTGGAATCACCGGTGCTAGCATGGGTGCTTATGCCGAGTATGTATGTATGCCTGAAGACGGCAGATTAGCAATCAAGCCGGCCAATCTGACCTACGAAGAAGCCGCTGCCGTTCCTTTTGGGGCGATAACAGCGTTGTATTTCCTTCGAGACAAGGGAAATGTACAGCACGGACAAAAAGTCCTGATTAATGGCGCTTCCGGAGGGGTAGGTACTTATGCGGTGCAGCTCGCCAGGTACTATGAGGCAGAAGTCACCGGGGTATGCAGTACCACGAATCTGGAACTGGTGAAATCCTTGGGAGCCGATAAGGTCGTTGATTACACCAAGGAGGATTTCACCACAAGCGGTGAGACCTATGACATGATTCTCGACACGGTGGTAGGCAAGACCTCATTTTCACGTTGTAGGGACTCGCTAAATCGGGAAGGACTCTATCTTGCAGTCGCCGGTGGGCTGGGAGTGTTTATTCAAATGGCATGGACATCAATGACAGGCGGCAAGAAAGTATTGGCTGGGGTGGCACCCGATCGCAAAGAAGATTTACTTTTCCTCAAAGAGCTGATTGAGGCGGGAAGGATCAAGCCGGTCATTGATAGATGCTATCCGTTGGAACAGATGGCCGAGGCCCACCGATACGTGGACAAAGGACACAAAAAGGGCAATGTGGTCATCACTGTGGCACACAGTAGCAAAACCTAACAACGGGTTGCAGCCGACACGCTCCGCTTCGCTCCGCGTGCGGCTGAACCCGACCGTTAGCCCGCCTATCACAGCGGTAGATACACATGCCTATTGAGGATCTCTCTGCAATTCTGAACCAAACACGGGAAGAACTTGTCTGTCAGGCAGATTCACATACCCGTACCGTTCAGGCATGGCTATCCTCACTTGCACCTGCTGCTGCTTGTCTTGAGGGAATCGGAGTGAAGGCCACTTCCACCGGGCTGCCAATTCCGCTGCTTAACCTTGTTCTCAGCGGGAGCTATCCGCCTGGCACATCAGACGAGATCATTGTTAGCGAAATCGAGGCAGTCAAAGCCTTCTTCGCTGAACGGAACGTGCCGTGGTACTGGTGGCTGGGGCCGAACCATCGCCCCCCGCATCTGGCACAGCTCTTGGAGCAGCAAGGCCTGGTACTTGACCATCCGCTCTTGCCAGCCATGATAGCCCCCCTGCCGCCCCCTGATATCGGCCTCAATGGCGGCCTCAAAGTCTGGCTGGCAGCCACTCGCTCTGATCTCGAAGCCGCCAGCAGGATTCGGCATGTTGCGTTTCGTTTTCCAGAAGGGGCGGGACTCGACTACTTCGAAGCGATGGCTGATGATTGGCTGGCCGGGAACCCGGCCAGGCTGTTTCTGGCTAGCGTAGGGGATTGCCCACCGGCTGCCATTGGCGCACTGGTTGTGGCGAACGGGTTGCCGGGGGTCTACGTGATGGCAACTCTGCCGGAACGGAGGAGATGCGGGCTGGGCAAAGCAGTTCTATCCCGCATTCTATCTGAGGCAGCCAATGAAGGACATCGCTTTGCCGTGCTTACGGCCTCCCGGTTGGGCTACCTGCTCTATCAGCAGTTTGGTTTTGAACACGTCTTTGACTATACTATCTATCGCCCGGCTCTGGAAGGATAGTCGGGAAGCGGCGGGCTAACCTGCGGCTGCACCTGACGCGGCTATCATGAGCGGTTGTGGGGTTGGCTGGGCCTGCTACCGAGGTCTCTGCCGGAGGCTCATCGCCAGAGCCGCCGCGCAGGTGAGCCGCTACCGTTGGCCAGATAGGAAGAGAAACGAGGAACCCATGAATCCGAAGATTGTTGTCAGGAGCGAAACCGAGGCCGACGTGAGCGCGATAACCGAGGTGACAGTCGCCGCGTTTATGACCCTGGATATCAGCAATCACACGGAGCAGTTCATCATCGAGGCGCTACGCGCAGCCAAGGCCCTCACGATATCTCTCGTCGCCGAAGTCGATGGCCGTGTGATAGGGCATATTGCATTCTCTCCTGTGACCATTTCGGACGGCACTCGGAACTGGTTCGGCCTTGGACCTGTTTCGGTGTTGCCGGAGTACCAGCGGCAAGGCATCGGCAAAGCCCTGATACGGGAAGGGCTGTCACGGCTGAAAGATATGAATGCTCAAGGATGTTGTCTCGTGGGACATCCGGATTACTACAGGAAATTCGGGTTCAAAAACCTACCGGGATTTGTGCATGAGGGAGTGCCACCGGAGGTCTTTTTCGCTCTGTCTTTCGACGGGCACACTCCGCAGGGCACCGTCACTTTCCACGAAGGATTCAAAGCGGATGGCCAACAAGAGGGTGCAGGCGACGCTTTACAGCGCGCCTGACCCTCGGCGCTAGGCGTGACGCTGCGCGTCACGCCTAGCGGCGCGGCGGACTGGCGTCCGCTTGCTAGCCTGCGGCTCGCTGACGCTCGCCTCCGCCTAGGTCATGGTCGGCGGGGCGGTCACCCACCCCGCCGCCACTCCCGAACCATACGTGACACTTTCGCGTCATACGGCTCTTCAGGATATGGGCCTTTGTCATAGGTACCCTGTGCCGTGAACGACGTCGTGACAATGACCGCGAAGCAAGCGCAGGTTGTCGAAGGCGTTGTTGGTGTGGTTCTCGTCGTGATGATGCATCTCGATCACGTCATCTGTCGTGAAGCGCAGCCCACAGAATGCGCAACAACCACGCTGTCTTTTGAGCAGCCGTGTGACCCGTCGCGGTTTGCTTGGATCACGTCCCAGCCGAGTTGACCAGTAGACCCAATCACCGTCCCTTCGGCTACGCTCAGGGCAGGCTCCGGGGCTTCTGTCCCCCTGCACTTTAACAAAGCGACTGACCGCCGTCGTTTGGTGAAAGCTGAGGACGCTTTCACCATCGCTGAAGCGCACTCGCCCATTCACCTTGCGCCAGTAGCGGGGATAGCACCACTTGCCGCTCTTGCGTGGGTGGCGGTATCTGGCCCAGCGGGTGAGTTGGTGGTAGAGGATGTTGTCCAGGATTTGGCAGTCGTGTTTGGCGACGCAGTACTGGTAGTAGTTGGCCCAGCCTTGGATCACAGGGTTGAGGGCATAGACGAGGCCCGCTTGCGGCGCACCACGATGGTGTTGGATAATGTCCCGCAGCTTGTCCCGTTGGCGTTGCAGCGCCTTGCGACTGGGTTTGATGAGGGTCTTGTAACCGGGTTTACCCCGGTACGTGCGAGTTCGATGCCTGCCCACCGGATACTGTCGCACGTGAAAGCCCAGGAAGTCAAAGCCGATCCTCCCGTCGTGGGGTTCGAGGGTGTGGGTGATGTGGGTTTTTTCGGGGTGGAGTTGCAGGCCGATGTGTGCCAGCCATTGCGCTGCCACGGTTTTGAGATGGTGGAGGGTATCCAGGTCGTGGTGGAGCACCACGAAGTCGTCGGCGTAGCGGATGACGCCGGGCGGCGACTTGGCGGGTGCCGCCTGACGCAGGACAGTTTCGAGGCCGTGGAGGGCGATGTTGGCGAGGAGGGGTGAGAGCGGGCCGCCTTGGGCTGTCCCGGCTTGTGGGAAGATGGTCTCGCCGTGGTCAACTATTCCGGCTTTGAGCCAGCCACGCACCAGGCGCTCTATCGGGCGGATGGTGTGCAGCTTGTCCAGGATGGTGTCGTGCGAGATTCTGTCGAAGCATTTGGTGGTGTCGGCGTCGAGGACGTACTTGGGCCTGAGGCGGATGAAGTTGAAGATGGACTCGAGGGCGTCGTGGGGCGAACGTCCTGGGCGGAAGCCGTAGCTGTTCGGCTCGAACCGTGCTTCCCATTCCGGTTCCAGTGCCAGCTTGACCAGGTCTTGAAGTGCCCGGTCTAGCATCGTGGGGATTGACAAACCCCGCCTTTCCTTCTTCCCCGGCTTGGGGATGTACACCCGCCGCAACGGGGCAGGTGTGTGGTGTGTCAGGTTTCGCCGGTCCTCAACCATCCACATCCGTTGGCGCGGGGTAAGCGAAGCTACCCCATCAACCCCCGGTGTGCGTTTTCCGCGATTGTCCTGTGTCACCCGACGGACTGCCAGACAGCGTGCCGACCAAGAGCGTAGGAGCAACCGTTGTAGATCGTGGACGCGCTTGACGTCGTTCCGGCTCGCGGCTTGGTAGATGCGCCGTTGCAGGCGGAACACGTTCTTCTGGATGTCCTTCCAGGGGAGCGTGTTCCAGTCTTCAGTCCGTTCCGAATACGGCGTATTCGTTTCGTCTGCCATAAAACCTTTCCTCCTTCGGTACCTCTACCTGCCCGTATCCCGGCCCCACGTCAGCATATCCCTACCATTACAACAGGGCTTTGGCTTCTTGGGGCATCCTTCCGTTCCGATCACTTTTGGTTGGTTGCCTACTCCGTCTTTGCGGAGAGCGCCGGACGGTTCCACCGTTCCGTGTATCCACTTTGCGCGACGTTAGGTCGGTGCTTTACGCCGGGTTCCATATCGAGTGCCGCCTGGCTTTCGCGTGGCAAACCAGGCCGGGAACCGTTCCCTTTTGGGCCTGCCCAATAGCCAGCGTGGGCAGGGTCTCCCTGACGACGCCTCATCACACCTTCACTTGCGTTGACCATCGCCGCTTGCTCAACGGGGTTACCGCGTCTGGCTCGCGATTTACCGCCTTTTCGTCCTCGCTTCCGACATTTGATGACCAGTCGCCTGCCGTAGGACGATGCTCACACCCCAGCACCTGGGGTGGTTGGAATTGATGTTTCGCACCAGATGTGCTATCATCGCACCAACGTGGATACACCGTTGTCCAAGTTCGTGGTGATCTTGGCGTCCGTTGCTCGCCAAATTCACCGGCGACCTTTGCCTCCCATCCCCCGGATTGCTCCGGTTTCGGGAGAACGGGTCGCACCATTGGGTTGGAGCCGACTGGGCTAATCTCGGCGCTTTTCAATTGCTCCACGCGCTTTGGAGTTGTCTGGCTGGCGAAGGCTCTTGCCCGCACCCGCCCAGCGGCTCAACCAAACCGCTAGCCGGCATGTCCATCAGGGTGAACTGGGCATAGCAGATTAGTAGAGAGACTTTATGGAACCCATCGAGCGAGCTTCAAAGCTAAGGCAAGAAGCTGACTTTATTCTACACCAAGTCAAGGTATACGATATTTTGCGTCCGCATGGGACAATAGTGCCGACAGGGAGTTACTTTCTCGACGTGATGGCTTATCCAGATATCGATTTGTACTTCAGCAAAGTATCGATTGACCAACTCTTCGATATCGGTGGTCAACTGGCAAGATCTGATATGGTTTTCCGAGTGGAATTCGAAAAGTCAAACGAGCCTCGATTACCAGGAGGCCTATATCTGAAGCCACGAATCGCATACGGAGATTGGGGTCGTCCGTGGAAGATTGATATCTGGTCTCTTGATGACAAAGTGATAGAGCAGCTAATGCAGCCGATGTGGCACTTTCGAAGCAAAATGACAGCACAGCTACGGGAGCAGATAATTCGCTATAAACTCTCAGTCATGACCAAGTTAAATCGGCCTCCGATGAATAGTGGATATTTCATCTACAAAGCATTCATAGACGAAGGGATGACAGAATCTCATCAGGTGACAGCATACTTGATTGCGAATGGTATCCGTATGGAACTGGGGTAGGCAGCGTTCTCGTAGTGATTGAACGAATGAACCACGCACCGGGAGCGATGGAAGAGACGGTGGGAGAAACAGCCTGCCAAGGAAGGTGAACCATGAAAGTGAAGGTGTTTAATGTATTTGCCATAGTCATACTGACGATCGCATGGTGGCTGGTTGCAGGTTTTCTATTTGGAGCCCGCCTCGACAGGCTGATCGCATTGACGATCACAGGTTGGTTGTTTGCATCAATCGTAGTGCTAGTCGCCAAAAAAGCAAGCCACACGGTCTGGATCATCTATGCTGGACTTGTCATCCTTGTGGCGCTGTTCCTGCCGGACACCACGATTACAGAGATCTCAGCCCGCCTGCCGCAGCCATTCGAAGACCCAATGACATTCACGATTCTTCTGACACTTCCCGTTGCGTTAGTCGTTGCAGCCTTGCTCCTGTATTCGGGGCTGACCCTTCACAAAAAGCGGCAAAATGCAGACTTGGAAGATGACGGGATGGTTCCCTATTCTGTGACATAGGCCGGAGATATTTGTGGCTTCGGTAGACCCACGGCAGAGAAGAAATCAGTGGCGCCGAAGTCAGCCAAGTTAATCGCGGCACGTTGCATAGCACTGGTGCCTTTGTTCGGCCCCCGTGTCTTGACATCGAAGTTCTCCATCAAGGCCACCCCTGCGAACAAGGACCCGCATTTGTCAGGGCGGGAGAAGAACTTGGCGATGAGACTGAAAGGTTTGAAGATACTGTTCTTGCTTTCCAGCGCATTCGTGGTCGTTGGCGTGCCCTGCTTGACCGAGAGCTGCAACAGGAGGTTGATGGCGTGACCGTGTTTCTTGACAAAACGACGCAACCGGCGAGCCAACCTTTGTACACTGGCGGTTTGAATGATGATGGAGGAATCTTCCAGTTGCGAGATGAGGCCTTCCAGCATCAGCACACACACGCTTTCGTAGCCCGGCGAGAAGGCCTTGAACGCCAAGGCCAAGATCGGTTGCAGCCGTTTGCGCAACAGCCGACGCTTGAGTTGGCGTTGTTTCTTGCGCTCTTCCAACGGCAAGCCCTTGGGCACGTCCAAGGTGACTTCGCGCACAGCCTCGTCGAACAGCCGGACGATCTGCCGCATGAGATGCACGCTGTCGCGCAGGTGCGTCAGGTGCAACCCCGCTGCGCTCATGAACTTGTTGTACAGCACATCGAGATCGGTCAAGAAGTGGGTCGGACGGAAGTGGGTACCGACAGTGTGACGCAATTGCGCAGGGATGTCCTTGGCTTTCCGCGTCACACACCGCACACTGCGAATCAGGCCGTATTCACACATGGTAACACCCAAACTGTACGCCCGACGGGCCATCTTGGGAAAGGTCTCGTCATACATCAGAAACCGCGCTACTGCTTGGCGACACTCATTCAAGCGCGCCAGTGCTGCCTCGGCCCGTCTCCCCACCCGTTCCGTCAAGCGCTGGATGTGCCCAAACGATACCGACCTGGCGTACACAAACCGAATCAGGAGCTGGATCTTGCGCACCGACAAGCCCAACTTGAACCGGCTCAGCCCAATCAACCGGTTGACTTGCTCCCACCAAGCCCGACGTGCTTCCACTTGCCGCGCCCGTTCCGGCGCAACGATCTCCTTCCCACACTGCTTGCAGCGCCGCCGTTGGATGAGCACTCTCTGTACTCCCAGCCACCCCATGGTCAACATCAGCATCCAGTTCAGGACCCAGTAGGTACCGTTCGGTGAGTTAGTCAAGAGGTGTCGCCTGTTTTACGGGGGCCATTTTCGGCCCCGCCCACGAGTAACACGGGTAATCGGATACATCAGGTAGGTGATCGGCCATAAGCTCCTCCAGTGTGAATGTGC
>Ga0315277_10004441_pt1 | contig 18755 bp, 16 predicted proteins | sample YL17G05_15_MG_FD_203695 | JGI IMG/M metagenome (GOLD analysis project Ga0315277, IMG submission 203695) | Sediment microbial communities from Yellowstone Lake, YNP, Wyoming, USA - YL17G05_15 | ecosystem: Environmental > Aquatic > Freshwater > Lake > Sediment | place: USA: Wyoming | collected...
CGCTGATCGAGAACGCTTCCCGCTACCTGCAGGGCGGTGAGATTCTCGAGCTGGAACCGGTCGATCCGGCAATCCTGCGCAAGGAATTCCCGGATATCGTTGCCGCCTCCGTTGAGACGGTGCGCGGTCGCGCGGCCGCTCCCGGCGCTGCTCCGAGAGAAGGGGCGGCACCCACCGGCGAGGGGGCTTTGGGACGGTTCTGCATTGACTTCACCGCCCGCGCCAAATTGGGGGAAATTGATCCGGTCTTCGGCCGCGATCGCGAAATCCGTCAGATGATAGACATTCTCGCCCGCCGCCGGAAGAACAACCCGATCGTCGTTGGCGAGCCCGGTGTCGGCAAGACCGCGGTCGTCGAGGGACTGGCGCTGCGGATCGCCGAAGGCGACATCCCCGCCATCCTCGCTGATGTGTCACTGCTGGTGCTGGACTTGGGACTGCTCCAGGCGGGCGCGGGGGTCAAAGGCGAATTCGAGAACCGCTTGAAGCAGGTCATCAGCGAAGTTAAAGGGTCGCCGAAGCCGATCATCCTCTTCATCGATGAAGCGCACACGCTGATCGGCGCCGGCGGCCAGACCGGCGGCTCCGATGCCGCCAACCTGCTCAAACCAGCACTCGCGCGCGGCGAATTGCGCACCATCGCCGCTACGACCTGGTCGGAATACAAGAAGTACTTTGAAAAGGATGCCGCTTTGGCCCGCCGTTTCCAACTCGTCAAGCTCGACGAACCGTCGGTCGCCGACACGATTGTGATGCTGCGCGGCCTGCGCGAGAAGTATGAAGCGTCGCACAACGTTCAGATTCCCGATGCCGCGCTGGTCGCGGCCGCCGAGTTGTCGGGACGGTACATCTCCGGACGCCTCCTCCCCGACAAAGCGGTCGATCTGATCGACACCGCCGCCGCCCGGGTCAAGATCGGTCTGTCGGCCCGCCCTGACTCGGTCGAGGACGTCGACCGGCAGATCCAGGCACTCACGCGCGAGCGCGATGCCTATCGCCGCGATCTGGCGGCGCGGGGACAGCCGGATGACAACCGCATTGCCGACTTGAACAGCCGCATCGAGGCTCTTCAGAAACAACTGAAGGAGATGACCGACCGCTGGCTCACAGAAAAGGCCGCGGTCGATCGCTACCTGCAGATTCGCGACGGCATCGTCAAGACGTCCGCCACGTCGGCAGGCAAGACATCAGGCGATCTCAAGGAGGCGCTGGCCGAAGTGGAGAGAATTCAGGGAGCTTCATCCCTGATTCCCCTGGAAGTCACGCCCGATGTGATCGGCCGTGTCGTCGCCGATTGGACCGGCATCCCGGTCGGCAAGATGGTCAAAGATGAGGCCAAGACGATTCTCACCTTTGACGAGCGCCTGAAGGAGCGGATCAAAGGGCAGGACTATGCGGTGCAGGCGGTCGCCACCGGGATTCGCGCCGCCAAGGCGGGATTGCAGGATCCGGGCAAGCCGATCGGCGTGTTTCTCTTCGTCGGCCCCTCCGGCGTCGGCAAGACCGAAACCGCGCTCGGCGTCGCCGACCTCCTCTTCGGCGGCGAGCGCTTCATCACCACCATTAACATGTCGGAATTCCAGGAGAAGCACACGGTTTCGCGTCTGATCGGCTCACCGCCGGGGTATGTCGGTTTCGGCGAAGGCGGTGTTCTGACCGAGGCGGTGCGTCAACGCCCCTACTCCGTGGTCTTGCTCGATGAAGTCGAGAAGGCCGATCCCGAGGTCATGAACCTCTTCTATCAGGTCTTCGACAAGGGGATGCTCTCCGACGGCGAGGGGCGGGTGATCGATTTCAAGAACACCGTGGTGTTTATGACGTCGAATCTGGGCACCGACCCGATCACCGAGATGGGCCTCCGCGAGCCGCCCCCATCGCATGACGAGGTGATCGCGGCGCTTCGTCCGATTCTCAACCGCCATTTCAAGCCGGCGCTGGTGGGACGGATGACCATCGTTCCCTTCTTCCCGCTCTTGCCCGAGGCGATCAAACGGATCACCGTGCTCAAACTGGCACGCTTGGTCGACCGGCTGCGCGAGAGCCACAAGATGACGCTCGCTTATGACGATGCGGTCGTCGAGACGATCACGGCGCGCTGCACCGAGGTGGAAACCGGCGCGCGCAACATCGACCACATTCTGCAGGGCACGCTGCTGCCGCGGATCTCAACCGAGATTCTCGAGCGTATGACGCTCGGCCCGCTCCCGGGACGTTTGCAGATCGGCATCGACAGCAATGGTGAATTCGCGCTGACGTTTGGCAATGGACAATGAGGCAGAGTAGGGGCGCACTACAATACGCCCCTACATGGATGCACTGACATGAATCCACGCCGGCCCGGTGACTCCGAGCAGACGGTCATGCTTCCCGACCGAATCAATGATGTCGCCGTCGAATTCGATCCCGGCGTCAACCGCCAGGTCAGACAGAGTCTGGTCGATCTGCTGGCGGCGGCCGTCCACCCGCGGGTCGCGCCGGAATTCACGCTGGCAACGGTATTCATCAGCTCCGCGGCCGACCGTCATCAGCTCCCCAGCCGCCATGCGATGGGCCGCGCGGTGGACATTTCACGCGTCAATCGTAAGCGGCTGGCGATCTTCTACCCGGGCGACCCCGAGGTCCGAGGCATTGTCGATTCATTGATCCTATCCCTGCGAATCTGCGGTCCCACCTTCGTGGCGCGGGAGATCTTCGGCCCGGGACCCCCGCCGCACGGCGTCAAGCTCAAGCTCGGTCAACCGTGGCTGCGCGTAAAGGACCATCTCGACCACATCCATCTCTCCGAGGGAGACCGCGAAGCGATCATCGGTTGCCCTTGGGATAACCGGAGGCAGGAATCATAAGCGCCATCCGGGCGTCTTCGGCCTGAACTGTTTCGACGACTGACCATGAGTAGAGAGTCGTTCATCGGTGATATGCGTGCCTCCTTGGGGCGCGATCCGTCCCTGAGGCACGGACAGCCGGATCGCGACGACCTGCGCGCGTATTTCGAGACGCTGCGTGATAGCCCGGATGCGGCGCTGGCGGCGTATCGTGAGTACGCCGGATCGTTCTATGTTCACATTGTCCGCACGTCGGCGGGCGCGGGCGCCGATGTCACCTGGCCGGGAGGCGCCTGCGATCGCTGGAGCGAACTGGTGGCTCGGCCAAGCGATCAGCATCGCCGTATCATCGACTGCGAGGGATATGCGTTCGTTGCCGCCGAACTCTTGCCCGCCGCCGGTTGGACCTTGCAGGGATACGCCGTGATCTATCTGGCCTCCTCGACCGATCCGGCGGACTTGCACATGGTGGCGGTGCTGGAGTATCCCGGTGACCCGCCCCGGCGCGTGTACATCGGCAGCGAACGCGCCAGCACCAGTTGGCTCACCGAGGCGAATGCGGTCTTCCCGCAAGGATCCGTCAATGCCCGCATCACCGGGGTTGCCGGCGCACCGCAGGATGCCATCGACGATATGCAACGGCAGATCGATTCCGGCGAGGCGCGCGAAGTGGCGCCGCTGAGCGAGCGCCGCTCCCGTGCGCCGGATCTGCGCGAAGAATAGGTAATCATCAGGAAAGCAAGCGAGGTCACATATGGCACCCCCACCGGCCGACCAGGCCATTTTCACCTTCCAGTCGCAGGGGTACTCCGACGAACTGCGGGTGTTGCGCTTCTCGGGCTCCGAAGGGTTAAGCGAGTTGTTCCACTTCGGCATCCAACTCGCCGCGCGTGATGCCGACATCGATCTGGACGCTGTGGTCGGTCTGCCCGCCCAACTGGACATTCGTCACGGCGATGACGTACGCTCGCTCTTTGGGATTATCAGCCGTTTCGAGCAGGGCACATCCGGGGGGACCTTCACCCCGTATTTCGCCGAGCTGGTGCCCACAGTCTGGCTCTTAACGCAAAGGACCAAGAGCCGGATATTCCAGCACGTCACGGTGCGGGACATTGTGCAAAAGGTGCTGACCGACGCCCAGGTCAAGAGCGACTACTTCCGCTTCGCGCTCCAGCGCACCGACTATGTCAAACGCGAGTACTGCGTCCAGTACCGCGAAACCGACTGGAGCTTCATCTCCCGCCTCCTGGAAGAAGAGGGGATCCTCTACTTCTTCGAACACGCAAAAGGCAAGGACGTCCTGGTGATGGCCGATTCCAGCCAGGTTCATGTGCCCATTGCCGGCAACAGCACCGTGCTCTTTCGCGATCCCTCCGGCCTGGTTGAAGTCGAGGAGTTCGTCCACGATCTCCGCTACTCGCAGCAGATCCGTCCGGGGAAAGTCACGCTGCGCGACTTCAATTTCGAACGGCCGACGCTCGATTTGACCCGCGACGATGCCGCCAAACGCAACCCCGAGCTGGAGGTCTATGACTATCCCGGTCTATATCTCGATCGGGGACCGGGCGGCCAATTGGCCCGCGTCCGCAAAGAAGCGACCCAGGCACGGCGGCTTCTGGGCGTGGGACAGAGCGTATGCCGCCGCCTGGCGCCGGGATACACGTTCAAGCTCGACGATTGTCCGCGGGCGCCGCTCAACCAAGAGTACCTGTTGATCTGGGTCCAGCATGAAGGCACCCAACCGCTGGGACAGGATGAGGCCGCGGGACGCTTCAGCTACAGCAACCAGTTTCGCATTATCCCCTCATCCACACCGTTTCGTCCCCTGCGGAAGACACCGAAACCGGTGGTGGAGGGTTCACAGACCGCGGTGGTCACCGGCCCCGCCGGCGAGGAGATCTACACCGACAAGTACGGCCGCGTGAAGGTGCACTTCTACTGGGATCGGGAAGGGAAAAGCGACGACACCGCCTCCTGCTGGGTGCGCGTGGCGCAGCTATGGGCCGGCGCCAGCTGGGGCGCGATGTTCATCCCCCGCATCGGCCACGAAGTCATTGTCGATTTCCTCGAAGGCGACCCTGACCGGCCGATCATTACCGGGCGCGTCTACAACGGCGACAACATGCCGCCCTACCCGCTCGATGCCGAGAAGACCAAGAGCACAGTCAAGTCGAACAGCTCTAAGGGCGGCGGCGGCTCCAATGAATATCGCTTCGAGGACAAGAAGGGCTCCGAGGAGATCTATCAGCACGCGCAAAAGGACCTGACGATTGTCACCGAGAACGACAAGAACCAGAGCACTGGCCATGATGAGACCTTGAAGATCGGCCACGACCGCACCAAGACCGTGAAGAACGACGAAACCACCACGGTCAACGGCAACCGCACCGAGACAGTCGACAAGGACGAGACAATCACGATCCATGGCAACAGGACCGAAACAGTCGACAAGGAAGAAACGATCACGATCCACGGGAACCGCACCGAGACGGTCGACAAGAACGAGACGATCACAATTCAAGGAGGGCGCGACGAGACCGTCGCAAAGGACGAAACTGTCACGATCGGCGGGGGGCGTACCGAGTCGGTCGCCAAAGACGAGGCAGTCTCGATCGGAGGCGGCCGCTCCCTCAGCATCGCGAAAAGTGACTCGGTCTCGGTCGGGGCCGACCTGTCGCACTCGGTTGGTGGCAGCCATTCCGCGTCGGTAGCGAAGAACTACACTCAGGATGTCAGTGACAACATCTCCGTCAGTGGCGGCAAGCAGATCACACTCAAGTGCGGCAGTGCAAGCATCGTTCTGAAGAAGGATGGCACCATCACCATCAACGGCAAAGACATTACGATCAAGGGATCGGGCAAGATCAACGCCAAAGCGTCTAAAGACATCGTCCTGAAGGGTCAGAAGATCCTGGAGAATTGACGGGGAGGGACTATGACACCAACCACAACGTGGGAAGATGCCGTCCGCCTGAATCAGGGTGTGATCCTGGCCACGATCGAGCGCATCGATTCATCCGGTGTCCCGTGGGTACACCTGCCCGACCACACGCGGGCGACGGCCAGAACTACCAGTGCCGTCAAGAACTCAGAGTTGCAGGCGGCGGCGGAGAATGGTACGCCGGTCGTCGTCGCACTGGAGAACGGCGACCGCGCCCGACCGATCATCCTCGGCGTCCTGGCAACTGAGGACGCCAGCCCCAAGCATGAAGCGCCCCCGCTGGAGGCGCGTGTCGACGGGCGCACGGTGGCGCTCACCGGGCAGGAAGAGGTCACGCTGTGTTGCGGCAAGGCATCGATCACACTCACTAGAGCCGGCAAGATCCTGCTGCGCGGCGCCTACATCTCCTCGCGTTCCTCGGGCGTCAATCGCATCAAGGGCGGCTCGGTGCAGATTAACTGACGGGACCAACGATGTGCTTTGGGCGAACCCATGAAGAAACGGCCAACAAGGGGCTTCAGCCCCTTGACCGAAACGGTCGAGCGTAGGAACCCCGACTCAACCTGGGGACAGGGGGCTTTCAGCCCCCTGCAAAACGGACGACACACATCTCGAACCAATTCACTCATGTGGACCGTCAGCAACAACACACCCTTTGCCGCCGACCGCACCCTCGTGTGCGACAGTGACGGGGCCATGTGGTATCGTACATGATCAGGATCGCGGCGAGATCACTCTGTCCGGCCTTCCTTATGGCTGCCGGCAGGTTACGGCGTGCGACCGTGATGCGTCTCCCGGCTGCCGCGGGGGCGCTGCTTCTGCTAGCCCCTCAGGCCTGTGCGGCGACGCTCCAGGAACGGCTGGCCAATGCAGCGGTGCTGCAGCAGTACGATGTGGCGGATGCCAAGGTCGGGGCGTCCACGGTCATTGTCCCCGGAGCGATCGGCTTCATGCTCCATCGTGAAGACAGCACATTCGCGGTCGTGTACGATCTGAACGGGCACCAACGCTTCCGGATCGGGACTCCCCGCGGGCGTGATCCGAATGATTGGGTACTGTCGGGGTTGTGCTTGAGTGAGGACGCAAGCACAGTTGTCGTCTGGGAGATCACCGATCGGGGTGCCGACAGAACAAGGGTGTTCGATCTTCATGGGCGGGAGAGGCTATTCCTTCACGGGCAGAGACTATTGCCGTCACCCGGAGGACGGTACTTCTGTACCTCGTCAGGAGACACGTACCAGCCGCTGGAGGTTTATGACTCGTCTGGAGTGCAAACTGCGCGCTTCAAGCCCGCGTTTCGGGAATGGGCGTGTGAGTTCATTAGCGATCGACGCATTCTGGTCGCCGACCAAGACAGCGCGCGAGTAGTGAATGTCACCGACGGAAGCCCCCTTTGGGTGCTTCCCCTGAACCTTAGGGATATGGAACTCGAGACGCCGCTCATTGCGCTTTCCCGGCAACTCTCTATCGCAGTGATCTGCGGTTACGAAGATGTCGTCCTGATTGGCCTCGACGGTCACGAGATCTGGCGTTACGGTTCACCCGACGACGTGTGTGCGGTGTTCATTGATGAGGCAACCAGGCAAGTCGTGATCCAGTATCTGGTTGTAGGATCGGGCGGGTATTTTGCGGTCCGCTCACTCGACAACGGCGGCCTACTATGTACCTCAGATCAGATGCCGATCTTGCGGGGCGCGATGTTCGGCAGCTTTGAATACTCCTCTTTTTTCTGCGGTTTGCTTGCGGTTGAGAATCCGTACAGGCTCAAGCCCGGCGACCCGATTGCCCTGCGTGAGGACAGCACGCTATTCTTGCAGTCGGTCGGAGCAGATTGCCACGTCACCGGGCCGGCAAGTGTTGCGGGTCGTTATCTCTTTGTATCCTGCGATTCCGAATCTGTCAAGTACCTCCGTGTGTTGAATGATCGCAACGTGGCGCTGATCTCGATTGCAGTCAAGCCGTAGGAACGGGCATGGTGTGGGTGGCTTCGGAGGAACAATCCCCAACTTGAGGACAAGGGGCTTCAGCCCCTTGCATGGACCAACCGACCGAGCGTCGGGATAGATTCCAGAATGTGGACCATCAGCAACAACACACCCTTCGCCGCCGACCGCACCCTCGTGTGCGACAGCAATGGGGCCATGACCTGGGTCGTGGTCGTCAAAGGGACATTCCTGATCAAACCCGATGGCAGCACCGCCGTCGCCGACGAACAGGTTGGAGTATGCGTGAAGCCAGTCTACCGCGGCGAGCCGGATCTCTCCAGTCTGATCTACGACGTCGACATGGTGCACACGAAGCCGACCACGGACATCGTTCTCCACGGGCACGCCTATGCTCCCAAGGGGCGACCCGCCTTCCAGGTTGACGCCACGATGCAGGTTGCCGGGATCACGAAGACCGTCCGTGTGTTCGGTGATCGGTCATGGGAGCGCGGCTTCGCCGGCCTGAGAGTGACCGATCCGCAGCCTTTTGTGAAGATACCGATTGTCTATGAACGCGCGTTCGGAGGCGGTGACAAGCCTTCGTCCGGTGTCAAGAATCCACGTTGGGACAGGCGGAATCCCGTGGGAGTAGGATTCGCCGGGAATCCAGAAGTCCTGGTGGGCCAGCCGGTCCCGAACATTGAAGACCCCCAATCTCTGCTCTCGGGAGCGAAGCTCAAGACCCACCCCGCGGGCTTCGGACCGATCGGGCGGCACTGGGTGCCTCGCGTCGACTGGGCGGGCACATTCGACGAGGCGTGGGAAAAGGAGCGTCTCCCCCTCCTACCCAGGGATTTCGACGAGCGATTCTATCAGTGTGCGCCGGCCGATCAGCAGGCACCGCGGTATCTCGCGGGGGGAGAGCCGGTGGCGCTCCTGAATCTGACGCCGGAGGGGCTGCTGCGCTTCAACCTGCCGCGCGTGTGGCTGACGTTTCGCACCCGGCTGGCGGGCGAGAGCATCGCCCACCACGCCAACCTGCACACGGTCACCCTGGAGCCGGACGTGCCACGCGTCATTATGGCGTGGCACACGTCGGTACCCTGTCACGGCAAAGACACCAGACTGGAAGGAACAACGGTCGACCAGAAGGAGCTTCACGCCTTCTCGCGATGAGACGAGTACCATGATTTGCGGCGACAGCATCACGCCCGGGCAAACAAGGGGCTTGAGCCCCTTGCGTCCAAGGATCAGCCCAGCTTACGAGGACAAGGGGCTTCAGCCCCTTGCAGCGGTCGGACAGCGGCACCTTAGAATTGATTGAAGCACTTGCGATGTCGGCAAGAGTTGACCAAAGGGCTGTGCTCATTGTCGGCGTCGGCGCCTGCACCGCGCTCGGCGCTAATCTGCCCGCCTCGGCCGCCGCCGTCCGGGCCGCGATCAGCGGCTTTGCCGACCATCCCTACATGATCGACAAGGCCGGTGACCCCATGGTCGTGGCACGAGCATCGTACCTGCCGGACGGTCTCAGCGCGGCCGAGCATTTCGCCGCCCTGGCGATTCCGGCGGCGCAGGAGGCATTAGCTTTCTTGGCCACCGGGGGGAAGCAAGTGCAGGGGATGCCGGCGGTCATCGGTCTGCCGCCCCGACGCCCCGGACGCGCCGATAATCTCGACACAGAGATGGCGCAGCGGTGCAAAGCCGGGCTGGACAGTGGCGCGCAACTGGCCGTTGTCCGCACCGTTCCCTCCGGGCATGCAGCGGGACTTGAGGCGCTCGCGCAGGCCTGGCGGCTGATCCGTTCCGGCAATCTCGATGCTTGCCTGGTCGGGGGGGTCGATTCATACCTTGAACCGGAGACACTCGAATGGCTGGATGACCGGGAGCAGTTGCATTCTAACACGAACAAATGGGGATTCATCCCCGGAGAAGGCGCCGGATTCGTGCTCTTGTCGTCGCCCGAGTTTGCTCGACAGCACAATCTGCGCCCGCTCGGAGAAGTGCTCGCGGCGGCGATTGCCCAGGAACAGAATCTGATCAAGACCGACTCCGTGTGTACCGGGGAAGGGCTCTCGGCAGCGGTCAGGCAGGTCCTGCAATCGCTACTCTCCCGGAGCGAGCCGATTCACCAGACGATCTGCGACATGAACGGCGAGCGCTATCGTGCCGACGAGTTCGGCTATACGCTCGTCCGGACCGCGGACCGCTATTCTGACCCCGGCGAGTTTCTGGCGCCCGCCGATTGCTGGGGCGACGTGGGCGCGGCGTCGGGACCACTCTTCATTGGGCTGGCGGTGGCCGCTGGTCTGAAAGGATATGCCGAGGGACCGAATACGTTGATCTGGACCAGTTCAGAGGCCGGCGAGCGCGGCGCGGCCATCATCCGCGTCGAGGCAGCGCCGAGGGAGGCATAGCCATGCCCGTTACCATCGCCATTAACGGCCTGTCGCTGGCGCACAAGGGGAGCAATGGCATCGCCGCCGCCACGATTCCGGACATCTGCAAGACACCCAGTCCCGGCGGGCCAATTCCGGTTCCCTACCCCAACATCGCCATGTCCAGTGATCTCGCCAACGGCACCAAGAACGTCAAGGCCGACGGCCAAATGATCGCCATCAAGGGATCTGAGTACTCGATGAGTACCGGCGATGAACCCGGGACCGCCGGGGGCGTCACGTCGAGCACGTTCAAGAAGGAGGCCAAATGGATCTTGTACTCCTTCGACGTGAAGATGGAGGGCAAGAACGCCTGCCGCTTGACGGATAAGATGGCCAACAACCACGCGAACACGGTGAGCTTGTAATGCCGAACATGCAGGGACCCGTTATTGTCGCTCCTGGGCCGGAGCACGACATCAAGTGCGCCATCCAGAAGTGCGACAAGAAGGACTACGACATCTCCAAGACGAAGGCGGGGGCCCAAATGCCGCCGGGGAGCCGCTGCTCTGCGTTGGGCACATTGAAGCACACATGTGTCAAAGAGACCCTCCAGAAGGGGAGTCCGAGCTGCCAGTGCGAGCAGACGTTCGATATGAGCGCGAACCCGCCTGCGCCTGTCCCCAGTAGCCCCGGCAAGGGGTTGGGATGCCGGCCTGATGTAGTGGTTGGCGGTCCTCCTCCCGCTGCATATGATGTCTATGATGCCAAGTTCCCATGCTCAGATACGGTGAAGAGTGGGAGCGCGAAGAGTTCGGGTCCGCTGCCTTCGGCAGCGAAAACTGGAGCAAGCTACGAGAGCGCCACCTCCAAAGAACGGACAAGACACCCGATCATCGCGAACGGAGGAAAATCAAAGACAGTGGCGCCGGTGGACTGCGAGAATGAACCATGCGATTGAGGGACGGAAAGTGGATCCGCGTTCGTTCGATGTAACGGAAGGGGAGCTCAAGATTGTCTCCCTCACGTGTGACGTCGTCCTCTATACATCGCACGACCTCTCTGCGATCTCCAGTGAGGTCGTCTATGTCTACGAGCGATTCCTTCTCGCCTGTCCTCCCGAGAGCCTCAAGTGGTATTCCACTGAGAACATGAGCCGTCACAAAACCTGCACCCCGCGCGCCTTGAATATGCTCCGTGGTTGGCTAAGACCCGGTGCACCTCATCGAGAGATCATCAACATTCACCTGAAAGACGGCGTTTCCTACGCTGATGCCGCAACCTACTCATTCTGGGTCTGGGGAAGCGAGAAGGGTGAGGCGCGGCACGGAATAGACTCTAATAGCATCCGATGTACCTTTCCCGTTCAATGGGCGGTTGACAAACCGGGGGAATTCCGGGACTTCGCCATTGACCTGTGCAACCATTTCCCGTTTCAGTCAGGCCACGGGGGTTATGCTCTTGAAACGACCCACTACCGTCAGGAACCGGGTGACATCGCTGCGTGGAAGCTGTCAACTCAACACCCCGGGCTGGATATCGCCCGACCTATTGTCGATAGGGTCGCGCTCCAGAGGGAAGGAATCAAAGGAGTGAATTGGCTGACAATGCTCTGCGATGAGTTCGTTGACCGGATCGGGGGAGCGACAACGCTGCGGGAACAACTGCCCGATTCCGTTCGGCTGATTCCAGTCACGGGAGGCCTTGTGTTCCAGGCAGGACAGGAGCCAAAGGCGGGTCACGTCAACCGCAACGACCGTCTCCCTGACTACAAAGCCGTGTACAAGGTGGTGGCTCCACTTCAGCAGCCGATTATCGACAGGTACGGGGCCTTGGACTTGCCGGGTGGAGATCATCGCGAAAAGACACAAGCGTGGCTGCGCAGGTTTGCAGATGACTAACGCTATTCCCCTACTGTCAATCGACTGGTCGGATGCCGAAGAGCAGGCGTTGGTCCTCCAGTTCGTGCTCGCCGCGGAACCGGCGACGGACACCGTGCAGCAACTGGAGAATCTTGTCGATCTGTTCGTCACGGCCGGGAATCATGCGGCATTCGTACGTGATCAGTTCCCGCCGGAGGGGGTGTCCCTGACCCTCACGGCGAGGGACCACTCCTCCCCGCTGCGGCCCGTCTTCTCTCTGCGTGCACGTGGGTTGGACGTTCGCTCCGTTCAGGTTCTGAGGAACATCTCCTGGCGATTCAGCGCCCAGGCGCATCCCATCGTCTCCGTAGAGATCCGAGACCGCACGCCTAACACGTCTCCCCGACGGTTTGAGCTTCCAGCAGCAGAGTGGGGCACTGAAGAAGAAGCGTACCCTCCGTTGTCGAATCGTCTCGGCTTTCGCGTGGAGCGGGAAGATCCCTTGGACTACCGCAAGAGTCGCCGGTGCCTAGTGGAATTCGGAAGGCCTGTCCCAAACGATGTCATTGACGCCGCCATTGCACGGGCCAGGGAGTGGGTGAGCCTGGCGGAACTGGGCGCGTTCTCCCCGCCCGCTAAACCGCCCGAAGAAGCCGAGGTTTGGGAGGACGTCGTTGCCGCTTACGATGAATACTCCGTCGAACTCGTCATGTCGCTGTTCGAAGCCAGCGAGCTCTCGTGGAACGTCCTTCTGAACTTGCTCGCTCATTTCTCACGTACGATTGAACCCGTCACGCTCGTGACCATAGAGTAGAAGTCGCAGCAGGCATTCAACGTTGGACAACAGGCGAATGAGAGAGCCCCCGCTGAATCGTGCCGGCCCGATCGCAGGGACGCAAGTGACTGCTCGAGCTATTCCTGAGATCCTCGCCCAATACGCCGAGGAGGCCGCCTTCCTCTGGGTGCTGCGGGACCAGGCGGTGCAGGCGCCGCACTACTCACTGGCCGACCTCATCAAGCTCGACGATCGCATCGAGGCGCATCTGGATGGATTGCGTGTCGCGGGCGACGCGGGGTGGGAGATCGTGCAGCAGGAACTCAAGTGGGAAGAACCGGGTGAGGTCTTCGCGGCCGCGGTGCTGGCATTCGAATCCGACGATATGGCCCGCATCCAGCCGGTGCTGACTGTCGCCCGCGAGTCGCCCGAACTGGCGCGCGGGCTCATTTCCGCTCTCGGGTGGCTGCCGTTTGGAAAGGTCGCGCTCCGCATCAATCAATTGGCGGCCTCCCAGACAACTGACCTGCGACGCATCGGGATTGCCGCGGCGGCGATCCATCGGCAGGACCCCGGGCGGGCGCTGACCGACTCACTTGCCGCCGATGATCCGGCCCTGCGTGCCCGTGCTCTGCGCGCGGCGGGACAGCTGGGGCGCACCGACCTTCTGCCCGTCCTCAGACAGCAGACGGCGGACGAGGATGAAACCTGTCGCTTTGCCGCGGGCTGGTCGGCGGCGCTGCTGGGCGACAAGAGGCCCATTGCGGGGCTTCAGTCCGTCGCCGCAGGGAGTAGTGCTCATGCGCCCGCAGCGATGGACATGGCGCTGCGCTGCCTCGATCTGCCGGCCGCCATCGCTTGGCAGACACAGACGGCCTCCGACCCGAAACTCCCCCGGGCCGCAGTAATCGCCGCCGGCGTGATCGGTGATCCCGTCTCGATACCCTGGCTGGTCGAGCAGATGGCTTTCGCCGACTTGGCACGCGTGGCCGGTGAATCGTTCACCTTCATCACCGGTGCCGATCTGGCGCTGGCGCATCTGGATGGTGAAGCGCCATCCGCATCCGAAGCGGGTCCAACCGATTCTCCCGAGGATGAAAACGTCGCGATGGACCCCGATGATGATCTCCCGTGGCCCGATCCGGCCCTCGTCCGCGCGTGGTGGGACAAACACAAACAGGAGTTCGCCGCCGGTACCAGGTACCTATTGGGACAGCCCATGACCGTTGAGTCGCTGATGGAGATTCTGCGCAGCGGCCGTCAGCGTCAGCGCGCTGCCGCCGCACTCGAGCTGGCCCGGCGTCAGAGCAAAGCTCGAAAGCCGCTCTTCGAGGTCCGCGCGCCGGGCTTCCGCCAGCAGCTTCTGCTGGCCAGACCCGCTTAGAGCCTTCTTGAACTTGTCCCGAAGCCTCTCTTTGGATTGAGGACAAGGGGTTTCAGCCCGTTGCTGAGCTGGTGCGACCAGGTTTTGGCATGAATTCTGACAAGAAGAACGCGCGGTCTGTTGGCCGTGTGTCCGCTTACATCTTGTGTGTCTGATGCGGACGCCACGCGTCTCGCGAGGTGCACCGGGCGGGGCATCAGGCGTCCACATCTCTCTTGCGCGCCCAAGTTCGTTTTGTCGAAAGCCCCAACAGCCCGCTCCGCGAGCCCTCAGGGCAGGATGAACAAAGGGCTCTCAGCCCCTTGAAGCGCCGCCCACCCCGCTCAGCCGCCGGCACCACGCCACGCACCCTAGGCAATCACACCCCTCTTAAGATCAGCTGCGATCTGACGACATTCTTCCTACAGGGGACCGCGAGCTTCACGGTCGCCACGGGAGACTAGTGTGATTGCACTGGCGGGAATCGGGGTGGTCATCGCCGCTGTGGTCGGCGGCTATCTTGTTGCGGGCGGAAAGCTCCTGGTTCTCGTCCAGCCGGCCGAATACATCGTGATTCTCGGCGCTGCTTTGGGGTCGATGCTGATCGCCAATGGCCCTGCCGTCATCAAGAATCTCATCAAGCAGGTCCTGAACCTGCACAAGAGCGGCCCGAGTAAGAAGGACTACCTCGACATACTGGTCATGGCGTATGAGCTTCTGACCATCGCCCGCCGCGATGGCGTCATGGCGCTGGAAGCACACATCGAGCACCCCGAGGAATCAGCGATTATCGGCAAGTATCCCTCCTTCGCCGCAAACCATCACGCCGTGGGCTTCCTATCCGACACGATGCGTCTTATCATCTCCGGTTCGGGCATCCAATCGCATGATCTGGACGCCTTGATGGATCTCGATCTGGAAGTGCGTCACTATGAGCACGGCAGACCCTCACGCGTGCTGCAGGTGGTCGGTGATGCGCTCCCCGGCCTGGGGATTGTTGCCGCCGTCCTGGGAATCGTCATCACGATGCAGGCGATCGATGGCCCGCCGGAGCAGATCGGCGAACACGTGGGCGCCGCCCTGGTCGGCACGTTCCTGGGCGTGTTGTGTGCCTATGGCTTCGTGCAGCCGATGGCCGCCAACCTCGCCGTCAAAGCGGATGAGAGCCAGAGCTACTTCCGCGCCCTCAAGCAGGTGCTGCTGTCGTTTCACAAAGGCTCGGTTCCCGCGATCGCCGTGGAGTTTGCGCGCCGCTCGCTCCCCAGCGACGTGCGTCCCGGGTTCACGGAACTGGAAGACGCCTGCCGCGCCACCCGGGGCGGAGGCGCGTGAGCGGTCTTGTCCTACTGATTTGAGGCCCCATGGAATCCGGTGTTGAGAACCAGCCCCCGGTCTTGATTATCAAGAAATCAGCGGGGCATGAAAGCCACCATGGCGGCGCCTGGAAGGTGGCCTACGCCGACTTCGTCACGGCGATGATGGCTTTCTTCCTGGTCATGTGGCTGGTCGGTCAGAGTGAGGCGGTCAAGAAGAGCGTCGGCGGGTATTTCCGTGATCCGGTCGGCTTCAAGGAGCAAGTCGGCACCGGGACATTGCCGGGGACCCCAGCTCCCATTACACCGCCCAGGCCCAGCCCCAGCGATGAGGCGCAACGCCGCCGCGACGAGGAACGCACCCGCTCCGACATGAAGCACACCGGCAAGGAACTGGTCGATGCTCTTCTGGCACTCCCCAACCTCTCGAACATCGGGGACCAAATCGAGGTCGAGTTGACCGAGGAGGGCTTGCGAATTCAACTGATGGAGGGGGGTGACTCCACATTCTTCGACCTCGGAAGCCCGACTCTTTCACCCCGTGGCATGGAGGTCCTCTCCACCACCGGGCGCATCCTCGGTCCTTTGGGCTACGAGATCGTGGTGGAAGGGCACACGGACAGCCGCCAGTACACCGGCAGACGCGGCTATTCGAATTGGGAGCTCTCCTCCGAACGGGCCAATACGGCCCGCCGCGTGCTGGAAACCAATGGTGTCGATCCGCCGAAGATCAAACTCGTACGCGCCTACGCCGACCGGGAACTGCGCTATCCCGGCAGTCCCGAGGATCCGCGCAACCGCCGTGTCGCCATCGTCGCCCTCAACCAGTATTCGCTGAAGACGTACGTCGATCTCAGCGAGCGCGACCGGCTCGCCGGCCGCGACACGCTGTAGATATTATCCCGTCGCCGCCAGGATGACTCCCGGTGTCCGCTGCCCTGCGGCCTCGCCCACCACGAGTGGCTCCCGTGCGGGGAAGGAATCTGGTTCCTGTCAGGCCGTGGTTTGTGTTGCGCTTGGTACTGCCCGGCCTCTATTTTGTGGCATGGTACGTAATATGACAGACGCACCGAAGTCATCTCCCGGCACCGATGCTGCCGTGGGAACCGAAGAGGAATCGCCGTTTCGCTACTACGTTCCCGGCGAGCGTCCCCGTGCCGATGCCGCCTTCTTCGAGCTTCTGCTCTTTCGGGTCATCTCGCAACCGGGCCCGCTCCCCAGCTTCGACGAAGTCTGGCCGCGTGGCGTACAGGCTCTCGCCGGCCTGAATGCGCTCCGCCTTGCCAACCTTTCGGGACAGGAAATCGCCGCCGCCGTGACCCTGGTAGGCGGCGAATTCGGGACGCGTCTGGCCGACAAGACCGATTCTCTCGTTGCTTGGGCAGAATCATTCTGGCGCATCCGGCAGATCTACGGGTCGTTCCGTCAGTACATCCGCTCATTCGACAACGATGGCTTCGAGATCCTGCTGGCCGATCTGAAGCACCGTCTTCCCGGGCTGTCGCCGGAGTTTCTCACCGCCTTTCTCCGCGAAGCCGGGGAGAAGGCACCGGTTGCACCGGGTGAACGTTCCCCCCAGGTCCCGCCGCGAAAGCCACAAACCCCAACGGTTGCCCCCGCCCGTCCTGCCGCCGAACGACCTGTCACAGGCGCGGAGGATAAGGGACGGCGCCGGCGCCGTGGTCGAGGCGGTGCGCCAAAGCCGCAGGCCGCTCCTGTCGCTGCCCCTGCCACCAGTACGCCCGGGCCCAAACCCGCTGCCCCGCCGCAGGAAAAGGGCACAGGACAGAGCCGTCGCAACCGCCGCCGCTTCTTCCACCGCAAACGCAGCGGTGGCAAGAATGGCACGGCCCAATCGCAGGCCAAGAGCCCCTCTCCTCCGGCAGGATGACTCCAGTGCCCCACTCGTGATGAACCACCCGGAGGAAGTGTTGAAAAACCTCCGGCTGCGCCATCGCGTGTTGCTGGCTGGCAAAGCCCGCCGTACCGAGGCGGGGAGACAGAAAGAAGTGGGGCGGGCTCTGCCAGCCGGTTAACCGTCTCAAGAAGTACCGCCGTGGATCATTCAACACTCCCCACAGGGTGGGATGCCGTCAAGTCGGTCACGTGTCCGCGTAGACTCGTTTGGGTGCGGCGCCCCGTACGTATAGGTATCAGGAACCTCTCGACATAGGCATGAAGCTGCCGATCTACATGGACCATCACGCCACCACGCCGGTCGACCCGCGTGTGCTGGAGGCGATGCTCCCGTACTTCAGTGAGAAGTTCGGGAATGCTGCCTCGGTTACGCACATGTTCGGCTGGGAGGCGGAGGCCGTGGTCGAACACGCCCGCCGCCAAATCGCCCAAGCGATCGGCGCCCAGCCCAAGGAGATCATCTTCACCTCCGGTGCGACTGAAGCCGACAACCTCGCATTGAAAGGAGTCGTTCGTGCCGCGGCGGACCGGGGCAATCACATCATTGTCTCCGCTATCGAGCATAAGGCGGTCTGGGATTGCGCGCGGCGGTTGGAACACGAAGGGGTCAGCGTCACCTACCTACCAGTCAACCATGAGGGTTTGGTCGATCCGGAGGATGTCCGCCGTGCCGTCACCGATCGTACTGCCTTGATCTCGGTCATCTACGCCAACAATGAAATCGGAATCATCCAGCCGATCCGTGCCATCGGCCAGATCGCGCGTGAACGCGGTGTGCCATTCCACACTGATGCGGCGCAGGCGATCGGCAAGATCCCGGTCGATGTCGTCGCGGACAACATCGACCTGTTGTCGTTGAGCGCCCACAAGACCTACGGTCCCAAGGGGGTCGGTGCCCTCTACGTACGCGGCGGTCGACCACGGGTACACCTGGCTCCGCTCCTTGACGGCGGCGGCCATGAACGGGGCTTGCGTCCCGGCACACTGCCCGTGCCGCTGATTGTCGGGTTCGGCGTTGCCGTGGAGATCGCTGTACGGGAAATGCTCTCTGAATCGCCGCGCCTAGCCGAGCTGCGCGACCGTCTTATGCACGCGATCATGGAAAACCTGGATGGGGTCTTCCTCAACGGCGCCTTATCACCGCGCCTGCCCAACAATCTAAATCTGTCGTTTGCCGCAGTTGAGGGCGAGGCGATCCTCATGGGACTCAAGATCGACGTCGCCCTCTCGTCCGGTTCTGCCTGTAGCTCCGCCACGGTCGAGCCCTCGCACGTGCTCGCGGCCCTCGGGGTGACTGAGGAGCTGGCGCACGCCTCCATTCGTTTTGGCCTGGGGCGATCCAACACCGCCGACGAGGTCGATCATGTCGCCGGCCGGGTGGTGGAGGCAGTGCAACGGCTCCGCAACATATCACCTCTCTACCAAACGGCCCACCCCGTCGGGTCCAACAACAGCGAGACAT
>Ga0315277_10004442_pt1 | contig 18753 bp, 8 predicted proteins | sample YL17G05_15_MG_FD_203695 | JGI IMG/M metagenome (GOLD analysis project Ga0315277, IMG submission 203695) | Sediment microbial communities from Yellowstone Lake, YNP, Wyoming, USA - YL17G05_15 | ecosystem: Environmental > Aquatic > Freshwater > Lake > Sediment | place: USA: Wyoming | collected...
TCAGGAGCGATTTCTACGGTTCCCGGGTCCGGGCGAGAATTACCTGGGGCGATACCGGCAAGCGTGTTGCCCAGGGTGAGAAAATCGGCGGCAACGATGACCCGGTGCGCGCGGATGTGGAGGAAGTAAAAGGGCTGGGACTCGATGAACACTGTTACCGGAAGCTCGCTGAGCTTTACGGCGAGGGCTGGCTTGGCCTGGAAACTGATGATTTCGCGGTCACTGATGATATCCATGGATTCCGCAAACTGGTCATTTGTCCCTCGGGTATGGATAAGCTGCGGGAATTTGTGGACAATTTATGCTCGAACTACCGGTCAAGGCCGCAAAAAAATAATCTTGATTTCACCGGCCTTGATCTCCAGCAAAGAAAAGAACGGCTTTTTGCCCTGGCAGACCAGTTACTGGAAATCGAGCCTTTTATCGGCTCGCGTGAACTCCTCTTTCATATTGTGAGAAACCTCGGGGCGAAGGGCGATAAAAATATTCTTCTCGATGAAAGCTGTTCCGCAGTCCGGGACAGCGGTATCCTTTTCTGCAACTTCGAGGTTCTCGATAAGAGCCTTTTCGATGCTCTGGCTGATGAAGTGCATCTCTTGATGTCCCGCTACGGTATTCATTATAAGTATAATATTTTCCCCAAAGGCGATTTCAACCTCATGGGCGTTCTGGGAACCATGTTCTCCGCAAAAAGAGGAATGGATCGCTATTATGTCGAGATTCTCTGGAACGCCTGGCTCGATCTGAAAAGATCCATGGCCAAGACCTTCGGAGACCGGGTGAGAATACGCGGCGGGATAAGTGTGGGCAAGGGATTGCAAGGGCCTGCCGGGGACAATATCATCCACAATGAAGAAACGATTATCAGCCCGGACTGCAACCTTGCCGCCCGCCTGGTCAACGAGGCGCTGGAAAAGGATGACAAGGGCAATTTCATCCACCCTTCGGGCACCCTGTTTACTATCGAAAGCCAGCGCCGGAAGGTCGAGCACCTGATTCAGCCGATTTCTTCGGTACGGGAGGCCAGCCTTAAGGGTTTCTCCAAACCTGTGGCTCTTTACAGCCTCAAGGAGCGCGATGAAGTCGAGACCGTGACCGAGTTTATCGCCCGTCTGCGCAAACTCCCTCTCATCACTGTTGAGGGAATTGTGGTCCGGGATGAAAGCACCATGCACCAGGATAAATTCCTGGCCACCTGTATGAATGTGATAAACAAAGCGGCCAGGGGGCAGACTGGCCGTGCCCAGTTGATCAGCTTTATCGCTCAGAGCGGTGTAGGCAAGACAAGAAGAATAGCAGAGCTCGCCCACTGGGCTAAAGAATGCGGCAACCCCATTTATTTCGGAGAATGCTACAGTTGGTACCAGGGGGAAGGGCCGGGCTTGAAGCAATTATCTGAGACCGCCGAGCAGCCGGAAAGCCACAGCGATGAAGGGGCTTATCCTTTTTATCCTTTCATTCGCATCCTCAAGGAACAAATTTTCAGAATCAACAATGTCGATCCGCCGGAGCTGAAAAGGGACAAAATAGCCCAGGTGCTTGCCGCGCTCGATCCCGATGACCGCTCGCTTGCCGAACAGGCCCCGGTATTCGCCTCCTTTATCGGTGTCGAGATTGCGGAAACAGGCTTTTCCTCGGCCCTGGATGCTGAAGCCCGCCGCAATATTTTCTATGAGCGTACCGGCGATATATTCGCCCGCGAGGTCGAGCGACAGGGAAAGAAAGGGGTGGTTCTCCTTTGCATCGATGACCTTCAGTGGGCAGACCGCAACAGCCTGCACCTTTTAAGCTTCATTATGCGCAGGGTCGGTGCCGGGCTTGTGGTCTGTGTCAACGCCAGGAAAAAAAGGCAGCTAGGTACGCTCCTCGATAAGGAATTGCCGGTAGATCGCCATGTCTTCGAGCCGGGACTTCTAAAAAGTGGCGCCATCGAGAAGCTTGCCCGTATGGTGCTGGGAATTGACACTGATAATCCGGAAGGGGTCCCGCCGGAACTCGAAAAAAAGCTGGAAAAGGAACTGGAGAGCAACCCCTTCTTTATCATCGAGTTCTGCAACAAGCTTCTCGAACAGGAAATTATCTCCGTGGCCGATGGCCGGTGCACCAGGTTCGATGCCGATAATTTCCGCGATGTCTCGATCCCGACCAAAATCCAGGGTGTGATCGAAGACCGTATCAGAAGGCTTCCCAAAACCGAGCATGTGGCCATCCAGTACTCCAGCGTACTAGGCAATATCCTGCGCTATATAATTATCCGCCAGTTCCTGCCTATTGTCGACCAGGACAAAATTTTCGCCGGCACTGACCTGTCGGATATTTTCAGCCGCCTTACCGGACAGGAGATAACCAGGCTGGAAAATGAGAAGGATCCTGACTGGGTCTACACTTTCAAGAGGGCGCTGATTGGGGAAAAACTTTACCAGGAACTTGTTCCCAGCCTGCGCAAGAGGCTGCACCGGGAGGTAGCCCGGGTGTTCGAACAGACCTCTCTGGCCAACAAGTTCGAGAAGTTCCTGGTCACCGCGCTTCATTACACCAATGGCGAGGTACCGGATAAGTCCTGTTTGTTTTATCTGGAGGCGGGAAAGCTGGCCCGGGAGGTTTTCGATAATGAGAGAAGCTTGATGCTGTTTAACCGCATCGAGAAGATTTTAGACGAGTACCAGGTCAGCGATGTCCTGGGCCGAAAGATTGCCCTGCTCGAGAATCGCGGACAGGTCAACCTGCTCCTGGCCCATTACGACAAGGCTCTCGCCGATTTCGAAAATCTTGCAGGGATAGCTTCCACCCAGGCCGATAAGGAACTGGAAGCCAGGGCTCATTACTTTCTCGGCACCACTTACTTCCAGCGCGCAACTGCTGGTGACTACGACAGGGCGATAGCCCGGTACGCCGAGGCCGCAGCGAAGACTGCGGATAACCACCTGCTGGCCGAAGTGCTGAATGATAAGGCTCGGACACATCTCGAAAAAGGAGAGAAAGAAGAGGCGCTAAAGCTCCTTGATCGGGCCGGGGAAGCGTTCGAACGATCCCTCCCTGCTGAACTCACCGTTGAGGATCGCATTTTCAAAGCTTTACTGGAAAGAAACCGGGGTTCGGTTTTTCACCGCAAGGGCCAATTCAAGCAGGCGATCGAAATATACGAGAAAGCACTAAGTCTGGTGAATGATGAAACGGAGAACAGGTTTAAAAAGGTGCGAGCCATGCTTTATAATTCCATAGGCCTTTCGCTCATGAAAGCTTTCCAGCTCGAAGAAAGCGTGAAATATTTCGAGAAAGCACTCGACCTGGCGCACTCTATCGGGGATTTGAAAACGGAGCTGATGGTCCGGATAAACATGGGGGTTGTGGCCAATGACCTGGGCCGCAACAAAGAAGCGCTGCGGATGCTTACCGAACAGCTTTATGCCATCGAGATGCTTGTCGGCGAGACAAGAGAACTTGCCGCATTAGAGTTCAATATCGGTGAAAGCCACATGTTCATGGAAAATTATGCCGAGGCTGAACCATGGTACAGGCGCGCTCTGGATATCGGAGAACGTCTCGGGTATAAGGAATTCGTGGTAGCCGCCCGTTATAATCTGGGCGAGTTACTTCACACTCTGAGCCGTCCCGGAGAGGCTCTCGAAGTGCTGAGCCCGGCTTACGAGATGGCAGGCGAAGGCGGGTGGGATCTCCAGCGTATGGATATTGCCAACCTCCTGGGTGAGATTCACCGGGAAACCGGACAGTTCTCTAAAGCCGTCGAATATCATAAACAGGCGCTATCTTTGAGCCGCAGTCTCGAGGATGAGTTCGGCATGAGCTGGGCTTTGCGCAATGTCGCTCTGGATACTTTGAAAAATCCGCAAACCGAAGATAAGGATCGGCAGTCATGCGCGGAATTGCTCGAGGAATCGGTCAACCTGGCCCGCACGGCAGGGCAGCCGGAGAATCTCATGCATTCTTTACGCGAGCTGATCAGTTTGTACCTGGACAGGTCGGAAAAAAAGGAAAAAGTGATTCCTCTTTACCATGAACTGAAATCCCTGGCTGATAAAGTGGAAAGCAAAACCTTCGCCAGTTTCTGCGAAAATGTCCAAAGCAGGCTGAAATACAGAAAAAAATAGATCTTAGAGTTGCGACTTTGAGATGCTGTCTTTGTATTTGTCTGGTTCTAAAATCTTTTTATTGAAAAAAAAGGCTTATCTTTTTAATTTACAAAATATAATTTCTTATATTTTTTTAACGCTACTGGAAAATCTCCACTGTTGTACTTATCCTGAAAAAATTACTGGAGAAAGAATGGGACGCATAGTAATGAAATTCGGGGGGACATCTGTGGCTACAGCCTCCCGAATTCTTGCCGTAGCTGAAATAATTCGCACTACCCTCGAGCGACATCCGCTGGTTGTGGTTTCAGCAGTGGGAATCTCGGAAAAAGGTGAGGCCAAAATAACTGATCAGCTGGAAAGAATGGCTGAGCTGGCTTATGCCGGAAAACCTATCGAGCAGAACCTGACTGCAGTTCTGGGTAAACACGAAAAAATACTCCAGGAGCTTCAGCTTTCCTGGAACACTGTCAGCGAGATCTGGGGAAAGCTTAAAAGTGCGCTGGCCAATGTGAACAGGCCGTACCGGGAATATCTGGATGAAATTTTTTCATTCGGAGAGAGGCTTTCCAGTCCTATTATGGCTGCTGTGCTGGAAAAAAACGGTATGCCGTCCAGGTGCGTGGAAGTGGAAGAACTTGGGATCATAACCAATGAGAACTTCCAGGATGCTACTGTGCCTGTGGAACTTGAGGATCGTGTATTAACAAGGTTCCGTAATGAGGAAAAGATTTTGGTGATCCCTGGTTTTATCGGCCGTACGCCCGATGGCCGGATAACCACTTTGGGCAGGGGCGGCAGCGACTATACCGCAGCACTGGTAGGTGCTGCTTTCGGGGTGGAAGAAATCCAGATCTGGACCGATGTCAGCGGCATGCGCAGCGCCGACCCCAAGCTTGTACCCGACGCCGAAAGGCTCGAGTGTATCTCCTTTGACGAAGCCAAGGAACTGGCTGTTTTCGGAGCACGAGTGCTTCATCCCAAAACAATCGAACCAGCTATGCGTAAAAATATCCCCGTAGTTATTCTTAACAGTTTCGACCCACAAGCCGCGGGCACCACTATTCGTAATGAAAGAATTAAGCAGGGCAAAGTGATCAAAGCAATCGCCTGTAAAAGCGGTATCTGCCGGCTGGATATCGAATCTACCAGGATGCTCGGCGCCGCGGGCTATCTGGCAAAGCTCTTTGATGTTTTTGCCAGGTACGAAACCGAGATCGATGTGGTAGCCACGAGCGAAGTAAGTGTCTCGCTCACCGTGAACAATGCCCGTAATCTGGATAAGGTTATTGAAGAGCTGAAAAGCTTTTGTAATGTTACCGCAGCCTATGGCAAGACTATAATCTGCGTGGTAGGCGAGGGAATGAGGCAAACCCCGGGTGTTTCCGGGAAAGTTTTCAGCACTCTCGGCACTGCCGGAGTTAACGTGGAGCTTATTTCCCAGGGCAGTTCCGAGATCAACATTACCTTCATGGTCGACGATAAAGAAGCCGACCGGGCAATCAAAGCCCTCTACTATGCCTGTATCAGCTAGTGCATTGTCCCGGAAATAAGGCAATATTTGCAGTAGGGGTGAGGCATGCCTCACCCGTTTGCTGGAACCATAAATCCTGTTCTCCGAGCCTTGACCGTAAAAATCGCGGAATAACAAGGGAAGAGCAAAATCATATTTACCTGAACGAGGAATTTATCAGGGCTTGCTGGGACTCTGCCAAGAATCCCAGGCAGGCCCTTTTCGCTTGAAGGCGGAAATGATTTCTATTCTTGCCGAATTATCCGTCACCTGCTTATAATACTTTTATCTTCACCCAGATCTATGGCACTCATTTTTGACTTTTTTACGTAAACTGCTTTCAGGAAAAGAAAGGAGATAACCATGAAAAGGAGAAATTTTATCGGCCGGAACCTGTCTTTGGCCGCGTCAGCCGCGGCACTCGGGGCCGCTTTTCAGCAAAAAGCCGGGACTGCCGAGGCCAGGCCTGAAGAGGCGATTTCCGCTGTAAAGATAAGCGGGCCTGGCGGCAAGCCCTTAAGGATCGGCATGGTCGAGCTCGATACCAGCCATGCGGACACCCTGGCCCAGGCGATCTCTAAAATCCAGGGAGCAGAGCTCAGCGCAGTCCTGAACCGCGGGCTGGTTTACGGAAAAGAGAGGACAGACAAATTTGTCAAGGATTACAATGTCAGGCATGTCTCGAAGACCTGCGAGGAGATGATTGCGCTGGTAGATATCGCCCTGGTAATCGGAGTGAACTGGGAGAATCATGTGGCCGATGCCGAACCGTTCATCGCTGCCGGCATCCCTGTTTTTGTCGACAAGCCCTGTGTGGGAAGCGAAAAAGATGCCAGGAGACTGCTGGAGCTCGAAGTAAAATACAAGACTCCTGTGTTCGGCGGCAGCACTTACAGGTATGCCGATACCCTGATCGGGTTCAAACGGGAATTTGTCAAGCGCAGCGATGGAGTGGCCCTGACTGTTTACGGCAAGATCAACTCCCACAGCCGCGATGACATGCTCGACCTGATCTATTATGGCATCCACGGCACGGAGATAATGCAGGAACTGATGGGCCTGGGAGCGGTAAAGGTGAATTATATCGATTTTTACCGCAAGCAGCATACGATTTTTGTGGACTATGACAACAGGCCTACAGTAATCCTCATGCTCGGCTGGGCACTGAAAAGTAATGAACTGGCCTTTCTCACCAAAACCGCGGTCGAACGGCTGGCTCCTTCCGGTGGAAATAGTTATGAGCGTATTCTGGCCCTCATGGCTGAAAGTATTGCCACCCGCCGGGCTGACCGCCCGATCGCAGAACAGCTCGAGGCCTGCCGGATCCTGATCGCGGCGAAGAAAAGCCGCATCCTCGGCCGGCCGGTCTATCTCTCCGAGCTGGAAGATGATGATGGTTTCGACGGGAAGGAGTTCGGCCTGGAATATGCCCGGTTCCGCTCACTTTCCACTGAGGAACAGGGAATCTGGCGGGAAAATGAATTTTGAGGAGGCAAAATCGCCCTTTCTTTCAATTCCAAATATTCCTGGCTTAATCTGGATTATTCATAAATTTTAAAAGTAATTTGCAAACAAGATAAATATACTTAAATTTTTTTCTATAACTCATTGGGAATACAGGAGTCAGGAGTCAGAAGTCAGTATGGATGGAATTATAATCTCTACAAAAAAATCTTCTGACTTCTTGATTGAGATTCCAGCAAATGCTTTGTAAATGGTGCAAACATTCCATTATTCTAGCAGTTTATGAATTATTCGGGTTAAAAAAATATTTTTATTGCCAGTGTATAAAACCCAGACCGACTTGACAAAGGTTATAGCCTGGCGTAAAATGAAAATGAAGGTTTTTTAAACCCTTACGAATCCGGACTGGTTTTTGAACATTAATAAGTCTGGATTCTTTGTTTTATTTGCCATGCTCTTTCCCTCATTTAATTTGGATTATTCATAAATTTTAAAAGTAATTTGCAAACAAGATAAATATACTTAAATTATTTCTATAACTAATTGGGAATACAGGAGTCAGAATGAATGGAACTAAATCTCTACAAAAAAATCTTCTGACTTCTGACTTCTTGATTGAGATTCCAGCAAATGCTTTGTAAATGGTGCAAACCTTACTTTGTTCTATCAGTTTATGAATTATTCGAATAAAACAATATTGGAGAAAGGTCATTGAGGCAAATCTCTGCTAAGTCGTCTGTGACGAGCATTGGCGACTTTAAATTTATATAATCATCAACCGGGAGTTTACATGAAAGTCAAGGAATTGATGACTCGCACCGTGCTCACGGTAAAGAAGGATTTGTCGGTACGCAAACTGGTGAAGCTCTTGGAAAAGAATAAGATCACCGGCGCCCCGGTGGTGGATGATGACGGTAAGTTAATCGGCATAGTCTCTTCCACGGATGTCATTCGGGCCATCGACCATTTGATTCGTGTCCATGTGAGTATCGACGAGCAGAAAGAAGACAAGGGCATGTTCAATTGGGTCGAGGGTGTGATGACCAGCAAGGTGATTACAGCCTCGGAGGATGACGATGTGCAGGATGTGTTCAGGCTTATGGTCGAACGAAAAATCCACCGCCTTCCGGTTGTGAAGGACGGCAGGCCGATAGGTATAATCTCCAGCCTGGATGCCTGCCGCCTGGTAGCCGGACTGGGTGAATTAAAACTAAAAAAATAGCCGCCATGCCCAACCGTGAGCATAATAATTTCGTTGTCGTCTCTGAGGAGTTTCGCTTCCCCTATTCCCGGGGATTAATGGCCAGGTCGCTTATCCGGGCCTCCCTGCCCATGGAGGAATCTTACAAGATCGCCAGTCTCCTGCAGGAAAATCTTCTAGCCCAGGGTGTTAAAGAGATACCTCGCCGGAAGCTCAAACAGCTCGCCATGAAGCTGATTCAGGAAAGGCTGGGTAAAGAGGCTGCGGAAAAATATAAAAATTGGAAGACAAATGGCGGTACTATCCTGGTCGGCGAAAAAGGCGAACAGCAGCCTTTCTCTCGTGGTATTTTGGCCCAGAGCCTTCTAGCTGCGGGCCTCGATCCGGACATAGCTCACCGGGTTACTGAAAAAATGGCTGTCGATCTCTCTGAATGGGGGATAAAAACCATTACCAGGGATGAACTCCGACGGCTGACCTACCAGAAGATACTTTCCGATTTCGGCAAACCTTACGCCAGGCATTACCTGCTCTGGCGCACGCTGAAAAGGCCCGACAAGCCCCTGATCCTTCTTTTCGGCGGCGCCACCGGTACCGGAAAATCCACACTCTCCGTGGAAATAGCTCACCGGCTGGGCATAACCAGGGTGATCGGCACGGATACGATCCGCGAGATAATGCGGGGTATGTTTTCCCGTAAGCTTATGCCCTCGATTTATGAATCATCCTATTCAGTATGGAAAACCATGGCCCGTCCTTTAGGCGATTCCAAGGATACCGTGCTGGCCGCCTTCCAGGAGCAGACCCAGCGGGTCGATGTAGGTGTCAAAGCTATTATTCACCGGGCGATAAATGAAAACCTGTCGACAATTATCGAAGGTGTGCACCTGATACCGGAGAAGGAAGACCCCGAGTTTCAAAATAAAGCTATTATTCTTCAGGTGCTGATTTCCACACTTGATGAAGAAAAACACCGTAACCGCTTCATCTCGCGCGACCAGGATGCTGTTTTTCGATCCTCGCAAAAGTACCTGGAAAATTTCGAAAGCATCCGCAAGATCCAGGATGCCCTGACTGCCAGAGCCAAAGAAAATGACGTTTTCATAGTAGATAATGTTTACTTCGATGAAACAGTAAGCAAGATAATCCAGTTTCTGACCCGGAAAATAGGGGAGCTGATCGATATCGATTTTTCCGCTTATGAATCCACCAAGGAGGCAGGGAACTGATGACTTCCAAGGCCGGCAAAATTAACTTACCCAAGTTCGATGGCCCCAGCGCCCTGATTATTATGGATGGTTGTGGAGTGCGTGAGGAAGAGGCTTATAATTGCGTGGCCCTGGCCCAGACCCCGTTCCTGGACTGCCTGAGCCATGGAATCTGTGCCCTGACCCGCGATCCAAGAACCAGGAATATTTTCGAGGAGACCAGTTACACGGAACTGATTGCCGTGGGGCCTCCGGTCGGCATGCCTGAAGGCGCCAAGGGTTCCACTGCTGTCGGTCACGAGGTTCTAAGCGGAGTAGATTATAGCCATCCCATGCATCAGATAAACAGCGCCATACATGACGGGGTTCTGGTCAATCCGCTGATTGACGAGGCTATCGATTATGCCGTGGCCAATAACAGCGCCATCCATCTCCTGGGGCTTGTCTCCAACAACCAGGAGCACAGCCACATAGTTCATCTTTACGCCATTCTTCGCCGGATTGTCCAGAGGGGAGGCCACAAAATCCGCATTCATTACTTTTCCGACGGCAGAGGGACCCCTCCTTTTAGCGCCCCGCGCTTTCTGGAAGACTTGAACGATATGTTTCTGATGATTTCCACCGGGGAAGAACTCACCAAAGAGCGGACTGTGGATTTCAAAATCGCCACTATCGGCGGCCGCGACATTACCATGAACCGTAGTGCCGAATCCTGGTACAAGACCGAAGCCACTTTCCGCGCCATTATCGAGGGTCTCGGCCCCAGGATGGATAGGCCGGAAGCGGCATTGAAAGAAGCCTATGACAAAGGTCTTACAGACCAGTATGTAACGCCCACAGTTCTTGGTGACTATCAGGGAGTAGAGAACCACGATGTCCTGATCCATTGGAACTTCCGCAAGGACCGGGGAGAATTTTTGATGCGCATGCTGGTGGACCCGGTTATAGATCTTACCGAAAGGCTAAAGGATTCTCCGGACGACACTTACAAGGAGCTGAAACGTTTCGAGCGCTGGAAGAACAAGCCGGACCTCTATTACGATACCCTGCATATAGTCGGCCTGGTGGAATATTACCGGGGTATGAACTGCCCGGTGGCTTTTCTTGAGCCGGTTCAGGATATCAGCCTGGGGAAGGTCCTTTCCCTTTACGGCTGTCACCAGTGGCGGGTAAGCGGCGTGGATAAAGCGAAAGCGCTCACCCTTCTTTCCGGAAATAAGGTAGGCGCTCCTCTATCCGGTGAGGAAAGAATTACTATCCCCCTGCCGCCCGATTTGCGCAGCTATATCAAGGAATACGACCAGCATAAAGGAGAACAAGGCTTCAAGCTCGAGCCTTACCGCAAATATCCCAAAATAGAAATCGAAGACCTGACCGACAAAGTGGTCGAAATTATCGAAGCCGGGGATTCGAAGACTCTGGTGCTGGTCAATTTATGCAATCCCGATATGGTGGGCCATACCGGGGATGTAAGCGCGGGGATACAGGCCATGATGGCAGTGGATAAAGCTCTCGAGCGGATAGTAATCTCCGTGAGGGCCAGGGGAGGCTTCGCTCTCATTACCGCCGACCATGGAAACATAGAGGAGATGATCACCGAGGATGGCGAGCTGAATACATTCCATACCAGCAATAAAGTGCCTTTCTTTATGGTCGGGCCGCCGAAAATGAAACTGCGTCAGGGCGGTACCTTGAAAGATGTCGCGCCGACATTCCTCGCCCTGCTTTTGGGCCGGGAGATCGAGGAAGTCAAAAAAGGAATGAAAGGAAAGCCGCTCTTTCTGAATGGCGGTTGAGGCCTTTTATTCCATAGTTTTGTTATCATTTGAAGCCTCCGGACTGGCCGGAGGCTTTTCTTTATCCCAGGCAGAATGCGCATTTCAACATGACAGTCAATTATACCCTGTTCAAAGAATTACCAGAGTTGTTCATAGTTGATAAAGGTCGTCTATACGAAATTATCTTGTCAGACAGGGGAAAATTTCTCTTAGGCAGAGAACTTTTGCAGGGTATTAATGTCCATGTGGGGCAGAACAAATTGTTGACAGTTAGATTAGCCCCATTTCCTGGGACTACCTACGGTATAAGGCGAGTGGTTTTTATTGGAACTTTTTCTAATATTAATTATTCAGCTAGGTTATACCTCCTTCTCCTAGCCAAAAAGGCCTCTTTACCACCCTCCATAATTTCTAATACTGAATCAATTATTTCTTTATTGTCAATAGAGCCGCTTCCATAACATTTTCCTTTAGAATTGCTTAGAGCTTCTAAAACAATAACTTGTTCTGCATCACCCGATACAACGATGTTTGGGTTGTGTGTTGCTACAATGATTTGTCTTTTTTCTTTAAGATCTGCGAGAATATTAACAAGCATTTTACCTATCAGACGGTTATCAAGGTTATCCTCTGGCTGGTCAATTACCAATGGAACATTCTCTGTAAGAGCGATTAAAGGAAGCATAGCGCTTGATCTTTGACCTGGTGAAAGGTTTTCGACTGGCCTGTCATTTAATAAGATGCCTTCAATATCATCCCAATCTATTTCTGCCATCTTTAAAATATTTTTTAATTTTTGATCATCAACAGTTTTTATATCGGCATCATCATCAATTCCAAATGGATCAAGCGTATTTATTAACCTTTCTGAGATTGATGCATAATCTTCCAATACTTCCTGGTTTGATTTTTGAATGTTATCCATCAACAAATTTTTTTCTCTTAATAACAATGCTTTTGCTAAATAAATTGGATTCCAAGCTGTAGAAATTTTTTCAGGCCATCTATTAGATTTATATTTACCATGCAATTCTTGTTTTAATATTCCACTATCTTTAAGAAATGTTTCAAATTCTTTTTTATCATCGCCCGCAATAAACCCTAAAGTTATCTTTATTTCTTTACTACTAAATTTGTTTAAGCGACTCTCTATCTCTGCCTTTCGTTTTTCTCTTTTACTACTTATTTCGCCATGTAAATTATTAATATCATCTGCAATTTTTATCCAATCTTTTAATAAAATTAAAAATTGCTCCCAATATTCTAAATATTTTTTTCTTAGTTCAATTACTCTTTGAAGGCGTTCTTCTGCTGATCTTCTAAGTTCTGCTGCAATTTTTTTGGGCGCCTCTTCGCTAATTTTTTCCCTTATAGCATTTTCTTTTAATTGTATTTCTTCTTTTATTTTGTTAATATTTAAATCCAATTTTGATAAAAATTCTTTTAGATGATTTATAATTGAATCTATCTCTATATTTAAATTAGATTGATTATCATTAATTTTTAATTCAACTTTAATATCATTCCACCAAGATTTTACTTTTTCTGATGATTCTGAAAGTATTTCATTAACACCCCCAGATAGATTTATATTTAAAGCCTTTTCAAAAATATTTAACAAACTATCAATATTAGATTTGATTTTGATTAGAACAGCTTCCTTTCTTTTTCCATTATCAAAATCAGTAAACAATTCTCTTACTTCTTTGGTATTTAATTTCTCAAAATCTGTCTTATATTCCTTATATCTTTTTATTTCTCCTTTATTTGTAGCCATAATGCTAAAAATTTTTTTTATTAATGATTCTATCTCTTTGCTTTTTTCTCCTAATTCTGCCCTAAGATTATTCTTTTGATCGAGCTTTTCATAAATTCCAGGTATTAATCTATCAAGTAGTTCTCTTTGACGGGGAGCTTCACGACCGAGAGTTTCTATTTCATTCCATCCAAATAGTCTTAAAGGATATGTGCCACTTTTTTCAACGTCATGTACTTCTCGGTCCTTTCCATCAATTGTATAAACCCTTGTTACATAATCTTGTTTAGGATCATAAGCAGCTTCTAAAATATGGTATTCTCTATCCTCACCGCAGTATACAACACGAATTAGACTTTTAGTTAAAGTAGCTTCTTGAAGTCCTCTAACCTTATTAGCCAAATCTGTTCCAGGATGCTCAATCTTATTCAATGTTCTGTTGTAACCAAAAATATAACGAAGTGACTCTATGATTGTTGATTTACCTGATCCTCTTGGCCCTATCAAACAATTAAGGTTTTCCGAAAAAGCAACTTTGAGATTATTAAAAAATCCTTTTTCGTCACTTGAGATTATTTCTAATCCTAGTATGCTTGGAGAAGGTAGTTTTGGTAAATCACTTGAAAATCTAATTCGTGTATCTGGAAATTGAAGGGCTTGTTTCAAACCTTCAAAACAAAGGCTTGTCATTTTCATAAAGGTAATCTTATTTTCTTTTTTTAGATCTTCTGTACAGTGTGAATCATTTGTCAAAAGGACTGGTATACTCACAGTTTTGCCACTAATCTCGCTTATCCAACGATAATGTTCTTTATCAGAATCCTTAGCCACTTCAATAGCATCAAAACCGGCAGTTAATAACCAGTCTTTGAACTCGTTTGATAATCGCTGTTCCTCTTCTTTAGTCGTCGAATCATTTGGGTCATACGATACTATTCCATCGCGTCCAAGTTGCCTGAATACTTTACGAACTCCTCGATCAGTGTCAATATGTGCTGCAATACAGAGACCACAATGATTATGAACTTTTTTAATAAATTCTGAAATCTCTATATTCTTTATTATATCCGTACCAGTACGTTGTTTTTCATCCGGTATTTCTTTAGGTAAAATTCTGCATATTTGCTCAATAGTGTATTTTTCAGGGAATATTACAATAATATGAAGTCGGAAAGTATTCAAAGGAGGTGAAGGTTGCAGGCTTATTTCCATACCAGGTAAAATACAAAACTTGTTTGATGTGCGAGATTCAGATAATCTGCAAGCAAAATCGCATTTCATATGATCTGTTATTGCTAGCATGTCTAAATCTATTTTTTCTAGATTTTTTATATAATCTTGTTCAATAATGACTTTGTCCTTTCCGGTCTCAAAAAGAAGTATTCCATCTTTTTTTATAAATCTAGCGTAATCGTAACTGTCAGTTGAATGTGAATGCAATATTACTTTACGAAAATTAGCAACATTTGCTTTTATTTTAGCAAACTCTTCAAGGAGGTAATCATATCCTGCCATTGTAAGTTCCTTTATAAAATATTAAGCTTTTGACCAGATTAAATGATACTAAATAAAAAATGTCATTTATATTATTTATACTTTATGTTTGCTCAAAGTCAAGGGATTGATCAAATAAAAACCTAAAAATAATTCCTATTCAAAAAGAATATTCTAAAGCAAAATTTTTATTTAGTAATTTCGACCTCTATCTTCTAAAATAAAAAAGGGAAAAGTAGTTATAACTAACTAATTTTCCCTTTAATATCTTTAAATCTTTAAAATCTTACCAGTTCCCCTTCACCGTCTTCCCTGTCCTGGCGCTCTCATACGCGGCAGTCACAATCTCCACACAGGCCAGACCGTCCTCGCCGCGGATACCGAATTTCGGCTCCTCATCCTTGATCACGCAGTCGATAAAATAACGTAGCTGCTCGACATAGCCCAGGTTGGCGAACTCATCCACAGCCGGCCAGGTCCAGTGCTTGGTGGTGTCGGTTTTCTCGATGGCATAGGCTAATCCCGGGCGGCTGTATGCCTGGATGGGGCTGGAGAAGGTGAGGTCAATATTTAACCTGCCCTCGGCGCCGTAAATTTCAACCTTGTCGTCCATCCCGCCCACTGTAATATAGTTGCCTTCGCAGAAAGAGTAGCGGCCGGACTCAAATTTGAGCATGCAGGCGCCCCAGTCTTCGCCGGTATAATTCTGGTGGTAGTAATTTTTCTCGCCGCCGCCTGTGACCCAGCCATTCACCTCCACCACCTTTTCCCCGAAAAGGTAGCGCACGAAGCCTATGGGGTGGATCGCCAGGTGCATGAGCGAGCCTCCGCCGCAGTATTTCTTGTTCTGGGCGAATGGGCTGTGGCTGCCGTTGTGCACCTCCTTGGCCTTGACCCAGAGCATCCTGCCGATAGCCCCCTCGTTGATCAATTCTATTGCCCGGCAGAGCGCCGGGGCGAAAACCCAGTCCTCGCCGTACATGAGCTTTACCCCCTGCTTCCGGCAGAACTCGACCATCTCGCGGGCATCCTCCACAGTGGTGGCCAGAGGTTTTTCGCAGATAATCTGTTTTTTGTTTTTCGCTGCTTCCATCACCACGTCATGGTGAAGGAAATTGGGCACGCAGACATCGATCAGGTCAATATCCGGCCTGCGGCAAAGCTCCTTGAAGTCGGTCATGGTCTCTTTGATGCCCCATTTGCGGGAATACTCCTCGAGATTATCTATTGCAGCCACGGCCACGATTTCTGCTTTGGGGTTGCGGGAATGCGAGTCGGCGTGGAAATCCGCGGCGAACTTGCTGCCAACCATACCTATGCGAACCTTATCCATCAATGAAACTCCTTTCTGACCGTTACGTATGAAAATCCGCCGGCCCTCGAAAATAGAGGGTTGCTGTCAGTTATTGGAGGCCTAATATAATAAAAAAGTTTTATTAGGGCTACTTTTTCCAGCCTCCTCTCTGGATATAAGCTGTGTACTCGTGTCCGCCGCCGGTGAGCATGGTGTTGGGCTTGGCGCTTGTGTATATCGGGCCTTTGCCGGGATAAGTTTTGTTCATATAAGCGAAAGCATCCGCAGCAGCCTTGAGGCAGAGTTTTTTAAGCTCCTGGTTGTCGGTAAACTTGTGGCCGAACATGACTAGATCAGAGATGCGGTAAGTCCAAGGCCCATAACCCCTGCCATCCCCGCCTTTGGCCGGAGACCACCCCTGATGGAAACCCACATCCGGTCCTCCGGCCAGGAAGCGGCTCACGAAATCGGCGTAGCCGATCACATAGTTTCTTCCCGGTTCATAGCGCCGGCCGGTTTTTTCCTCTACGATCTCGGTAAAGCGAGCGGCATTGTCGATACATATTGCCGCGCTCCAGAATCCGGTCACCTGGGAATCGGAATTCTTTTTCCGCCCTTCCTCGCTTGTATACCACTGTTTGTCCGGGTGTGTCGAGAGGAGAATCTTTTCCGCTGCTTCACGATATTTTTCATCCCAGGTAAAGAGGTAGGCGTCAGCCATAATCTGGAGGTTGTTTCCAGCCTCGCGGCTTGTGTTCTCGATCTGGGGAAATTTATTTTCCATAATCTTCCAGTAAACCAGATTCGTGATCTCCATGGCCGATTCGAGCACCTTCCGGTCTCCGGTCAGGTAATAATAAGCCATCATGCCGCGGTTATTGAAATGCCCGGACTCGGGGTTCGAGCCCTCGCCCCACGGCCAGCGCAGGCTGCCGAACCAGGTGAGCCTGGGGCCGCCGCGGTGGGTGACAGTGGCAGCCTCGACACCGTGGGCCGTATGGGTGAACTTGCCGCCGTTATGCACACCCCCGCGCAGGGTATCGCCCAGAGCGTGATAGAGGTCGATATCACTCTCATGGCGCAGGGCTGTCTCACCGAGGTTCCACCACTTCCAGCTTGTCGATGGGTCGCCGTCTACGGTGCGCAGGCTCTGGAAAATCATCCCATAGCCGTGGTCGTACTCATGGTTGTAATGGCTGAGGACAATTCGGCCGGTATGTGGCCCGCGTGTCTGGTCGATCTCGATATTGGCCCAGGTGTCGCCGAAATTGCGCCACCCGTATTCGTCTATAGCCTCGATATCCTTGACCAGGTTTTTATCCTGGTTATTGATCGCGCCATGCATCAAATTTTCATAGGTAGGGAATCGCTTGGGATCATAGGTGGCGGCATCGTCGAAAAATCCGCTCGCCAGGTAGATTTCCGCAGGGGCGCGAGCTGTGAGGGGATGGTGGAATGAGCACATCGCCGTGGCCACGCGGTTTTCGCGAGGGGTCGAGCCTTGAGGGCCGGTATGGAAGAAAAAGGCAATTTCGTGGGTTTTGATCTCCCCGCCCTGAAGTTCGTGGTGGTCAGGAAATTCTTCGGGCCAGAGGGCCACTCTCACCGTGCCGTCAGGGTCAGCGGACAGAGCTTTAGGGAAATTTTGCCAGAAATGGCGTACGGCCACTGCCAGGCCGAAACGCCGGTCGCAAATGTGGAGCCAGGCTTCAGGGCGGTTCCGGCTGTATGGCGCTGTGCCATCGAGGAAAAACATGGCGCCGCGGAAAGTGAGCGGGATTTTGCCAAGATGGTTCATGTGGTTCCGGTGAAACCAGTTTTCTCCTCCTGAAGATTCCTGATATATGCCGCCGCTGCCGGTAAGGGTCACCCTGTCGAGAACATCCTCAGGCCCGTCGCCAGCTGACAACTCAACCGGCCCGTCGAAAACGAGCCTCGTTTCCAGGGACAGGTCATCGAAGAAAAAGCTTCCAGGCCGGCCCAGAACCCATACGCTCCTGTCCCCATCCCTGTCCTTCACCGGCAGGGTGGGGTTGCGGTTCTCGAGGGTGAAGAAAATACGCACGAGACCGCTCCCGGCATAAAAATGGAGCCTGGCGGTGTAATCGATCCAGGGATCGCCCCATCTATTAGTCTCGAACTCGTAAAGAGAACCTTTCACGGCAACTGTGGCCTTGAGCGGCCCCTTTGCTTCTACAGCAAAACTTTTCACTTTGCCCCAGCGGCTGGCAAGCTTTCTTCCCAGGGCATCCACAGCCTGTACGCCGGGTATATTTTCCCGGGCGGTAATTTTTTCATCATCAGTGAATTCCCGGTCACGGTTATGATCCAGGTACACGGCTTGGAAAAGGTCGAAATAGGTCCGGCTCATTATGCAGCGCATGATTCCTGTCTCGACAATTAACGAGTCGCCGTATTCGATAACTTTTAACGGCGGCGTGCTTTCCGGGTTGCGGCCCTTATCGGTGAGCATATAGCGGGTGCTGCTTCTGGCGGCGCAGTCAGCGGTGAAATCGACAAGCACCCATTTGGCAGAGCTGTCGGGCCAGGCAGAGAGTATCTCGAACTGCGCCGGCACATACCTGCCGTCCGGTGCAGCGACACATAACGAAGAAAGATCGCGCACGACTCCGCGGGGCATGGGAATGCCTGTAGTCACTACCTCGGAGCGCCGGGTGCAGCCGTCGAACTCCCTCACTTCCAAGGGAATTTCGAGAGCGGACAGGACTTCGGAGGTAAGTAAAAAAGGAATTATTATTGACAATATAAAAATTTTAATATTAGATCTCATATATCACTCCTGGAGAATTTAATACATAGTGTCATATATTTTATCGCATACCAACATTTTTTTTAATTTGTTGATAACCATTCATCTTTCAAGGAGTCAGGAGACAGAAGTCAGGAGTCAGGAGAAGGGATGAAATCACTGGCCAAAAGCTTTCAGGATCTTC
>Ga0315277_10004443_pt1 | contig 18752 bp, 10 predicted proteins | sample YL17G05_15_MG_FD_203695 | JGI IMG/M metagenome (GOLD analysis project Ga0315277, IMG submission 203695) | Sediment microbial communities from Yellowstone Lake, YNP, Wyoming, USA - YL17G05_15 | ecosystem: Environmental > Aquatic > Freshwater > Lake > Sediment | place: USA: Wyoming | collected...
ATGTCCAAGACCCAGGAAGCCGGGGCCGCGCCGAAAGAGGCCGTGGACCCGGTTATGGCCACGGTCAAGTTGTCCGGCAAGGGGGACGAGAACACGTTCCGTATTGTGTTCGGGAAGACCAAGGCCGATGCCCCGCGGCGCGACCGGCTTTGGATCAGCCGCAACGGGGACTGGACCAAGGCAACCGTCTGCGGTCAGACCAGCCGGCGGCAGCCTTCACTTTCGAGTCAGAGCGTTTTCGGGCCTGTGCTGCTCAAGCTCAACCACGGGGATGGTCCGGTGGACTATCACGCCATGTTTTACCTCAGGGAAGGGCCCGGGGACAACGTGTACGCCGAACTGAAGACGGCGTGTTACTACGAGGACCGGATCGAGCTGGAGGGCAAGACTCGGCGCGTGGCGTTGGTGGACAACAACGGGAACGGCCGTTTCGATGACGTCGGCCCGAGTCTCTCCCAGTCCGACTGGCTGTTGATTGACCTGAACGACGACGGGCGGCTGGACTCGTACGGTCTCTTGTACAAGGAGGTGTTCACCACGGGGAAATACCTCAGTCTCGGGGAGAAATGCTACGATCTGAAGGTTGCGCCCGACGGAGCGAGTTTTACGCTGGAGAAATCCAAGGCCCCGATGGGAAGGATCAAGACCGGCCATAAGCACCCGTTCCGGGTGATCCTGTTCGGGGAGGGGAGCCGGCTTTCGGTGAAAAGCACGAGTGGGGATCTGACGGTTCCCTGCGGCAAATACCAGTTCGTGAGCGCGGATTTCTTCGAGTCTGAAGCGGCGATGGAACAGAGCGGAATGAACCTGCAGGGCCAGCCTCTTGAGAAGAAAGATCTCCCCGCCATCATCGTCACTGCGGATAAGCCCGCCGAGCTCGAGTTCGGGCCGCCGCTGACCGCCGAGGTGACCGAATCAACCGGAGGCGGCCCGGAGCACACTTTTAATCTGAGTCTTACGGGCCGGATGGGCGAGGCGTACCGGGTCCCCGACGCCCTCCCAACCGGCGGCGCGAAGCTCAAGGTGCGGCTCGAGGGTTCCGCGGAGGAGGCGAAGGTCTTCGACTTCGCCTATGGCTGAGGCGGCCGTTGTTCGCTCTCATGGCGGGAGCCTCAAGGAGTGGAAGGAACGTATGTTTTCACCCCGGTCGTCCCGGCTGGACCGTTCGAAGTCAAGGCGAAGGAATATCGCATCAAGGTCGGCAAAGGTATGTAGTGCGGCCTTCAGGCCGTTTGGTTTGTAGTGCGGCCTTTAGGCCGTTTAGTGCGGACCAGGAGAAGAAAGACAGGCTGAAGCCTGCACTACAAACGTGCGGGACAGGCTGAAGCTCCCACTGCAAACAGGAAGAAAGGACTCCCGGACAATGAGGAATCGAATCGTTTCGCGTATCTGGGTGGCGGTGGCCATGACCCTAGCGATGGCTGGAATTCTGGCGTCGGGGATTTCACCGAGTGCGAAGGCCGAGGAAGGGAAAGAAGGGGTGGTAGCCCCTGGTCCGAAAGGCGGTATTTCCGGTGTCGTCACGGATGCCAAGGGGCAGCCGCAGGAGAATGCCGAGGTTCTTCTGATCAGGTTCCGGACGGGGGATTTCACGGCCGCTCCACTGGGAAGCACGAAGACCGGGGCCGACGGGAAGTTCGCGCTTGACCTGCCCGAGGCGCCGGAGAGCAGAGGCGTCGCTTATCTCGTGATGGCCTCGAAGCCGGGGCATGCCTGGGGTGGCTACGGGATCAAGGACGCAACGAAACCGATGGAAAGCACCCCTATTAATCTGGTGCTGGGAGATCCCAAGCCGCTGGCGGGCCAAGTGGTCAGCCGCAAGGGCGAGCCCGTCTCGGGCGCGCTGGTGTACCCCCTGGCCATGAACCAAACCGGTTCTGCCGATGTAGAAGTGGTTTTCGTTCTCCCCGGCATGGAGCAGTTCGCCGCGAAGACCGACGCGGCCGGGCGCTTCCGTTTCGAGCAGTTGCCGGCGGGTTGGAGGGCGGGCGTCCTGGTGCGGCATCCGGATTACGCGAACCTGTCGGTGTTCCCGGCGGGGAGAGATTCTGGATTTGACGTCGGCAAAGAGGCTATCCGCTTGGAACTGGCCGCCGCCGGCGGGATTCTGGGATGCGTGACCGACTCGCTGACAAGCCGTCCCGTGGCGGGTGTTAGCCTGGTGGCGCGGGCCCGGCAAGCGGAGGATCCCTTCGGAAGCACGGCGATCACCGGCGCCGATGGGCGCTATGAGATGAAGAACCTGCCTCCAGGCGACTACACGATCAGTCCGCCGATGCAGTTTGGGATGGATACGAAGAGCGGCGCGGCAGGGGGGATCCTGCAACCGCGTTCCGGGGTTAAACTCGAGGAGGGCCAGGTCCTTCAGGGAGTAGACCTTCTTCTGAAGCCCGGCATTGTGGTGAAGGGCCGCGTCATCGAGGAAAAGAGCCGGAAGGGGCTTGCGAACGTGACGGTCAGCGCCTCCCAGCGGGAGGGCACCGGGGGTCCCGCTGCGTGGAACGCTTACGCTCAAACCAATGCGGAGGGGCGTTTCGAGATCACCGCTCCTGAGGGGGTCGTCACTCTGAACGCTTATTCGAGCGAGTATCGCGCTGGGACGCAGCCCCGTCAGGCGGTGAACCTGAAGATAGGCGAGACTCCCGCCGAGGTGGTGATCGCGCTTCAGGGCAACGCGGCGCTTCGGATCAGCGGCGTGGTCCTGGACCCGGCGGGCAAGCCGGTTGCCGGGGCGATTGTGCGGCCGGGGTTTGACAGGAACCGGAAGGATGCTCGCACCGACGATGCCGGCAAATTCGACCTCCATATCACCCGCATCGCGTATCCCGGCATGACGGAAGACATGTCGCTCTACGCGCTTGCTCCGGACAAAAATCTGGCGGCCATGATACCCATCGAGGGCGACAAGGATGAGATCGTCCTAAAGATACAACTGAAGACGGGGGGCGCGATCACCGGGCGCGTTCTGGATGAGGAGAAGAAACCGCTCGCCAAGGCAAAGGCCGCTCTCCAACGCACCATCCGGACGGGAAGCAGCTCGTGGATGAGTGTGCCTTTCGGTGAACCGGCGGTGGTGGATGCCGAGGGGCGCTTTCGAATCTCCGGATTGTGCGACGGCGCCGAATACTCGCTGAACGTATCCTGCGACGGCCACGGCAGCGAGCGAATCCGCGAGATAAAGGCCGCCGCGGGCCAGACGATGGAGCGTGGCGACATCACCCTGCTGCACGCCGATGTCTACGTGGACGTCTCGGTGGTGGACACATTCGGCAACCCGGTCGAGGGTGTGAATCTCTACGCCCAAGGCGAGAAACAGCCGGAGTTCCGTGACCGCTCCGCCACCGGCAAGGACGGCAAGCTCCGCCTGGGGCCGTTCGTCCCGGGCAACCTGTACGTCAATGCCAACAAGCAGGGGTATTCCGGCACCAATTCAGACCTGATGCTCACCAAGGGAAAAAACGAGGAGGTCAGGTTCGAGATGGCCGACGAGAAAGGCGCCTCGACCCGCCTCACCGCTGGTACGGCCGCGCCGAAACTCGAGGGTGTGGACTGGCTGGCGGGGAAAGGCGACCTGGCCGCCGTCAAAGGCAAACCGGTTGCGCTCGTCTTCTTCGCGCCCGGCAATCGTCCCTCCATGGCTGCCCTGAACAAGCTTCAGGCTCTTCAAAAGGAACTCGGGGAAGACAAGCTGGCCGTCGTGGCGGTGTGCGACGCGTCGGTCACGTCCGATGAAGTGAAAAAACTGTGGAGCGATAAGAGCTTTCCGTTTGCTCTGGGCCGCGTCGCCGACGGCGAGCGCCAGGGCTGGACTGGCCCGGCCTTTCGCGCGTATGAGGTTCGCGCGCTGCCCGGTATCATCCTGATCAATCCGGAGAGCCGTATTCATCAGCGCGATGTTTCCATTTCGGACTTGGAGAAAGCGGTCCGCTCATTGGTCGGCGGAAAATAGAGTAGCGCGGCACTACCGTTTAATGGTTTCTGCCCGCTCCAGCGTGGCTTCCCGACATGCTTCAGCCTTGCCTTTGTCCCGTCCTTTGCTGAAGCGGGTCGAGAAGCCCGGCTGAAGCCGGCTTTGTTCCTAAGAGAGTATTTTCTTTCTCCCACCGGCTGAAGCCGGGGGCAAAGGGGAGCCGCCTGAAGGCGGCTGAGAATACGCTCAAGTCTTGCATATTATTCATATTCCAGTGGTTAGAGTGCGCAAACCCTTAAACGGTAGTGAGTAGCGCGGGCGTTCCACTTGCCAAGACGGTTCGTAGCTCCTCCTTTAGGAGGCCACCTTGTTCGTAGCTCCTCCTTCAGGAGGTCAATTGGTCGGAACCGCCTGGAGGCGGAGCTACGAACCGGACCTTGAAATCCTCCTGCCTCCGGAAGGATAGCCCGAGCCCTCGGAAAAAGCTTGCGCGCGGGAGTGAGAAGGAGTTGGATAAGGCAGGGTACAGGTTGAAAAACCGGTATGTATCGCCATCTCAGAGAACGTGCGGATACAGGGAGGAAAAAATGAGACCGTCTGTTCTTGCTCTGGTGTTGTGGACCGCGATTTCTTTGCTGTTTGGACCCATTGTCACACGCGGTCAGTCCGCCACGGGCACGGCTGCGCCCGGGACGCCGGACCTCTCCCGCCGCTCGGACAAGGAGCTGGTCAAGGAACTCCTTAACAAGGAAACCCGCGACAGGGCGTTCTATGAACTGGAGCGCCGCAGACGGCCCGACAGGAAAGAGAGTTTCGAGGAGTTCCAGAAATTCGAATCGAACCGGGTGCAGGATGTCATCGTCTGCGACCAAGGCGCCGGCGCGCCACCGTTATATCTGGTTCTGCAATATGGATTTGACTCCTTTTCGATAGCCCCCAGTAGCCGTGATTATCCTCCGGCCAATGGGGAGAAACTTTTTGCTCCGGCGTATCCATCCATCAGAAAACGAGAGGGGGTATGGGACCTCTTCACGGCCGATGGAAGGTGGATTGAACGCAATGACAATTATCTTTCCCAAGGCGTGTTGGCTGATATCAATGGAGACGGGTTCGTTGAGAGAGTCGATACGATGTGTTACGGAGACTCCGATGACAAGTACTTCGGGGATATCCTGACCGTTTCACGCGTTGCGGGGAAGGAGGATGCGCGTCTCTTGGCAGTGGTGACTAAATGGGGCGGCGCCGCAGGGAGAGCGGCTGCGATACGTCAGGATGCAGGAGAAGATGAGGAATGGACTTTTGATGTGACGGATCGTAACAAGGATAGTCTTTATGAGATCGAGATAGGCCCAATGCGGGCGGAGGGAGTTGATCCGAGGGTTGTTTTTCATTGGGATAATTTCAAGATGGCTTATATCTCTTCGCGAGGAGACGCGGGCGATCACTTTGCTGTGTTGACGGGGAAGAATCTGCATGAGGAATTGAAGCAGCTATGTGAAGGGTCGCCTTTTTCTGGAAATGGCAGGATGGGCAAGGAGAAGGGCAAGAAGGTTAAAGGTGGCGCGGAGTATGCCTACCACACGCTGAAGGGTCTGACCAACGAGGAAATCCTCCGGTATATGGGACCGGGCAAGAAAGAGTCCGACAAAGATGGGTTCAATCGGAGTGAACCCACCAAGATTCCCAAGGATATCTGGGATCTGCCCCCAAAGAAGGCGGCGCTTGCTCTTGCCGAAGCCAATCAGTCGGAAGATCACAAGCGAAATTTTGATCTGGCCGTGGATGATTCGGATGGACAAGGACCGCCTGAGAAATGCTCTTTGCTCTCTTACTCGGGAGGTCCGGGATGTCCTTTTGCGGGAGATCACATATCCGGTTATCACTTTCTGCGCTGTGACCCGGATAAATCCTATTACGCCTATGCGGGCACCCGATATCCGATGGCTCTGGCTTTGGGATACGGCGGTTCGCAGCCCGTTTCATGCGCCGTGTTCCGCGAGGTTGCCTATGAGGATGCGCGGCGGATCGTGGAAATCGTCTGGTGGCTCAACCGCATTCGGAGTCATAACGCGCATGGATACGAAAACTCTGCTATGAGTTTCTCGACCGCGGATGGCTTTGGCGAACTGAGAATTCTTCTGGATACTGGGGAGGAACCTATCTGCGAGAACGATACTCTTTGGTCTGAGGCCGTTTCACGCAGATGGTACTCCCATTACAACAAGGAAGTGTTTCTCAATATCGCGGATGCGTTCATCGGGAGCGAAGTCCCAGCGTGGCTTGAGCGCAAGTCCTTGGGACCCTTGAAGGCCGTGCAGGAGCTCTCCTCGGAAAACGAAGGAGCGCTTACCGAGGAATTCCGGACGTCGGCCAAGCGCATCATGACGCTGTTCTCGCCGGATGAGCGGGCGATGTCCTTTGATGTTATTGAGACGACCGTTCAAGGAATCGGAGAAAGAGAGTTGGCGAATCTTAAGCCGGATCTGGAGGCTCTGCAGAAACGGCTCCCTCCCCGGGCCGATCAGGCGTTTTGGGATCTCAAAGCAGCACAAGAGGGAAGAGAGAAGACATGGCGCGATAAACTATCGGGGCAATCCCGGAACATCACCGACGAATTGTTTCGAGGTACTGCTGATTCCGGCACAAGCGCGGCACTGCGCCAGGATTCACTGTATGAGCCCATTCCCGAGACCGAGAACACAAACTACAAACGCACGGGGAAGATTGAGTCCATTCGGGAGGCGATTGGGAAAACGCTGATGAAGCTTAATGGTGTTTCCAGCCCGGCTGTTTTGGAGAAGCATCTGGAGAATCAAGAACAGTTCCCTATCGCCGATGCCCAGGCCCTCCTGAAGCGTGATCCGCAGGCTTATGTCCGCGTTTTGGAGAAGTGGCTTGCGAAAGTGGATGCGGTCCAGTCAACAAAAATATTTGAGGAGATTGAACGGGTTGCTCCAGCGCGCGCGGTGGAGATAGCCGTGAAGCGACCAGGCGATGTCAAGGACGCGTTAGTGGTTCCCATCTTCGAACTCTTGCGAAAGCAAGGGTACACCAAGAACGAGGCCGAGAGGGTTGCAGCCATGCTGGAAATGGCGGCGGATGCCAAGACTCCAGATTGGCAAGTCGGTGATATTGTCCAAACCTTGGTTCCGGAAGAAGAGCCTCTAAGATACTCCAACGGCAGGATCAATGAACTTCTTCTGGGTCTGTTGAACGGAAGGTTCAACCCCAAGACAGATGGTTATCACATTGAGACAGTCTGTTGGGCCTTGGCGGGCCGCACGGGCGGAAAACACTTTGAGAAGATCCTGGACCTGTGGGATAAGAACCAAGAGGATCTAAGGACGGGATATTGCCATGTTCTCGGTACTGCCGTTTATTCCGCAACTCATGGAACGCAGCAGCAGCGCGAGAAACTGGCGGCGTATCTCGAACCTTGCTTCGGGGAACGGAATACCCCGATATCCACCGTTTTGTGGGGAGTTTGGGCGGCTGATTTGCGGCAACTGGAACGCCACCTCGCGCGGATCGCCACAAGCGGGCCGGACGCGGAGGAAACACAGGAATACTATAGTTCAGGCCCCACTCCGCCGGATTTCTTGCGGTTGTCCCATTTGGCTCGAAAGATCTTGAGTATCTGGAAAGAAGAAGATGTTGTGACCCGCGCAAAGCTTCTGATGGCATTGGCTCTCGACCGGGAATACTCGATGGAATCTTCAGGAGACCGGGGAATCTCCGAAATGATGGCAAAGTCTCTGAAGAACTCCTGGGATTCTATGAACGCAGATCAGCGCAAAGAGATCCACGCATTTCCGGATTGGGCGGGAAAAGAGGGCAAGGGAGAAAAAGCAGACGAATATGCTCTCTCCGAGAAACGGGAGGCAGTTTCGAAATTAAAGAAGATGCTGGATTCCCTTGGCTGTCTCTGAGTCGATTTTTCCCTTTGCGAAGAAATGAACCGCCCAGAAAAGGACATGAGCGAAGATAATCCCTCTCTGCAAATTGTTGGGTCACGCCTGGTTTGCAAAGCATGACGTCTTTTCGCTGGTGAAGCGGCGCGTCCGGCCTGTCTTTTCTCTGGCAATGCCATCGTTCTGCCATTAAGATTATTCCTGGAACCCCTGGCCGGGCAAAAAACCCGCGAGGGGATAGCTGTGTTGTGCGTTCGGAGAGTCACGCGTTCATGCCCAACAATTACCAGGAATACGTCCTGAGCCGCGTGGATTTCGCGCCCGTGTTCCAGCGCCTGGCCAAGGCCGGACTCGAACCGGGAGACTTCGCGCGTTTCCTCGACCTGAGCGGAAGCGCGCGGGCGCTGGTCGTGGCGCGGCTCCAGGAACTCTCGGGGCGGCCCGTGCTGGTGGTGACGCCGGACGCGGAGTCGGCCGAAGCGTGGTTCGATGACTTCCAGCAGTTCGGCGTCGAAGGTCTTCTGCATTTTCCCATGGCGGAGACCCTGCCCTACGAACCGGAAGAACCCATTATCGAAATCGTTGCGCGGCAGTACACGACGTTGCATTACCTGGCGAAAGGGGAGCGGCCCGACCCGGTTCGGATCTCCTCCAAGGGGAAGGCTGGCACGGCGTCTGAGGTGAACGACGGGCTGAAACCCGCACTACGGACGTCCACGGACAACGGGCTAAAGCCCGCACTACGAACACTGGCGGATGACGAGCTAAAGCCCGCACTACGAACGTCCACGGATGACGGGCTAAAGCCCGCACTACGAACGTACACGGACAACGGGCTGAAGCCCAGACCACTAATACCCACGAGACAATCTCCCGCATTGATCGTCGCGCCGGTCGAGGCCCTCCAGCGCAAGACACCTGGCCGCGCAGCCTTCGAGGAACTCGTGCTCACCTTATCCTGGGGCGACCGCTTCGACATGGAGAGCGTTTTGCGCCGCCTCGTGGAAATGGGCTATGAACGCGAGACCATGGCGGAGACGCGCGGAGAGTTCAGCGTCCGCGGCCACATCGTGGACGTGTTTCCCCCGCATCTGGAGAACCCCGTCCGCTTTGACCTCTTCGGCGACGAGATCGAATCCATCCGTTTCTACGACCCCTCGACCCAGCGATCGCTCCGCAACCTGGACGAGCTCGAACGCGTCACGATCCTTCCCGCGGCCATGTATGGCGTGACCGAGGAACTGGCCCGCCGCGCCGCCTCCGGAAAACCCGCGCCCTCCTCTTCCGGAGAATCCACGCGCGCCTCCTCCGGAGAATCCGCGCGCTCCCTCTCCGGAGAACCCGCGCGCTCCTCTTTTGGCGACGGCGAGCGCCGTTCCGGAGAGACAGACCCCTCTCTCGTCTGTCTCGCGGACTGGCTTCCGCCCGATACCCTCGTGGTTCTCGACACGCCCGAGAAGTTCGACGCCGCCCTCGACCAGTTCTACCGCATCGCGGAGAGGCGCTACAAGGAGCTGACGGAAGGCAGCGCCCAGGAAACCGTTGAGTTCTCGCAACCTCGCGCGAAAGCCATCGCCGCCACGCGGGATCTTCTCCCTCCCGCCACCTATTTCCTCGACCGCACCGCCATCCAACGCGCTTTCGACCGTTTCGCCCAGATCCATTTCCCGCAGATCAACATCCAGCACCTTTCCGCCTCCTCGGATTCCGGCGCCGACTTCGATTTCGGCGTGCAAGCCTACGACACCATTCCCCCCGACTTGAACGCCTATCTCTCGCTCATCAAGTCCAAGCAGGCGCAGGATTTCTCCATCCACGTCGTCTGCGACAACGACGGCCAGGTGATGCGCCTCGAGGAACTCTTGCGCGAGCACGACGTCAACACGCGCCGGCTATTGCCCGCCCACTCCGAGGATTCGCGTTTCATGCAGCGTGACATTCTCGAGGGCTACCAGGACATCATCCTCACCACCGGCCCCATGCACACCGGCTTCATCTTCCCGGAAGCGCGGCTGCTGATGATCACCGACCGGGAGATGTTCGGCCGCTACAAGCGCCGCCACGTCTATCGCAAAGCGTACAAGGGCCGGGCCATTTCATCGGTGAGCGACATCCAGCGCGGCGATTACGTGGTGCACGTGGACCACGGCATCGGCCGCTTCCTCGGGATTCGCCGGCAGCAGATTGACGAGCGCCTCACCGAGCTTCTGGAGCTCGAATACGCCGAGGGGAACAAACTGCTCGTTCCCATCGAGAACGTCGGCCGGATACAGAAATACTCGTCCACCGAAGGCGCGGTGCCCGTTCTCGACCACCTCGGCGGGAAACGCTGGGGGGCGCGGAAGAAGAAGTCCCAGGAAGGCATCGAGAAAATGGCGCAGGAGCTCCTGGAGATCTACGCCCGGCGCGAGGCGGCCGAGGGGTACGCCTTCGGCCCCGACAGCACGTGGCAGAGCGAGTTCGAGGAGTCTTTCATCTACGAGGAAACGCCCGATCAGTTCCGCGCCATCGGCGAAATCAAAGACGACATGATCAGCCCCAAACCCATGGATCGTCTTCTGTGCGGGGACGTGGGCTTCGGCAAGACCGAAGTGGCCATGCGCGGCGTCTTCAAGTGCGTGGAGGAGAAGAAGCAGGCGGCGGTTCTCGTTCCCACGACCATTCTGGCCCAGCAGCACTACACCACCTTCACGGAGCGTTTCGCCGATTATCCCTTCCGGATAGACGTGATCAGCCGCTTCCGCACCGACGCGGAGCAGCGCGAGATCATCAGGAAACTCAAGACTGGCGAGATTGACGTGATAATCGGCACGCACCGGCTTCTTTCGTCGGACGTTCAGTTCGCCGACCTCGGCCTCCTGGTCGTGGACGAGGAGCACCGCTTCGGCGTGGCCCAGAAGGAGAAGATCAAGGCCATGCGCGCCGCTGTGGACATCCTCACGCTTTCGGCCACGCCGATTCCGCGAACGCTGCACTTGGCGCTGGGCGGCCTGCGCGACATGAGCACCATCAACACCCCCCCGCGCGACCGGCTCCCCGTGCGCACGCGCGTCATCCGCTTCTCGCCGCAGGAAATCGAGGAAGCCGTGATGCGCGAGATCAACCGCGGCGGCCAGATCTACTTCGTTCACAACCGCATCCAGAACATAGACCAGGTGGCGCGGCGGCTGCATGAGATCGCCCCGCGCGCCCGGATCGCCATCGGGCACGGCCAGATGCACGAGCGCGAGCTCGAACAGGTCATGCTCGATTTCATTGACCGAAAGTACGATATTCTGCTCTCGACCACCATCATCGAGAGCGGACTCGATATCCCCAACGTCAACACGATCATCATCAACCGGGCCGACGCTTTTGGATTGGCGCAGCTCTACCAGTTGCGCGGGCGCGTGGGGCGTGACGTCAAGCGCGCCTATGCCTATCTCATTGTTCCCGAGGGCCGCCCCATCACCGACATGGCGGTCAAGCGCCTGAGGACCATCGAGGAATTCACGGAGCTCGGGATGGGATTCCAGGTGGCGATGCGCGACCTCGAGATCCGCGGCACGGGCAACATCCTGGGTCCCGAACAGCACGGCGTGATTGACAACGTGGGGTTCGAGCTCTACTGCACGATGCTTCAGGAAGCCGTCCAGCGCTTGCGGGGCAGGGGAGGGGAACTTGACCGTCAGGCGGAGATCAAGTGGGGCGTGAGCGCCCTCCTGCCCGCCGAGTACGTGCCGGTCGAATCGCAGCGCATCGCCTTCTACAAGCGTCTTGCCGCGGCCCGGGGAGGCAAGGATATCCAGGAAATCCAGGAGGAACTCCGCGACCGCTACGGCGCGGTTCCCGCGGCGGCGAAAAACCTCATCGGGATCGGCCTCCTGCGGGTTCTCGCGCGGCGTTGCGGCATCGAGTCGGTCGCCACCACCGCCAAAGGCTTCCGGCTTGTCCCGAGGGGAGACCTCTTTGATCTTTTGCGGCGCGCTCTGCCGCTTCAGGACAGCATGAAGGAAGTCCGCGCCGTGTCGGCGGATTCCGGCGGCGCCATTCTCTTCGAGATCCGGGGCTGGAACATCGAGAAGGGCCTGCCAACGGCCGTCCGCGTGGTCAGGGAACTCGCCAAAGCAGGCGAATAGTTCGTAGAGAATAGTTTGCAGGAAATAGTTCGTAGTGCAGGCTTTAGCCTGTCGCTTTTGTTTCGCGCTTACGGAAAAGATCCAGGAATTCTCTTGGCGAAAGCACTTTCATTCCCCGCATCAGGCGAACTGGAAAATGGCGGAGGTTGCCCGTGATGACGCACTCGGCGGGCACGGCCAAAGCCACTTCAAGAAACGGGTTGTCATCGGGATCGGGCAGGGAATGCGGAAGCGGAAGCCCGGAAACCAGTATCGCGGAGCGGAAGAGATGGTCAAGCAGGTCGGCGACGAGGTTGTGTTCAAACGCGAATCGCGGGCGATGCAACACCTCTTTGTACTCAATCATCAAACGCGCGTCGAGGCAAAGCCTGAGATCGCCCGCGGCGAGCATCCGGACGATCTCTCCGCACGGCGAAAATGGAGAGAGGAGTCCAGAGACGAGAACGTTGGTATCGAGAACTACGTTCATCTCGCGCGATCCCGGCGCGCTTTCTTGATTTCGGCCTCGATCTCCTTCAAGGCGACTTTGTCGAGTCCGCGTTCCACCGAGCGGGCCTGAAGCCGCGCCACGGCGGCGGAGGCTCTTGCCTGGCGGATCGCGGCGAGGCTCTCTTCCACGTTGTCTTCAGGCACGCTGCTCAGGATGGCTACCGGCCGGCCATTGTTCGTCACCACCAGTTCCCGTTCTTTCGAGAGGGTTTCCCATATCCGGCTGGATTTCCCGCGTAATTCTCTGACACTCAGAAACTTCATGGCGCACCTCCATTGTCCATCAATAGTGTACACAATCGCGCCACATGGTCAAGGAGTTTTTCAAAGCGGAAAAATAACTCTCCGCAGGATGGGCCTTGGCGCGTCATTTCATCGAATACTTTTCGGCATGTCGAACACGAGCTGGAAAAAGCTCTGCGCAATGACAAAGGTTAGAACAAGAAAGAGGGCGCAAACGATTAAGGCATAGACTCGTCGTGTGATGGGATGGGGTATGATGGCATAAAGGGTTACCAACATCGCCAGGAAAATGACCTGAAGCGGGAAAGCGAGTATCCCATATTGGAGGGTCAGAGAATACATTCTTACCACTAGCCTGGAAAGCGCGGGTAGTTCGGCTCCCAATTGGGCATAGACGTCCACAACACGCGGCACAAAAAAAAGAAAAATCGCGTGGTTAAATATCCAAAGAATGAATAGGGCTGAAGCGAAGGGCAACCATATCAGCCACCTTTCGTTTGCCCGAATCCGGGCTTCCTCGGGAGATTCATCCCACGGAAGAACAAAATACAACACCAGGTAAACCACCAGAATAGTGGAGCAAAAAAGAAACGCGAGAATCACAGACCACGGAAGATCATCATACAACAGAAGATAGACCAGCAGAAAGGCGGAACAAAAGAGAAATCCGAGAATCATAGTTGCGTCGCGGACGGGCCAGACATTGAGTCCGAAGTAGTCCGCGATGCCGCCGCATACTCCTCCCACCTGGCGGTTTGTCCAGGACTTGCAGAGCCTGCGCGGAGCCGCCCCAGTCACGTCATGAGCCGCCGTTGCTTCACGCGCCGCCATTTCTTGCCGTGCGGCCGCTTCTTCGCGGGCCTTCGTTTCCAAGGTCTGGCGCAGCATCTCATAGTCGCTCTGGGATATCTTGCCTTCCCTGAAAAGGTTCTCGAGATGCTCCGCCGAGTTGATGGGCTCTGTCATGGCTTCGGACTCCCTTCTTTCTGTTCCTGATCTCAATCCGTTTGCTCAGCTCGGGCGCGGGATTCGCGCGATCAGATCGGCCGCCTGCGCCGCGCTGATTTCACCCCCGGCAAGCCGGTCAAGGACCTTCTTCTTTTCATCTTCTCCCGCCAGCAGTCTCTGGTAATGCTCGATGAGACGATCCAGCCGCGTGCGGATCGCGGCGTAGCCCATGCCGGTTTTCTCGGCGAGCGCCTTGATGCTGAAGTCCGACAGAAGGTATTGTTCCAGGAGTTGCTGTTCTTCATCTTGCAGCATCTGGAAAAGGGTTTGGCGAAACTTGCCCCGGATTTCCACTCCGCAGACGGGGCACTCCAGTGCCACAGGCCGCATGGCGGTGTGACAATATGGACAGGCGGCGGGAAGGTTCTTTGGACTCATGTGCGAATAATATTATGGCGCGAGATAAAGGGCAACGAAAAAATGGGGGAAAATGATGTCTTGTCACACAATAATTCGGATTGGGGATATGAGGTTCCAAAGAGTTCCTGAGGGTACACATTGCCCCTGCTTTTCTACGCAAAAAGACCGGGAGCGAAAGGCACTTCCGACGGAATACTCAGGCACTTGCGCAAGTGCTGCGCAGGAGAGGGGTGGCGGTATGCGCAGAAGGCGCGAATCGCGCCTCTTAAGCGCTGTGATTGCAGTTTTCCTGGAGGTGGCACAACGATTGCTAGCAAACGGGTGACAAGTAGGCTCCGACCTGCGAAAGGTGGGATTTTGGGTCTTAACAATCTAAAGATTGGAGGTTGTGAATATGAGGAACACGGTACGTTTCGCGATGATGTTTGCTCTTTGCGGCATGCTGCTGGTGGTGGGCTACAGCGTGCTCGTGGCGCAAGATGCGCCTGCCGGAGGGACGCCGGGAGGAGCTGCGGCTGGCAACCCGCCGCCCACTCAGCCCCAACCGCCTGTCCCTGCCGGCCCTGGAGGTCCGGGTGGTCCTGGCGGCCCAGGCCAGTTCGACCCGGCGCAGATGCTGGAGAGAGTGGTGGGGATGGTGGTGGGGAGGATTCAGGAAGATCTGGAGGCCAAAGACGAGGAGTGGAAGGTCATCGAGCCGCTCTTGAGCGAGGTGGTAAAGGGTCAGTTTTCGCAGTTTATGTCCACCATGGGAGGAATGTTCGGGCGTGGTGGCGCTCCTGGCGGCGCTCCTGGCGGGGCCATGGGCTTTGGGCCGGCAGCTCAGGAGATCCAGGCACTTCGCACAGCCCTGGATAACCCGAGTGCTTCCAGCGAGGATCTTAAGGCCAAGATGAAGGCCGTGCGCGATGCCAGGAAGAAGGCCGAGGAGGCCTTGCAGAAAGCGCGCGAGAATCTGCGCAAGGTCCTAACCTTGCGTCAGGAGGCCAAGATTCTGTTGGCGGGTATGTTGGACTAGGCGTCTCTGCTGGCCGGGTTTGCGTCTCCCGGCACTCCTCCGCGGGCAGGCTGGTTGCCCCGCGGAGGCTACACGCCATCCGGATTCCGCGCCAGCACGCGCCCCTGTCTCATGCGCTGGTGCGCGGAAAGCGGAATCCGTGTAGTTTTCGCGTGGAAAGCCCCCGTATTCCGCGGGGAAGCGGCGGAGGTTTGTCATGCAGGATCTGAGGGAGGTTTGTCATGCAGGATCTGAGAGAGATGGTGGTGTGCGAACAGCGTTCCACAGCGGTTACGGTGTCCCTGGACACGGTCTGCAGTTCCCCTCCTTGTGCTAGCGGCCCCAATCCCTCTTGTTAGCCCCGGCCCGGGATCCGAAGAAGGTCCCATTGGGAACACGTGTTGCCCGGTTTCCCGCTCAAAAGGGTAAGGCCTGGGGCACACTCCCACGGGCATATTCGATCTCTTGCGCAAATGCTGCGCAAGGGAGGGTCGGCGGTGCGCACAAAATGCGCGAACCGCTGTGTGTAAGTGCTTTGATTACAAGGATTCTAGATGTGGCACACCCCTTGCGCGGTTAAGGTGGTTAAGCGGGGTCCGGACCATGTCCGGGCGGGAACCCGCATTCTATCACTTCAAGGATTGGAGGCTACGAATATGAGGAACCTAGTACGTCTCACGTTGGTGTTTGGCCTTTGTGCGGTGCTGCTGGCGCTGAGCCAGGGCATGGTTTTCGCACAGGGCGGTGGTGGTGGCGGCGGTGGCGGCGGCGGTGGACGCGGCGGGGATCCGGCGGCCATGCAGGCGGCGAGGGTGGACAGGACGATCGCGGATCTGGAGCTCAAGGATGCAGAAGCGACAGCGATCAAGCCGCTCTTGACCGAGGTGGTGAAGTGCCAGATGTCCCAGATGATGGGACGCATGGGTGGTGGCCGCGGTGGCCGCGCTGGTGGGGCTGGTGGGCCAGGTATGCAGCAGGCCCCGGAGATCCAGGCCCTTCGCGATGCGGTGGAGAAGGCTGACACGCCCGCTACGGAGCTGAAGACCAAGATGACGGCCGTGCGGGACGCCAGGAAGAAGGCGGAAGAGGCTTTGAAGAAAGCGCGCGAGGCACTTCGGAAAAACCTCACCACGCGTCAGGAAGCTCAGCTGCTTCTGTCGGGCATGTTGGACTAATCGTATCTGTGCCGGGCATGGTGTGTTCCGGCGCGCTTGGTCGGACAATGTGAATTGTCCGCGACGGGGACAGACCACACGGATTTCGCGTCAGAGTAAGGTTAACGCATCCCACGGCAATTGAGAAGTGGGGTGTTGAAGGGGGAATTCGTGTGGCTGTTCCCGGGAACTGCGGGCCTCGGGACTCAGCGAGGAAACCGAGGAGGTAAAGACTATGCAGGATCTCCTGGAAAAAATGATGGAATGCAAGCAGCTCGCCCGGGCGGACGCAGCTGCGCTGAGGCGGCTGGTGGACGCGGGAGAAGTCCCGCCCACTGAGGAGGGGATTCTGAAGTGGCTGGCGGGGGAGTACGCGCTGGCCTACACGGACCTGCTGGACGTGGAGCCGGACAAGCAGCTGCTTTCGCTTTTCCCGGCGCGCGTATTGCTCAAGCAGCAGATACTTCCCCTGCGGCGCTCCAACGGCGTAGTGGAAGTGGCCGTGAGCCGGCTCTTTGCCACGGAGGGTCTGGATACTTTGAAGGCGTTGACGGGGCTGAAGCTGCGGCCCGTGTTGGCCCCTGGCGAGGCCATCCAGCGGGAGATGAAGAAGCGCCTGGGAGTGGGGGCGGACACGCTGGACTCGATGGAAGAGGAAGGGTCGCTCCAGGTGATCCAGGAGAACCAGCAAGAGGATGCGAACCTGGACGAGGCGGCGGAAGACGCCTCCATTATTCGTTTCGTGAACCAAGTGCTGGGAGACGCGATCGCCCTGCGCGCCACGGACATCCATCTCGAACCCTTTGAAGACGAACTGCGAATTCGCTACCGGGTGGACGGAGTGCTGCAGGAGATCCCCGTTCCGGCCCAAATCAAACGTTACCAACCCGCGATTGTCTCGCGCGTGAAGATACTCAGCCGTCTGGACATTGCCGAGAAGCGGCTTCCTCAGGACGGCCGGATCAAGGTGAAACTGGAAGAGCAGGAAGTGGACGTGCGCGTGTCCGTCATCCCGATGCTGCACGGAGAGGCGGTGGTGATGCGCCTCCTGCAACAGAATGCCACTCTCCTGGGGTTGCCGGAACTGAGAATGGCGGAGAGGGAGGACAAACTGATGCGGGGCATGTTGGGAATCCCGCACGGGATCGTGCTGGTGACCGGTCCGACGGGAAGTGGAAAGACAACTACCTTGTACTCGGCGTTGAACGAGATCAACGACGCGGAGCGCAAGATTATCACGATAGAAGACCCCGTGGAGTACTACATGCGGGGGGTGAACCAGATCCAGGTGTCTGAAAAGGCGGGGCTGACGTTTGCGCGGGGGTTGCGTTCGATCCTCCGGCACGACCCCGACGTGGTCCTGGTGGGGGAGATCCGCGACTCGGAGACCGCCCAGATAGCGGTGCAGGCTTCGCTCACGGGACACTTGGTATTCTCGACGCTGCACACCAACGACGCGCCTGGCGCCCTCACGCGCCTGGTGGACATGGGCGTTGAACCTTATCTGGTTGCCTCGGCGCTGGAGGGAGTGCTGGCGCAAAGACTTGTGCGTGTGTTGTGTCCCGCATGCAAAGTGGAGGACACGTCTCCCGCGACGCGGGCCTTCAAGGGGGAGATCGGCCTTGCGGCGGATCAGCCCGTGTACCGGGCCGTTGGGTGCGAGGCCTGTCGCGGCACGGGTTTCTTTGGCCGCCGGGGTGTGTTTGAGCTGATGAAGATGAACGATGAAATCCGCCAGCTCTTGCTCCAGTCGCGTTCGAGCGGGGAGGTGCGGGAAGCGGCGCGCCGGGCGGGATTGCACACGCTGAGCGAGGACGGGTGGCGCCTGGTTGGGGAAGGGGCGACGACCGTTGAAGAGGTGTTGCGCGTGACCAAAGACGAGCGGCTGAATGCGTCGGCGGGAGCCAACGGGAAGTAGCGAGAGGTCTGATTATGGCTGTTTTCCAATATCGCGCTCTGGCAGCGGACGGCACCCTGACCGAAGGGGTGGTGGACGCGGGGGGGCGGCAGGAAGCATACCGTCATCTGGAGGAGCGCGGCCTGAAACCCGTCGGGCTCAAGGAGGGGGCGCAGACTCCTCACGAGGAGAGGCATCCGCTGGATTTGACCTGGAGGAAGAAGAAGGTTTCCTACAGGGCGCTGGAGAACTTTACGCGCCAACTTTCCAGCCTGCTTGCCGCTGGGATTCCCCTGAGCCGGGCGCTGCAGATTGTGTCCAGGGAAGCCTCGACTCCGGTGGCTCGGGAGCAATGGAAGGAAATCTACGACCAGGTGATAGACGGCGCTTCACTGGCCGATTCGATGGCGCGTTTGCCGCAAACATTCCCCGCCGTGTACGTGGCGATGGTGCAAGCCGGCGAGACGGGCGGGTTTCTGGACGTGGTGCTGGGGCAGATCGCCGAGTTCCAGGCGCGGGAGAAGGAACTGCGCTCCCGAGTGATCTCGGCGCTGATCTACCCGGCTATCCTCCTGACGCTGGCGATTGGCGTTCTTACGTTTCTGATGCTGTTCTTCATCCCGCGCTTCAAGATTATTTTCGCGGGATTTGGGGGCAGCCTGCCG
>Ga0315277_10004446_pt1 | contig 18746 bp, 13 predicted proteins | sample YL17G05_15_MG_FD_203695 | JGI IMG/M metagenome (GOLD analysis project Ga0315277, IMG submission 203695) | Sediment microbial communities from Yellowstone Lake, YNP, Wyoming, USA - YL17G05_15 | ecosystem: Environmental > Aquatic > Freshwater > Lake > Sediment | place: USA: Wyoming | collected...
GCCGAACGAAGAACGATCCGTGAGAGCCGGATGCGGGAAATCCGCCTGTCCGGTTCGACGAGGGGGGACTGAGCGGCTCTACGGTCGCCCAGTCCTCTACTCTACCGGTTCCCTGCCTCTGCGTCTCCGGGTCTCCGCGCGAGAAGGTGCTTTTCGCGTGGTTCGCGTATTTCGCGGTTGAAAGAGTCCGCGTGGGTTGAGAACCCACCCTACGCGCCTGGCGTCTTGGCGAGAGATCAGAATCTTGTCGCGTGTGTGGGGGTCCTAAACCTTGTGTCAGAAAGGCTTTACGGATTGTGTGTGATAATGTACAGATTTTTTCACTTTTTTCACTGGACGTATGACCATAGGCGAGGTAAGATCGCAGTTGACAGTTTTCAGTTCCCGGTTGATTGGGGACCTGTGATCTGGGAACTGACTTCACAGTTGTCACTTATGACTTGTCACTCTGATGGAAGGGAGAACTGATGGCGAGGCAACTGACTTGTCACGGGTGCGTGTATGCCCATTGGGAGGCGGGGGTGTGGATGCGGAGTTTGTGGTCGGGGTTTCCGGCGAGGCCGACGTGCGGGAATCAGCCGGACTCGTATGGGCGGATGAAAGAGTGTCCGCTCGGCGGCGTCTGCCGGAACTACCGGGCAAGGCCCCCTGTGCCCACCGGCGAGCACGTCAAGACGATCCCGCTGGGCGAGGGCGTGTATGCCTACGTGGACGACGCGGATTACGAGCGGCTCAATCAATGGCGCTGGCGATCGCTCGGCGGCTACGCAGGCCGGTATGGGAAACGCAATGGGAAAACCACGAAGATCTACATGCATCGCGAGATTATGAAGCCCCCAAAGGGCAAGGTGGTGGACCACATCAGTGGCAATCAACTCGACAATACCCGAGCCAATCTGCGGAATATCACACCGGGGCAGAACAAGCACAACAGGAGAAAGCAGCGAGGCACCAGCTCCACCTACATAGGCGTCAGTTACGACAAGCGGGCTGATCGCTGGCGAGCCGGCATCGACTTTCAGAAACGCCATTTCTACCTTGGCCTATTCGACACCGAGGTGGAGGCGGCGCGGGCGTATGATCGCGCCGCAGTCGAGATATTCGGGGAACTTGCCCGGCTGAATTTTCCCGAGGAGTGGCCGGTCGAGAGACGGCGTAAGGCACATGCCAAGTGGCTGCGGGAGCAGGCCAGGGAGAAGCGCAAGGCAGGAGCCGGCAGCGGCAACGGCACGGCGCGGAGAAGGGGTCAGGGCTCAGGGGTCGGGGGTCGGGGCAAGCGGTCGCATCGTCGCGGGCCTACGGCGGCGACTCGCGCGGGCCGCAAGAAGAGGGCTGCGCGAAATGCGAAGGGCGCGACGAAGCGCGCGCCACGAAAGACCGGCGCACGGGTTGGGTTCGGCCCATCTTCTTGAGTTCTGGCCGACGCACGCTGTTGAGAAGGTCTGTCCTTTGAGGACTTTGCGATTGCCCTGGGCCGGGCAGGTCCACGCCTTGACAGTAGTTGGGGGAATCCCTATAGTGGCGGGTCGGCTGCGTGAGCCGTCGCCGAAAGGCGGTAGAAATTGATGTGAGCCGTTCCCCGGCAGGATTTTTTCGGCGTCAACCCATAATGAATCCGGACGAGACAACCACAGCCGCCCCAGGTGCTGAATTCCATGACTCTGGACAGGCGGCCGGTCCCCGCCAGACCGCGACGGGACAATTCCTGCTCCTGCTATGGCGATGGAAGCTCCTGATCGGCGGCGGGTCGGTCCTGGCGGCTCTACTGGCGGGCCTTCTGCTGCACTTTTGGCCGCCAAAGTACACCGCGACATTCGTGTACGAGCATCCGATGACGGAGGGCGAGTACAATGTGTTGCTGCGGCAATTCTACAGCTCGGAGAACTTGGCCCGGATCAGCGGGCAGCTCCAGGAGAAGGGGCTCGCCCGGTGCGCCGAGGAGCTGCTGGACTGTGAGACGGAAAGCTCGCTCCAGAAGCTGATCCGGTTCACGGCCACGCCGGCCTACCCGAAGCGGCTGCAGACCACGGACCCCGCCACGTCGGAAAAGATCAGCGGCCTGCAGGCCCAGCTCCTGTCGATCGAGATCACCGGCCGGTCCAGGCAGGATGTGCAGACCATCGCGGGCATCGTTACGAGCAACTTCGAGCAGGTCCTGCCCATGTACGCCGTAAGAAAGGACCTCAAGGAGTCGATCCGCCGGTTCAAGACTATGGCGGCGGAGATCGAGGACAGCCGGTTCACTCTGTTGATCGATCTGCAGAAGGAGCAGGCACGGCTCGAAAAACTCAAAGCGATGGACAGCTCGGCGTCTGACGTCGGCCAGGACCGCATGGTCCTCCAGTTCAATGATGTCAAGGCCAGCAGCGAGTTTCTGCCCCTGTCGTACCAGATTCGGGCCGTGCAGGCAAAGATCATCGACCTGCAGGAGACGGTCAACGTCAATAAAGAGCGATACAGCTTCTACATCGGTGTTCTGCAACTCAATGATACGCTGCTCAACGAAGTCGAGCGGAACATTCTGACGCACTACACGGTGCAACAGTTCCTCGGTTTTCTCGGCCGGCAGTTGCTTGCCAACAAGGAGGAGATGCTCGCCGATTACCTGAAATCGTATATCCGCAAGACCGAGAACCTGGTCCTGACAGGCACCCGCGCCGGGGAGAACCCCGTGATCTACCCCGTTCCGAAGTACGTGGTGCGAAGGGGCGGCCTGGCGTTGGTCTTGTCCCTGATGCTGACGACGTTTGCCGCCGTCGTACTGGAGTGCCGGCACGAGGGACGCGGCCGCTTTCCCGGATTGCGGAGTCCGCATGGGTGAGAGGCCATCGCGGCCGTCCAGCGCCGGCCAAATCCCTGGACCGCCATGCCGCTGGTACAGAAAAGGAAGTGGCCGCCGGCCTCGATGAACGTGCACAAGCTGCTCAACATCGTGAACAGATACAAAGCCGCCGGGAAGCGGAATCGTCGGATTCTCAGCAATTTCTTCTCTCTGTCCATCGTCCAGGCCAGCAACTACCTTGTGCCCGTGATCATTCTGCCGTACCTGTTCCGGGTTCTGGGCGACTCGAAGTACGGCTTGGTCGAATTCGCGCGAGCCGTGAGCATCTATTTCCTGACCGTGACCGATTACGGTTTCAGCCTGTCGGCGACCCGCGAGGTGGCGCTGCACCGGGAGGACCCGGCCAAGGTCTCGGAAATCTTCTCGGCCGTCATGCTCCTGCGGTTCCTGTTGCTGGTGCTGAGCCTTGCGGCCCTGGTCCTGATGATCCTGGGCATTCCCCGGCTCCGGATCGATTGGGCGGTTTACCTGCTGGCCTTCGGGCATGTCATCGGCCAGTGGCTCTTCCCCGTATGGCTCTTCCAGGGCATGGAGCGGATGAAGCACATCGCCACGCTGAACGTCATTGCCCGGGTCCTGTTCATCGTCGCGATCTTCATTTTCGTTTCGGGGCCGTCGGATTATCTCTATGTCCCGCTGCTTCAGTCCGCCAGCAGTATCCTGACGGGACTGGCGGCACTGTTCCTGGCCTTCCGCGAGTTTCCGATCCGTTTCCATGTGCCCGCCATCGGCGTGCTCAAGCGCGAGTTCAAGAACGGCTGGCACATCTTCCTCTCCCGAATGGCCACAAGTCTTTACACGACGAGCAACATCGTCATCCTGGGCCTGTTCGCGGACAATGCGGCCGTGGCCTACTATGCCGCCGGGGACAAGATCGCGCGGGCCGTCCAGGGCCTTCAGATCCCGCTGTCGCAGGCGATCTTCCCGCACATCGGCAAGCTGGCCGCGCAGTCGAGGCAGGCGGCCCTGGTCTTCACCGCGCACGTGACGAAGCTCGTCAGCGTCCTGACCCTGGGACTGTCCGTGACCCTGTTTGTCACGGCGCCCTACGTCGCGCGGGTGATCCTCGGCGCGCAGTTCGCCGAGGGCGTCGCGGTGATTCGCATCCTGTCGCCTCTCCCGTTCATCATCGGCTTGAGCAACATTTTCGGCGTGCAGATCATGGTGAACTTCGGGCTCAAGCGGGCGATGACGAGGATCTTAACGGCGGCCGGGATTTTGAATATCCTTGTGGCACTGGCGCTGGTTGTGCCGCTGCGGCATATCGGGGTCTCGATCTCCGCCGTGGTGACGGAGACATTCGTCACGACGGTGATGTTGATCTGCCTGCGAAGGAACGGCTTGGACGTGTTCCAGGTGCGGGTCCAGGGGGAACGCTGTGAAGTATGACACGCTCATCGTCGGGGCGGGCTTCGCCGGCTGCGTGCTGGCGGAGCGGCTGGCCAACGGCCTGAACCAGCGGGTCCTGCTCGTGGAACGCCGAAGCCACATCGGCGGAAACGCGCACGACTCCCGCAACGAGCAGGGCCTGCTCATCCAGCGTTACGGCCCGCACATATTCCACACGAGCAGCAAGGCCGTGTGGGACTACCTCTGCCGGTTCACGCAGTGGAACGGCTACGTGCACCGGGTCCTCGCGAAAATGGGCGCCAAGCAGGTGTACCTGCCGATCAACCTCGACACGATGGAACGCCTCTACGACCGGCCGTTCACACCCGACGAGATGCGCCGGTACTTCGAGCGGCACAGGGTCCCGCTGACGCGAATCGAGAACGCCCGGGACGTTGTGGTCTCGCAGGTGGGCACGGAGCTCTATGAGCTGCTGTTCAAGAACTACACGAAGAAGCAGTGGGGACTGTTCCCGGAGGAGCTGGACCCGGAGGTGACCCGCCGGCTTCCGGTCCGCTTCGACCGCGATACACGGTACTTTGCGGACCCCTGGCAGGGGATTCCCGCACAGGGCTACACCCCGATGTTCGAGCGGATGCTCGACAGCCCGAATATCGAGGTTCGCCTGGAGACCGACTACAAGGACGTTGCCGGGTCGGCCGATTTCGCCCGGCTCATCTTCACCGGCGCGATCGACGAGTTCTTCGGCTATCGGCACGGCCGGCTGCCGTACCGCAGCGAGGTCTTCCGGCTCGAGACCCTGCCCGTCGAGCGGTTCCAGGATGCCGCCGTCGTCAACTACCCCAATGAGCAGGACTACACCCGGATCACCGAATTCAAGCAATTGTATCTGCAGGAGCATCCGCAGACGACGATCTGCTACGAGTACGGCAGCGACGAGGGGCCCGCCTGCTACCCCGTGCCCACGGCGGCCAATCGCGCCTTGTACGCCCGGTACAAAGCGGAGGCCGACAAATTGGACGCGACGCACTTTGTTGGTAGACTGGCGCAGTACCAGTACCTGAACATGGATCAGGTGGTCGCTCGCGCGTTGGAACTTTTTCAGAAGATTCGGGACCGTGCCTGAGAGCAAGCCAGAAAGAATTGCCGCCGTCGTGGTGACGTACAATCGCAAGTCGCTGCTGGTGGAGAGTCTCGACTCATTGTTGCGGCAGAGCCGCCCGCTCGATGCGCTGTACATCATCGACAACGCCTCAGCGGATGGGACGTATGACACCCTGCTCGACAGGGGCTGGATCGGTCCGGCCGAACAAAGCGCCGATGAGCCGGTGGAGACAATGAAGTCCGTCGCGCTGCCAGTGTCGCCGGGGCAAAGTGTAGAGGGGCACTACGTTCGCATGCCGCACAATACCGGCGGGGCGGGCGGATTCGCCGAAGGGATGCAGCGGGCCGCCGCAGCAGGATTCGACTGGCTCTGGCTTATGGATGACGACCTGCTGACTTCGCCGGATGCCTTGGAGGCGCTGGTGCAGAAGAAGGATGCGCTGGCGGCCTCTCGAAGCGAGCCGTTCATTCTGAATTCCCTGGCGATTGCCCGCGACCAGGCAGACGGTGAGCAGCTCGCCTTTCCGCTGCAGGAATTGTCCGCCCACGGCGATCCGAAGGTAGGCACGTACTACTGGCATTTGTCGCAGGTACGCGGCCGTATCGAGAACGGCCTGTACCGCTGGGCCTGCCCGTTCAACGGGACGTTCATCCCGGCCCGGGCCGTCGGGCTCGTCGGCCTGCCGAACCCCGAATTCTTCATCATCGGCGACGAGAAAGACTACCTCTGGAGACTGGTGAAGAAGTTCCGCCTGTACACCGTGATCGACAGCCGGGTCTTTCATCCCCAGGCGCGGCATCTGCCTTTCGATTGGAAACAGTACTACAATATCCGCAATATGCTCATCGTGAACCGGCACTTCCGGTTCAGCGGCCTGAGAAACCTGCGGTTGATCGTGCTGAGCCTGGCGCGGGGGCTGCGCCACGGGCGATGGGGACTGACTCTCGTCCTGCGGGCACTCCGTGACGGGCTGGCCGGCAGGCTGGGCAAACGGGACGACCTGCACCCATGACTCGATGGATCACCAATCCGCTGCTGCTGTTCCTGCTCGTCTGGGGCTGCGCCGTGGGTCTGTACCTGGTGGGGGTGCACAGCGGCATCTTTCCGCCGCCCGGCTCATCGGCCCTGGGCGCGATCGGTCTGAATGTCGCGGCGTTCTGCCTGGGATACCTGACGTGGGCCCTGTTCAGGAGCCGCCGGCCGGCGCCGGCCGAGGCCGATTTGGCACAGGTGCGGCCGCTCAGCGCCGACAGAATCCGACGCGTCCTGCGATTCACCGGGCTCATGGGCCTGATCGCGCTGTCGCTCGGATTCTACCGGATTGCAGTGATCGCGGCCCATTCCGACGCAAGTTTCTCGTCGCTATTGATGGACCCTCGCCTGCTGCGTGTGAAACTGGTTACATTCATCGCGGCCAACGTATTCCAGACCAGCGGCGTGGTCATGCTCATCTCCGTCACGAGCAGCCTGTTCTCCATCGGGTTCATCCTGCTGGGCGTGTTTCTGCGCATTGAGACGAGCCGGACACGATACGTCTATCTCTGCGGATTCTTGCTGATCTCGCTGGCGGTGGCCGTGACGAATCTGAGCCGCTATGAGGCCACGGTGAACATCCTCTACCTCATATTCGCCTATTGCGTCGTTCGCCGCCTCGATCAGCGTGGCGCGGCGAAGCGCGACGTCCCGGGCGTGCTGATTTCGCTGGCCGCCATGATGGTGCTGTTCTTCGTGATCGACCTGCTGCTGCAGAAGAGCGCCGAGTACGGCCGGGCCGACCGCCTGACGGGATTCCTCTATCATCTCTACTGGTACATGGCCTCCCCGCTGGCGGCGTTCAATGAATTCCTCAGCAGTTTCGACGGCCGGTATCACCTGGGCGAGTACATGTTCTTCCCGGTTTACAAGTGGCTGTGCCGCTTTGGCCTGGTCCCGGAGAGCAACCTGTCGGTTTATGGGGAGTTCGTTCTCGTCCCCTACGCAGCCAACGTCTACACGTACCTGCGGAATTTCTACGAGGACTTCGGCATGCTCGGCGTGGCCGCGGCGCCATACGTGCTCGGCTGGGCGGTCTCTGCGCTGAAGGCGCAGGCGGGCAGGTACTTTCCCCTGCTGAATCTGTACGTGGTTTTGCTCGTATTCATCCTGTTCTCCTTTTACAATTATTTCCTGTTCTCGAACCAGGTCTATTTGCAGGTCCTGTTCGGTTTCGTTTTCTTCCGCTACGCGGTGCCGCAATCGGGGCAATCCGGACCGGCGACGACAGGGGCGGACCGGAGCGTTGCGGCGGTCGTGGGATGACACGGATGGCAAATGAACTCTACAGTGGCGGCGAGTACCTGGCCAGGAATCCCACCTGGCACGTCGAGGATTCCGCGTGGAAGGCGCAGCAGATTCTCCGCATGCTCCAGCGTCACTCGCTCACGCCGAGGACGATCTGCGAGGTGGGCTGCGGGGCCGGCGAGGTGCTGCGGCAGCTCCAGAGCCGCATGGACCCATCCTGCGAGTTCTGCGGCTACGACATCTCGCCGCAGGCAATTGCCTTGTGCCGGGAGCGGGCCAACGATCGTCTGCGGTTTCACTGCCGGGACTTTCTGCAGGAAGCAGGGGCCTCCTTCGATCTGCTTCTCCTGATCGATTTGATCGAGCACCTGGAGGACTACAATTCGTTTCTGCGAGCGGTAAAGCCTCGAAGCCGGTACACGATCCTGCATATCCCGCTCGATTTATCGGTGCAGGCGAAGCTTCGCCCGGGCAAGTTGCGGGCGATTCGCCAGGTCGCAGGACACCTGCACTATTTCACGAGAGCAACTGCCTTGGACGGCCTGCGCGACGCGGGCTACGAAATCGTGGACAGCTTCCTGACGCGTGGGGCCCTGGAATCGACGCACAAACAACTCCGGACTCGCGTGTGCAACTCGTTTCGACGACTCGCCGGAGTCTTCGGAGAGGACCTGGCCTCGCGGGTTCTTGGCGGATTCTCGTTACTGGTGCTGGCCACCTGAGCGATGCGTATGAAGCACGATCCCGACAATTCGGAGCCGATCCGGGTGCTCTACTGCATCCTCGACAGCCGATTCGGGGGGCCGCACCGGCTTGCGCTGAGTGTGGCGGAACACTTGAGGGGCAAGGGCGTGGAGATGCTCTTTCTGCTTGGGCAAAAGAGCGAGGAGGCGTGGTGTCCAGCCGGCTTCGAGTCGTTCCTGTGCCGGCGCATCCAGTGCTACAGGCGGCGGCACTGCATCCGCAACCTCGCCGCATTTTTTGTCTTTCTTCCCGCTAATGTCCTGAAGATCTGCCGGATCATCCGGTCGCGCAAGATCGACATCGTGCACGTCGATGGGGTGACGAATCTTGTCCCCGCCCTGGCGGCCCGGCTGACCGGCAGGCCGATCGTCTGGCACTACAACGACCACCTGCCCCGCGCGGTCCAGTGGGTGCTCCTGCCCCTGGTGACCGCGCTGGCGTCGACGGTGATCGTGCAGGGCGAGGGCCTCAGGAAGTCGCGGACCGCCGGCCGCCGCAGGCTGCGGGAGAAGACCGTCGTGCTGTACTCGGGCGTGGATATGGCCCGGTTCGACCCCCGCGAACGCGATCCGCTGGAGCGCCCGCGCATCCGGCAGGAGTTGGGTGTTCCCGCCGACTGCACGCTCATCGGCGCTATCGGCAATCTGAACCGCCTCAAGGGCCATACGTACTTTCTGGAGGCCGCCGCCGAGATCAAAAGAAAGGTTTCGTCCGCCAGGTTCCTGATCGTCGGTCGCCGGTTGGACACCGACCCTGAATATTGGGGGGCCCTCCAGCGATTGACGAAGCAACTCGGCTTGACGCAGGATGTTGTGTACGCCGGGTATCGCGAGGACATTTCTGCGGTGCTATCGGCCCTGGATGTCTTCGTGCTGCCCTCCATCTTGGAGTCCTGTCCGCTGGTCGTGCTGGAGGCGATGGCGATGAAGACGCCGGTGGTCGCGACGGATGTTGGGGCCGTGCCGGAGCTGGTTCTCCACCGGCAGACCGGGTATGTCGTCCCGCCCGGGGATAGCGGCGCGATCGCCGAGGCGGTATTGGCTTTGCTGGCCCAGCCCGGCCGGGAAGTGGGCCGCCTTGTCGATGCCGCGCGAAAAAGAGTTGAGGCCCGGTTTGAAATTGCTACAATAGCCGGGCTGCAGAAACAGGTATATGAGGACTTGAGCCGGTAGCTCGTGGGTGATACCGGCGCCTCATGCCTCAAGCCGGCGGGAGGAGAAGGACGCAAGATCTGGTTTTGGATATATGAAGCTTTCGATTATCATCGTCAACTATAATACGGAGCGGCTGCTCAAAGGCTGCCTGGAATCCATTTACGCCGGCGCCAATGGCACCCCGCTGGACATCTGGGTCGTCGATAATCATTCCCGCGACAACAGCGTCGCTATGCTCAGGTCGCAATTCCCCCGCGTGCAGGTGATCGAGAACGCGTGCAACGTCGGGTTCTCCAAGGCGAATAACATGGTCATCTCCCGGAGCGACTCCGACTACGTCCTGCTGCTCAACCCCGATACACTCGTGATCGGGGACGCCATCGAGCGGGTAGTGAAGTACATGAACGAGCACCCGGAGGTCGGCATCGCCGGCTGCAAGGTGCTCAACCGCGACGGCACGCTGCAACTCGCCTGTCGGCGGAGCATTCCCACGCCCAGGGTGGCCTTCTACCGCCTGACCGGCCTGAGCAAGCTGTTCCCCAGGAGCAGGGCCATGGCCAGGTACAACCTGACTTACGAGGACGCGGAACAGGCGCATGAGGTCGACGCGGTCTCGGGCGCGTTCCTGATGATCCGGCGGCAAGCGGTCCGGGATATCGGCCTGCTCGACGAGCAGTTTTTCATGTACGGCGAGGAGCTCGACTGGTGCCTGCGGGCCAAACGTGCCGGCTGGGGTGTCATGTACTATCCGGCCGCCCAGATCGTTCACTACAAGGGCGAATCCACCAAGTACAACAGCCGAAAGGCCGCCTTCGAATTCCACCGGGCCATGTACCTGTTCCACAAAAAGCACTTCGCCAGGGACTACTCGCCCGTCACCAACGGCCTGATCTATACCGGGATATTCCTCAAGGCGGTCGGCTCCTGGAAGAGCTTCCTCTTCTCAGCCAGGGTGGGTTCCCGCCGATGACTCCCGGCGGGCGAAGACGAACCCGGGGAGCATCGAGCTCATCTTCAGCAGCACGGGCAGGCTGCGCGGAATGCAGTCGCGGCAGACGGCAAATGGGTCCTGTCGCGTTCGGAATTGCCGGCGCAGGGCCTGCATCTTCTCGCCATTCCACGCCGCCTCGAATCCCTCTTTCAGGACGTTGCCGGCGGAGAAGCCCGCATTGGTGTAGGTGGCGCAGCAGGGCGAGAGCTCGCCGCGGACCGAGATGAAGCACTGCAGCCAGGGCAGCAGGCAGACCTGGTTGGACATGGCCGCATCCTGCTTCACGTAGAGAGATCGATAGGCCTGAAAGTCGCGGGCGACGTCCTTGAGATTTGTCCGGATGCCGAGGCGTCTTGCCTCACAGATGCCTTGCCGGACGGTGCGATACAGTCCGTCGAAATCCACGTCCTTGCCGATGACCTCCTCCCGCCGGCCGCCGATGCCGGTGGCCTGTAACGCCCGGAAGAACACCGTGCCGACCTTCAGACGTGCGGCCAGCTTGACGATCTCGGCGAGCTCCGTGCAGTTCTCTTTGAGGATGACGACGTCGAATCGCATCTCGGGCCAACGGCTCGCCCGGCGGCTCTTGAGCTCGTTGACGCGCTCGATGCCCTCGATGATCCTGTCGAAGCAGTCCTGGCGTCGAATGGCCTGATAGGTTTGCGGCGTGGCCGCGTCGATCGAAATCTTGATGACGTTCAGCTTCGCTTCGACGATGCCTTGTGCCACCTCCGGCCGCGATAGCAGCGTGCCGTTGCTCGGAATCATCATCGACGTCCCGTGGCCGCGGGCATGCACGATCATCCGGACCAGGTCCGGGCACAGCAGCGGCTCGCCCGCCCCGGACAGAGTCAGCTTCCGCGGCCGCGTCTGGTCGAAAATCCGAAGGTAATCCTGAAACGCCAGGTGCTGTGGATGCTTGATCGCCTCGTTCCGCACGCACATGTAGCAGGCCATGTTGCAGTGCGTGGTCACTTCGAGCTGCACGTAGTAGGGCGGCGCACACACGTCGGGCCTGCGGACGATTTCCCACGCCTTCTTGATCGCCAGGAAGTCCATCAGACGCTCGACCCCGGCCGGACTTGCGAAAATCTATGAACCATCGCAGCATCGTAGTAAAGAGGCATGGCGTCTGTCCAGAGGCTTGCCGGCGTTATGCACGGTCGAGTCATTGCGGCGGAGGGAGATCGCTGTAGACGACGAGCGATGTGTGCTCCCGGCTATCGAGGTCCACCGAATATCTTTCGTGCAGGCGGGGCGGAACCTCCGGCGCGCCCGGCCTCCTGGTGCCGACCACGTACTGGACCAATCCCTCGATGGGGTCCGGCCGGCACAGCACGCCCCTGCGTCCGGCGTAGAAACTGATTCGCATATCGGGCACCGCGATCACGTCGTCGACCTTGGTGTTCTCCTGCAACCATCGCGAGGCGGCCCGATAGGCCTTCTCCCGTGCCGGGACGGGCTTGGCGAGCCCCGGGACACAGACGGCTATGCTGAAGATCGCCAGGACATGAAACCACGGCAGGCGCCGCCTGTCGCAGGAGGCCCGCAGCCCATTGCGACCGGCAACAACTCTGTCAAGCTGTCGGGTCATGACCTCCAGTCCCGCGGGGATGTAGAAGATCGTCAGCACAGCCAATCCGAAGCCGTACCACGCGGGTGGGCCGGAGCCAATGCCGCCATGGACGGCAAGCATCAACCCCGCATTCACCAGAACCACGGCGAGCATCAGGGCTCGCTCAAGTGGCTCAGCTTCATGCCGCAGGCGATGATAGAAACCCAGACACCAGGGCACGAGCAACAGCGCGATCAGGCCCTCCCCCGTGCCGCCGCCGGCACCAAGTATCATGCTCGTGCCGGATGCCATGCTCACGGTGGGTGCCATGCTTATGCTCGCGTAGGCATGCCTGCCGTACGAACGTGGCATTCTCGCTGATTCTGCCGGACTGCCGCGTGCACCTGCGGATTGCTCCGTGACTGCATCCGCTGGTCCGGCCTTGCCGGGCTGCCCCTCATCAACTCTGATCCTCACGAGGATGCAACTGTCCAACTCGCCGTCGTGGGCGATGACATTGATGACATAATCGCCTCTCTGATCGGCCCCCGGCCGCCATCGCAGGGTGTGGCCGTCGAAGGACAGGCCCGCCGGCGGCTGGGCCGCTGTATATACGTACCAGACAATTGCGTCGATTGCAGCATCATCCTCAACGGTGGACGCGGCGTCTCGCTGCACGTCCCTGGCCGCCCATGAATACCCGCTCCGCTCGCTCCAGAATCGATACACCGGCACGGCGGCCGCCGGCCGGCCCGACTCCGCGAAGGCATAGAAGGCAATGCCCTCGTGTGTCCACGCGTCGTTCGCCGAGCCCTTGTCGATCGCGTCCTTCTCCGCCGGATTCGCAGTGTAGAAGTGCCGTTGCCGGGTGGCCGACCAGAAGCGATGCACGGGTACAAGCCCTGCGGCATCCCCGCCCTTCGCACAGGCGTACCAGGCGATGCCGTCATACCGCCACGTCTGCCGCGGGTATTTCGTCAGCAGCCCGATCTTCTCCTGGTCCGAGATGGTCCAGAAGTCGCCGCCGGTGACCGCCGAATGAAATCGGTACACGGGAAACGAGCCCGCCGGCACGCTCACTGCCGAAAATGTCAGCTTGTCACCGTCCGGGTCCGAAGCTTCGACAGCGATCTCCAGAAGCTCACCCGCGCGGACCTCAAACTGCGGCGTTTCGGTCCCCGCCGGCCTGCCTCCTATCGAAGCGATCGCCGGCGGTGAATTGGGGGCCAGCCGACTCGACGGTCGTGGGGCGGTGCCCGTCAGATAGGCATAGGGCACCAGCGCGCCGGCGAAGCCCGCCACCAGCAGAAAGTTCGCTCCCAGCGGCCTCCACGTGCCGGCACGCTCGGCCGGATGCGGCTGGAGCATCAGCCCCACCAGGCCGTAGACGATCAACTGACCGCACAGCGGGTGGATCAGGCATCCGATGGCCGCGTCGAGGCCCACAAGTCCCAGCACCCACCATCGGCCGCTATTAAGCCCCCAGTACAACAGATAGAAGCCCAGGCCCAGAAACAGCAGGTACGGCCACTGCGGCGACACGTCGCTCCCGTACCGCCCCGGGTAGGGCAGCAGGATCAGAATCAGAACGGCCCAGAATGCCCTCGCGCCGCCGAGCAGCCGTCTGCCCAGCAGGTACAGCGGAATCAGCGCCAGCGCACGGCACAAGAGCGTCGCGGCCTGCGACGTGTGAATCCATGAGAGAACGAAATCGTCCCCGGTGACTGAGCCTGCCAGTTCGTGGGCAACTCGCAGCAGCAGGGGATAACCGGGCGGTAATCTGTGTACGGTCGCCAAAGACCCGCCGCGGGCAAGATCGACCCAAGCGATCCCGTCCCCGGAGATCAGAGGCGTCGTGAGGATCAGGTACGTCCCGAGAGTCAGGCACAGCCCCACGAGAACGCCCAAGCGAAAACCATCAGATTTCAGGAGCCTGTTCTTATCCATCCCACCCGCGGAGAATCACACGCGAATTCATGGCCCGCCATCCGGCCCGCAATGACAGAGGGCGCGTTGCTCACCCCAACCCATACGACTCGATCAGTTTCTCGTTCGGCTTGAACTTGTACTGGCATTGCTCGACCGGGGTGCCGACAGTCTGAACTTTCGTCAAGTCGCCCTGGCCCATGCCCGCCTCGGTCATCGCCGTCAGATACACAACCTTCGATGGGTCAAAGCCCATGATCTTGGTCGTCAGGATGTCGAGCGCCAGCGGGTCCAGGCTCGCCAGCGCAACCTTGGCGTCGACCGGGGTACCGCCGATAGGGCCATTGCCTTCCATCGCCTCGAAGCCGTCATTGATGCCGAGGTCCGGCCAGATGTCCTGGGCCAGATGGAACATGTTGAAGTGCAGCGTCTCTTTCGGCGTGAAATTGTATTCCATGTGCGTCAGCCACTTGTCGTTCTTCTGCCCGTCGTTCAGCGGGGCGCCGATCAGCGCGTTCTTGAGCGACAGCGTGGTGATGGCCCGGTCGTGTGTCTTCATCTTGGCTGCCGAGACGACGTACGTGTCGCGGTCGAGGAATGTCGAGATGATCCGGATGGGGAGCGGGCGATGGTCCTTGCCGAACACGTAGCGATACACCCACGGCTCTTTGTTCAGGTCCACCAGCTTGATGCCATACTCTTTTTCCAGGGGCGTGTAGCCGAAATTCTGGAAGCCTTCGAACGTGCCGTTCCTGGAGGGGGCGGACTCGCCAACGATGATCTCGCCCTTGAAGTGCGGCTTGAAGAAATCCAGAATCCCCCGGATCTCGTCCGCATGGCTCGCCGCCAACGGACGTGTAGTCGAGACGAAGTTCGGCTTGACGAGAATCCGCTTCTTGGTCCCGATGGATGCCAGCACATCGCTCTCGATGTTCTTGAGCGTCTGGAAGACGATCTCCCGCCGGTCGTTGCCCTTGACGATGCTGACCTTGGACGGCTTGGCATACGCCGCAAAAAGCTGCCTGCCCGCCCCACTGGCGCTCTTCTGTGCCTCGCCCTGGGCCCGCGCCGACCCCGCCCGAAACCCCAGCGACCCAAACGCCGCCGCCGCACCCAGACCCTTGAGCAGCTCCCGTCGATTGAAGGGACCTGTATGGATTGACATAGACTTCTCCTGTTGTGTCCCGTGCGCAATCAGAACCTGCTCACACATGGAGCGGGCCGTGCCCACCATTTCCCCCATATTCTATCGAGTCTGCCCCTGCAGGGCAACCCGTCCCGTCGTCCGCACGCACTGCCTCTTGCGTCGGGGGTGAAACGGCCCCTGTCAGGGCGATTGTCCGGTCTGCAGGCTCTTCTCCGCTTCTTCGATCTCCGCCCACGACGGGGCGCGCCAGAGGTCGAACGTGGCTTCCGTCTGGCAGAATGCCGCCAGCCATTGGCCGTCAGGAGAAAAGAGCACCCACGCAAACAGGGAACCCTTTCCCGGCAGTGTGATAAGCTCACGAGGAGGCTGAGCTGACAAATCCGTTGATAAGTCCCAGAGCTTGATGGCGTCGCGCCCTGTTCCACCGGCGGTGGTCAGGCGGCGGCCATCGGGAGAGAACGCCACGCCGTGAGCCCCCTGCATGTGGCCCCTGAACATGCGTATCTGTTCGAATGAGGACGGATCCCACAGCGCCACCGTGCCATCCGAGGCGGTAGTGGCGACCCGCGAGTCATCACTGGAGAACGTGACCTGATTTATGGGGTGCAGATGTCCTGGCTTCTTGTCCAAACGTGTTCCGGTCTCGTCGAACCAGCGCAGATCCCCCCCGGCGCTGACCGCCCCGAGGCGAAGATCCGACGAGACGTCCCCGACCCCAACATCCGGCACAGTAAAGAACCGCACACGTTGCCATGTGAGCGTATCCCAGAGGATCGCCTTTCCTTCAATGTCAACGGAGAGCAACTGCGTGCCGTCTGCCCGGACGTGGAACCCAAAGATCGCTCCTTTGTGACCCGGCAGCTCCGGCAGCATGCGGTGCTCGTCACAAGACCACACACCGATCCTTCCATCCCGAGTTCCGATGGCCAGCCAAGTGCCTTTGGGTGAATAGGCGATCGTATGAACGCCGCTGGTGCCCAGCGCTGGGATCTGCTCGTCCTCTCTGAGGGTGGCCAAATTGAACAGGCTGACGGTCCCCTCCTTGCGCGGCACCGCCAGGAACCGGCTATCCGGACTGAACTCGGGCAGTCCACCCATCGCGATCCTGGGCAACTCGGGTTTCGGCTTGGGCTCAGCGCTCCAGAAGGCGACGACGCCGTCCTTGCAGGCGCTCGCCAGCGTCCTGCCGTCCGGCGAAAGCGCTATTCCATACACTTCATGGGTGCTGCCGCGGAGGATGGCCAGAGGCCGCTGCTTTTCTACGTCCCATATGCGAATCGTATGGTCGCCGGCGGCGGAATACAGCCGCCGCCCATCCTTGGAGAAGACCAATTGACACATCCAGCCGGTATGCCCTTCCAGCTCTCTGAGAGGTTTGCCGGAGGTCGCATCCCAGAGTTGGATAGGACCGCCGTTGTAGCCGCTGCCACTGGCAATGACGGAGCCGGTCGGTGACCAGGCCACCGCTGTGATGAGTTCCGGGTGGGCCTCCGGGATGTTGACATCGGTGTTTCCGTTGGCGAGGTTGAACACGCGGATGTGACGATCGAAGCATCCGAGGACTACAGCCTTGCCGTCCGGCGAAAAGTCCAGCACACCTTGCCAGCCCACGGACCATACGCCGGGAATTTGACCAACTTGGGTCCATTGGGACCATTGGTCAACCTCCCATACGGTGACCCCACCGACTCCCTCTGAAAAGCTCAGGCTGGCAAGCCGCCTTCCGTCTAACGAGAACTTGAGGACACTGACGTAACCGGGAATGGGCAGTGGGCCGGCGAGTTCCCACGTGCCGGTCCGCCAGAGTCGGATCTGCTTTCCGGCCGTGTCGGTCGCCAGCAGATCACCACGAGGTGAGAAGGCCACGATGCGGCCTTCGTCTGGCTGAAGCGGTTTGATTCGCTTGTGGCCGGGCACATCCCAGAGGTCAACGAAACGTTGACGGGTCCCGGCCACCGCCAGCACTTTGCCATCGGGGGAATATGACACCGAGTAGGCCGAGTTCGGGTACCGACAGAGAATGCTGTTGGCGTCGCTTTGGCACTCCTGCCACAGGTAACGCCACTCCCAGCCACGCAGATCGGCCTCTCCCGGGCGGGATCGATGGTCATACAGCAGTTGCTTGGCGCGGCCCAGGTCATTCATCGCCAGCGCCTGCTGCGCCAGGCTTATATCGGAAGCGTAGGCAAGGTGGCGCCGGGCTCGTTCCCTGTCTTCAGCCTGCTGGCGAAGCTCGGCCTCCTTTTCCCGGGTCGCCACGGCGACCTCCCGGGCCGCTACGGCAATCCGTCGCGCCTCTTGCTCGCGGACCAGCGAGACGGCAGAGAGGGTCAGACCGATCACCAGGGCGGCCGCCACCGTTGTCACTGCTGCAAAGACCCCCTTGTTCCGCCGGACCAGCTTGCGGAACCGGTAGAGCTTGCTCGGCGGGCGGGCCAGGACGGGCTCGCTGTTCAGATGGTACTCAATGTCCATTGCCAGAGTGTTGGCTGTCTCGTAGCGGCGCGTCCGGTCTTTCTCCATCGCCTTCATCACGATCCAGTCCAGGTCGCCTCGCACGGACTTTCGCAGTTGCTCCGCCGTGGCGCTGCGGCGCTTGGCGATATCCTCCAGCTTGCCCCCCAGCGTCGTCAGCTTTGTCGAGGGCTTGACTGGGTCCTGCTCACGAATGATTCGCTGCATTTCGCCATAGCCTTTGCTCCGCAGGTCCTCCGGGTCAAAAGGAGTGCACCCGGTCAGCAGCTCATAGAGCAGCACGCCGAGCGAGTAGATGTCCGTGCGGGTATCGACGTCCAGGCCGGTGAGCTCTGCCTGCTCCGGACTCATGTACTCCGGCGTGCCGAGGAACTGGCCCTGCTCGGTGACGAGCGTCCTTTCCGTCAGACGCTGATTCAGGGCCTTGGCGACTCCAAAGTCGATGATTTTCGGGATCGGCTTTTCATCGTGCAGTATCACCAGGGCATTGGAGGGCTTGATGTCCCGGTGGATGATGCCCTTGTGGTGTGCGTGCTGGATCGCTTGGCACAGGGGGATGAACAGCTTCAGCCGCTCTTGTGTGCCCAGCTTGTAGCGGTCGCAGTACTCCGTGATCGGGATGCCTTTGACGTACTCCATCGCAAAGTACGGACGGCCCACCTCCGTCGCCCCGGCATCGAATACCTGGGCGATATTGGGATGATCCAGCATGGCCAGCGCCTGCCGCTCGGTCTCAAAGCGGGCAATCACCTGCTTGGTGTCCATCCCCGGCTTGATCACCTTCAGGGCCACCCGCCGCTTGATGGGATGCTGCTGCTCGGCCAAGTAGACCACCCCGAAGCCGCCTTCTCCGAGCACGCTCAGCAGCTTGTAGCCGCCGATGCGGCTGCCGATCTCGTACGGGGGCTTGGCGGCACCCAAGGTCCGAGAGGGACCCTCATCCTCTTGTCCGATATGGTCATCGTTCTGGCTCATAAGAACCTCCCTGCCATATCTCCGTTTAGGGTGCCGATTCTACCACAGCAGAGCTTGTCCGGCCACAAAAGAAATCAGGGCCGGTCACGAATCACGAAGTGTGCGAGGAGAAATCCTGGCGGTCTCACGCGACAGCCCGCTCGGATTTCCAGTACGTGCCCCACAGGCCGCTGTGGTAGAGGCTGGCCAAGGCCATCATTGC
>Ga0315277_10004447_pt1 | contig 18740 bp, 18 predicted proteins | sample YL17G05_15_MG_FD_203695 | JGI IMG/M metagenome (GOLD analysis project Ga0315277, IMG submission 203695) | Sediment microbial communities from Yellowstone Lake, YNP, Wyoming, USA - YL17G05_15 | ecosystem: Environmental > Aquatic > Freshwater > Lake > Sediment | place: USA: Wyoming | collected...
TGCCGTGTCATCATAAAAATGTCCTTTTCTTCTGCCATAACGCCTCCTTGGCTGCGTTATGGACATTGTACAATAGGACATTCTTATTTTGGCTAATTAGGACATTATCATATTGGGGTTACAATAATAAAATCGATAGGGCCTGCTGCTTTTCGGGTCTTTGCGGAGTTAAGATGTGCTAAAGAATAAATAGGCGGTAAGTTGAGATAAAGAATAAATATCGCTGGAAATTAAGCCGTGGTTTTAAAATAAGTTATGACGTCTCTAATAATGTCGTCGAGCACGACGGTGGGCCTAAAACCGATGAGGCTGAATATTTTGGTAATATCCGGGATACGGCGCGGCATATCTTCAAATCCCTCTTCATAGGCCTGGTCATAGGGAATATACCTTATCTCTGAGCTGCTGCCGGTTATTTGAATTATCCTTTTTTAGATCCTCTATGGATATTTCTTCCTGACTGCCCACATTGAACACCTCTCCGGTTGCCGCCGGCTCTGCCATCAATCTCATCATCGCCCAGACTGCGTCTTTTACGTGCAGAAAGCAGCGGCTCTGCTTACCCGATCCGTAAACGCGCAAAGGCTCATTAGCCAATGCCTGTTTGACAAAACGCGGCAAAACCATTCCGTAGGCCCCGGTCTGGCGCGGCCCCACCGTATTAAACAGCCGCACGATCACCGCAGGCAGGCCCCGGTTCTTAAAATAGACGTAGGCAAGCATCTCATCCAGTGCCTTGGCCGTGGCATAACCCCAGCGCGTCTTTAAAGGAGAGCCCAATATCCGGTCGTCGCTCTCCTTTAAAGGGCCGTGGGTGTTCTTACCGTATATTTCCGAACTAGACACCACCATTGTTCTTTTACCGTAAAGCGCGGCCTTATCCAAGAGAAGCTGGCTGCCCCGGATATTCGTATTCAGGGAATCCAGGGGATTTTTTACCACTAATTCTACTCCCACGCTGGCAGCAAGATGATAAACCATATCCGCCGCCTTAACCAGCGTACCTACTGTTTTCTCGTTGAGGATATCCCCTTTCACAAATCTAAAGCCGCCGGTGTTTTTTATATGAGAAATATTCTCACTGCAGCCGGTCGAGAGATTATCCAAGACGGTTACGGAATTGCCTTGCCTTAGCAACTTCTCGCTTAAATGCGAGCCGATAAAACCCGCGCCGCCGGTAACTAAAATCTTCATTTTAAGTGGTTATTCCCTTTTATATTAAGCAATACGCCCATGATTAAAATAATCATTAATGCCTGGCTGATGAGGATCGCCGCGTCGTATTCATTGGTTTCTACTTTTAACATTATTGCGCCCAGGCCCAAACAAAGGCTTAAGATATAAAGCAAGATTACTACCCCTCTCTGCTTAAAGCCTAATCCCTGTAAGCGGTGGGAAAGATGGTCTTTCCCGCAATAATTAATTATCTCCCGCAGGCCGGGGGTCAAACCCTGCCTATACCGTAAAATAATCACGTATAAAATGTCAAATATCGGTATGGCCATAATCAAAACCGGGATAGTAAGAGCAATGAACCGGTTTTGCGACCAACCGCCCATAATCGCAATCGTGCCCAGATTAAATCCCAGGAATAAACTGCCGCCGTTGCCTAAGAAAATCTTTGCCGGATGAAAATTGAAGGGAAGAAACCCCAGCGCAGCGCCGAACAGGCAGCAGGAAAGAATGCCGAATTCCCACTGCGCGGAGGTAGCGGCCACGATAAAAAACATCAGCGCGATTATCCCGGAAATACCGCAAGCTAAACCATCCATGTTATCTATGGAGTTAAATGCGGAAGTAATCCCGACGATCCAGAGTATGGTTACCACCAAATCGATTAAATATATGCCGGACAGCTGTACGATAATGCCGTAGCTGGACAGCCAAAAGGTCAAACCGACCAATACCACCAGCTTTATCGTAGCGGGAACCGGCCTGATGTCATCGATAAGGCCTAAGACCAGTACCGGCAGGCCGCCGAAGATAATCGCTTTTAAGTAAATAGCGCTGGAAAATGCGACAACAAATAGAGAAAGTATATAGGCGGCAAATATGGCTAAACCGCCCCAGAGGGGTATGGGCTGGGTATGAATCTTCCTTTCGTTAGGATGGTCGAGAATGCCGAATCTTAAGGCAATACTGCGGACGATAGCAGTGAATATAATACTCGCCGCAAACGCAACAATAAAAACCCAGATATTCTTTTCTGTCCAGGACATAATCTATCTTATAAATATCAGCGAGCGGACGCTGGCGCTGTTAAATCAAGGCTGCCTTTCTTCCCGACAATATCTCCCGGCTGTCAGGGCCGCAATTAAACAACAGGTCGACTACAGAAAGCTCGGGGATAAACCCCTCAAATTGTTGTTTGTATACCGGCTGCGACCATTCCTGATAAGCTAATTTTATATTTTCTTTCAAAAACAGGCTTTCGTCAAGATAATCTTTGCCGTGTATGCCCGAGAGATATGTATCCGCCTTCAATCTCTTACACATATCGATAACATACCCCGCGGCCTTGCCCTCAACGCCGATCTGGGAACACTTTACCGTCTTTACCCGTATGCCTAATTCTTCGATCAGGTAGGCGATAATCTCCGTGCTTAAATCGCAAAAATTATCCCAGCGTTTTTTGTATACCTCCTCAAAGAAACCGATATATCTTTTGAAATAGGCAGAGCGGTGGTAGTTGTGATATATGGCGTTAAAGTGCTTCTTCCCCCAGGCCAAGTCATTGTTTATCTGGGTGTCGCTAATCAACTGGTGGTATTTGCCTTTGGTTAATACCGGCACGGTCAGCCACATCCAGCCTTCCCTGGTGCGGATACGGTTGCGGTTCATCCAGCCGAACGTGCCGCGCTTGACAAATTGAACGTTATCCACGACGGCGAATACGTCTGCCTGGGAAATCTTATGGAAAAAACCCGCATAAGGCAAATAATTAGGCTGGTGTCCGGTCAGGATCATAACATTTCGATTACCGATTTGACAACTAACTTCATCTGGCTGCCGCTCAAGTCCGGATAAATCGGTAAAGATAACGTCCTCTTGTATGCTTCTTCCGTATTGGGGAACAGTCTCCTGTCTAACCTTAGATATCGATGTAACGGCATAAATACCGGGGGCTTTGCCTCAATGCCTTTTTTCTTTAACCCGGCGGCGAACTGTTGAAGCGGCGAACTTATTCTGATTACATAACGATAATAGATATGCCCGGGGTCATTAACGCTAACGGCGATGCCGCATCGGGAAAACGCCTTATCGTAATATCGGGCGATTGCCCTTCTTTTCGCGATAAACCGGTTAAGCTGTTTAATCTGTGCCAGGCCCAGCGCCGCCTGCAGGTCATTCATTTTATAATTATACCTGACGATGTAGTCATTCCGCTCATCGTATTCGATGAGATCTTTGGCCTTGTTGAATAACGCGGAAGAATCAGTCAATAGCATGCCGCCCTGGCCGGTAGTAATCACCTTGGTGGCATAAAAAGAAAATAACGAGGCAGCGCCAAAGCTGCCCAGCCTCCTGCCGCGGTAAGTAGCGCCCAGGCTTTGAGCGCAGTCTTCCACGACGGGAACGCCAAATTCTAAAAATTTATCTATCTCTGCGCTTGCCCCGAACATATAAGGCAAGATTATCGCCTTGGCCTTTTTATGAATCTTTGCTCTCGCCGCGGGAAGGCTCAAATTATAATTATCAGTATCTATGTCGCAGACAATAGGTTGCGCTCCAGTATACATAATTGCATTAAGCAAAGAGCTGCATACGTAACTGGGTATTAATACCCTGTCGCCTCGCTTAAGGCCTAAACTCAAGAGAATAAGATGCAGCGCCGAGGTCCCCGAATTAGCGGCAAGGGCAAAGCGTGTTCCGACAAACTCTTTCAACCTGCGCTCCAGGCCTCTCACGCATCCGTTTTCGCAAAGCTGGGCGGAAGACAACACCTTCTGCAGTATTTTCCCATCCGACTTGCTAACCGTAGGCCGCGAATGGCCGATCATGGATTAATCTCCTTACCTAATGTTGTGTCTCTGTATCAATTACGCCGAAGCCTAAATACACTTTTTGGCAACTATGGAAAAATGCGTATAACAACTCTTAAAAGAATATATTTTACTGATTAGCTTTAAAAGGGATACGAGGAACGCGTAAGAACGGCTGGTAAACCTGTATTCCAGCTTAATTTCGCTGAAGCCCAACCCAACGAGTTCCTGCCGGATGAGTTCCGGATTCATCCCCTTGCCCATAAAGGCATGAAAATTCGCCAGCATAATCTCTCTGCCTCTTGTCGAAGATGACATAAGAAATCTCAAAAATCCCCGGCTATAACGGGTAAAATAATAGTTATTCTCATGATCAATGTAGAGATATCCGCCCTTCTTTGTCACTCGCGCCGCCTCCCTCAGGACTTTACCGTAGTCTGCTATATGGTGTAAGACGGAAAATATACAGATACAATCAAATGCGCCGTCCTTGAACGCCAACTTTTCCGCCTCGCAGCATACCAGGGGCAGAGAGGGATGTTCTTTCTTGAGTGCGGCCAAGGGATAAAAGTTCAAGTCACAGCCCAAAGAGTATTCAAAATAGCCCTTGGCTATCCGTAAGACGTTTCCGTATCCGGTCCCCAGATCTAAAAACTTTTTCTCACCGCCGGCCGGGGAGATACTTGCTATTATCCGCCTAATCCGCTGATGTTCCGCAGGATGGGTAACAGAGATGTCCCAGCATAATAGGGTTACGCCTGCGGCATTGTCGTATACCGCTTTATTTGCCGTTTTAACCTGTTCTTCTATATTCATAACCGATCACACCACGAACCTGTAACACATAAATGCCTCCGCAGCCTCTACCGATACTTCCCTGCCCCTTGAGCGGGAGACATCAGCCAGGTTCTCCACGCTTAAATGATGCAGTCTGGGTTTAGCCTGTGACTTATGCATCTTCAGCGCCTTTAGCTTGATCTTAAAATATTTAGAAATATCGACATAAAAATTGGGATGGAATTTTTCTCTTTCCACGTTCCAAAAATGGGTGGGACTGTCATAGGCTAACACGATTCTGGGAAACGGCCTAACACTCGGCAGGTGGGGCCGGCAGGCGGTAAACCCGGCGCGGAACACCGCTTCGTGGTCTTGGTTGTAAGATATCGACGGAATAGCCACTATCGTAGGCTTAATCTTTCCCAGGGAAAGCCTCCCCTTTTCCTCGATTACGGCAATAAGGTCACGGCGGGGCACACTGTCCAGTCTTAGGTGCTTATAGGCGTCTTTGAATATTATTTCGTATCCGTCCACCTTTAAAAACTCCATTGTGCTGGTGAACTCTTTTTCCCGGGTCGTCTCTTTAATTATCCCGTCCTTTGCCTTAGCGTAATATTGCTTAAGATCGCCGACGCTAAAAAGCATCACATAGACCTTGCCACCTAAGTCTTTCACCTTGGCAATCGTTCCGGCACAGCCGAAAACCTCGTCATCCGCGTGGGGCGTTATCACCAGCAGCCTCTGCTTACGCAAGAAACTATCCACTGATTCCTCCTTTGTTATATAATAGGGTATTATATAACTTTTCTATTTTTTCTACCATTAAATTTATCCCGAAATTTTTCTTTACCCGTTCGCAGGCATTGACTCCCAGGGTATACGCCTTTTCTCTATTCCTTAACAATAAGCGGATGGCTTCGGCGATTGCCCGGGGATCTGCCGGCGCAACTAAGATTCCCGTTACCCCGTCGTCTATAATTTCGGGTACCCCTCCCACCCGGCTTGCGATTACCGGCAGAGACCTCGCCATTGCCTCCAAAACAGCAATCCCCAGCCCTTCGTATAAAGACGGTAAGACGAATATATCCATAACCGACAACAGTTGCGAGACATCCTTTCTCAAACCCAAAAAACGTAAGGCATCCCGGATGCCTAATTCGGCGGCGTAGGCTTCCAGCTGCCTGCGGCAGCTTCCCTCTCCCACAATCAAAAATTTAAGCCGGGGATATTCTTTTAATAACGCTGCTGCGGATTGGATTAAATATACCTGCCCTTTCTCGGGATCCAGCCGGCCGATGCTGCCGATGACCGGTTCATCATCCCGTAAACCAAAATCTTCCCTTGCGACGCTAGTCGTGCCGGATGAGAACTTTTCATAATCAATGCCGTCGTAAATTGTCACGAATTTATCCGGCTGAGCAATCTTTAGTGCTATGTATTGCCGCCTCTCGTTATCGCTTAAAGCAATAATCTTGTCCGTAAATTGCGCCAGCAGCCTCTCGATAAAAAGAAAAACTAGCCTTGCCAGAGGATTATCCGATACGCCGGGGATGTTGCCTTTAGGCTCAAATATATTACCGTGGGGACTGTGCACGATAACCGGCACCTTGGCAAGAAATGCCGCTATCCTGCCTAGTGCCCCTGCCTTGGAAGTGTGTGTATGGATGATATCTATGCCCTTGCTTCTGATTAAAAAATATAACCTTACCGCGGCCAATATATCCTGCGCTATGCTTACCCGGCGCACCATCTGTTTTATGGTGATCAGCTCAATATTGTTTTTATCTAAAACGACTTTTAATCCCTTTTCCGAATCGGAGAGTTCTCCGGTGACGATGATAATCTGGTATTTTTCCCGGTTTAACGCAGCTGCTAGCGAAACTACCACGTTCTCCGCTCCGCCGCAGACAAACCGGGTAATAACATGCGCCAGCTTAATCTTGGGTTTCTCCATCATCTGTTTTGTATTGCCAGGGAAACCAGAAATTCGGCGTCTCCTGCCAGTAATTACAGTTTGCACAAATAGGAATCTTTGCATATTGACCGCTTAAATGATACCTGCGGTAGGCTTTAATCTTCTCCCCCTGCCAGAGCAAGGCCAGGCTGGTTTCTTTTAGATTACCTAACAACTCTGCGGCGTTCCAGTCAACACAACAGATGGATACTCCTGCGTCCCAATTTATGGAAGGAGAAAGCCATAAGGCATGACAGGGATACCTTTTTATCCTTTTCTCTGCCTGCAGGGTGGAATCGTGCTTGACCCCGCCCCAGTTAAGATAGGAGGACACGGAGAATTCAACTCCATAGCTTTTCCATTTGTCAATAAATGCTGCAATCTCCTTCAGAGTCTCCCGCATCCTGATAATCTGCAGGGTGATTACCGGTTTCTTAAGGTTTTTTGACTTTTTAATCAGCAAGGCTGTCTTTATATTCTCCTCAAGCGCTTTTAGATTGCCTCCCCTTACTTTTTTATAGGTCTCTGCGCCGGCAGCGCCGATACTGATGTGCAGCTGGTCTAACCCCGCATCCATAAGGCCGGCCGCCTTGTCTTGATCGAGCAACAGGCCGTTGGTGGATATGTATGCGGTATTCCCCGGGTTGGCCTGTTTTATATATGCTACCATCTCCACGATCCGCGGATGCAGCAGCGGCTCTCCGTCTTTATGCAGCACGAAATGCCTCCCCCCGTAAGGCCTGCTCTCGTCGACAATTTTTCTAAACAGCAGGAAGTCGATAAACCCGACCGCTCTTTTACTCTCGTTGCGGGGGCACATAATGCACTTAAGGTTGCAGGCGTTGGTCGGCTCGAGATTAAAAGTCAGAGGATACCGGTAATCAACTAGACGCTGGACGGAGAGATTATAGACCGGCCTTAACAAGGGGTTGTTTTTGACCGCTTTCTTTATCTTCTGGCCGAATGCGCTCGAGCGCAAGATTCGAAATAAGTTGTTATAAATAGCCTTCCCCATCCCTTGCTCCTGTTTTAACAAAACTAAAGCCTGTTCCTACCGCGCGTATTGACCTATGCAGTCGTTATTTCCTCCGGGAACTAATCTTGTATATCGGCCATAACCAATCAACCTGGTATCTTTCCTTGATTAAGTCCCAACTGGTAATCGGCTTGCCATTTCGGTAGCCGGCCGTAAACATTATCGAATATTTATCAGCGATGTAAACACTGCCTTTAAGTAACATGTTATAATCTAAAAATTTACGCAGCCTCGGCCATAAGATCTCTCCGGGCAAACTCCCTTGACGAGACATATGCTCGGGCAAAAAAACAAAAACATCCGGACGATATTTACCTGCCAATTGTAAATAACAAAGCGGCATGGCTATGGTAAAGTCGGCGATTAGTATGCCATTATGGCCAACGCGGCTTAGCGCCTCTTCGGCAAACCTTTGGGCGCCATAATAACCTCTTTTATTGGGCCAGAGATAGTAAAGATTCGCATCGCGATAAGGAAGATTCCTTCTTATATTTATCCCCCGGGCAGTTAATATCCTGGGGGTCAAATAATAAACCAAAGGGGTAATGGCGAAAAAAACGATCAGCAGCCCTAATGCCTTTTTTTTGCCCAGGCTAAATAACCGTTCAATACCGATACACATAAAAAAAGAAAAAAACATATACACTGGATTATGGATATAAGGATGTTTGCCGCCGGCATGATATGCCCAAAAAACTACGGTCAAAATAAGCAATACCAGTAAAAGCAAAAAAATCTTGTTTCTACGTTTTGGAAAAATAAACAACCCCCATATCCCTAAAAAGAATCCCAAAAAGGGGAACTGGTAGAATAAATAACCGGGATAGATAATAAGGTTTTTAAAGAAATGGGATAAATTAGCGAGATTGACAAAATAGCGTAGGACGTACCTTGTATCATATATAAACATATAAACAAAGCTGTGCTTAGAAATCAAAACCAAAGATAACAGAACTAAAATGCCGGCCCAATAGATTAGCGTTTTAAAACGACGCTTAGCATAATATATTGTAAATACCATGATAAAGGGGGCATAGAGCAAGGTAAGATAATGGTTTAAGAGGTTTAAAAAAATAGCTGCGGTTAATAAATATAAATATAAAAAATTATCTTTGTCCAGGCTCCATCTGACTAAGAAATAAATCCATAAGGCGGTAGTGAGAGAAAAAAGGGCATAGCTTTCATATATGAGAGAGGTAAGCCAGAACATTTGCGATATACCCAGATAGGCAACGGTAAACACTGAAGATAAAACGCCGAACCCCAGCCTTTTCAAGGCGCAGTAGATAATAAATAAGGCCAGAGCGCCGTATAGCGCAGAGAGAAGATTTTGTAAGTAGGCGACTTCCAGGGGAGAAAAAGGCAAAAAATAAAACAGGGACCCCAGAAAACAATGCAGCGCATGGTAGCCCAAAAAAATGGGGCAAAATTCGCGGCACAGGCTGTACATTGCCAATTTAGAAGGGTCTGACCAGACAAAAGTAGGGGCAGCCGTATAGGCATATAAAAGAAAAAATGAAGAAAATAAGACTAAACCGGCATATCTTTTGGCCACACCATATAGCCGTAACCTAACCTTATCTGCGAATAGAGACGTGATCATAGATTTATTTGCCGTGACCCTAACCAAAAAATTTATATTTTAGCAGTATAAAAATCGCCCGCAGCCCTTCCTGCCAGGTGATCTTTTTACCTTCTGCGTATGTTCTTCCAGCATAAGAAATGGGTGATTCAAAAAAACGGTATTTTTTCTTTAGTATCTTTACGGTTACCTCTACCTCGAAATCGAAACCTTCTGACTGAATATTAAGTTCCTCCAATATTCCCTTTTTAAACACCTTATAGCCGGTCTCCAGATCGGTTAATGTAGTATCGTATAAAATATCCACCAAAAAATTTACAAAAAAATTGCCCAGTTGATGCCAAAAATACATCACCCTTCTCGGCCCTCCGATAAATCTCGAACCAAAAACAACGTCTGCCTTATTGCTGATAATCGGTTTTAGCAGTTGAGGATAGTCATCCACCGAATACTCCAAGTCCGCATCCTGAATAATAACCACGTCGCCTGATGTCTCTTTCAAGGCTGTCTTTATCGCCGCGCCCTTGCCTCGATTCTTATCATGATAGAGCAGCTTCACGCCCTCTAATCTTAAATCTTTCAATATTTCCCTTGTGCCGTCAGTAGAGCAATCATCAACGACAATTATCTCCTTATCGTAATCGGTCCCTTTTGCCGCGGCGATAACTTCTAATATTGTATTCTTCTCATTAAAAACCGGCATAATGATAGATAATTTCATAAAAAGTTCCTCCTTTAATCTAAAACCCCTATCTACGCTCGGGCTGTTTATTGCATACCAAAAGAAGCGACTGCCCGATAAACCTAGAAGTCAGCCTTTCCATATGGCTGAGCAAAGGGATCAACCTGTCATAAATATTTAGCTGGCGCACGGACAGCGCGGCTGTTTTGAAGATTCTGCTGTTCAAGAACCAGGCAATCGCGCCAAAAAAATGGATATACCGGCTGTACTCGATGCTGAAGCCTGCCTTTACTAGTTTAAGTTTCAATTCGTCAAAATTATATCTTCGATAATGGCCGAGGTTAATGTCTAATGTCCCGAAAAGAAATCTTAAGGCAGGAACCAGGATTATAAGCCTGCCTCCCCCCGCCAAAAGCTTATGTATATTTTCCAATGCCTGCGCATCATTCCCCAGATGCTCCAATACATTGAGGCAGACGGCAGTATCTAAATTAGCGTATTTACTAATTTCATTAATTTCTCCTTGTTGGATATCAAAGCATAATGCTATGAGATTAGAAGATGTTTTAAATCTTTCGGTTATAATTTCGGCGTATTCCCTGGAAATATCTAGTGCGACGACCAGCTGCCTTTTATTTATTAAAAACTTGGTAAACGTGCCTATGCCGGCACCTATCTCCAGGACGCGCTGCCCTATATACGGCTCGATAAGAAAAAAAAGCCAGTTATTCAATCTATCCAGACCGCCGATGTCTCTTAATGTTTTGTATCCGATATCAATCTTGATATCCATCTATTAAATCTTCCAGAATCCGGCTGGAAAATCTCCATGTGATTTTAAAATATCCCAATTTTTATATTCGCTGTCTACTCTCTGCCTCAAAAAATAATATGGAAACTAAAGACCTTATATTTTTTTCCATGTCCACTAACGTCCTTATCCTGCACAAGCGCTTCCACAGATATAACGGCCTAAGGTAGAACCTCCTGTAGGCAAGGTTATAATAATGCCTTATCTGCCCGGCGGAAACGGTAGGCAGGCGCATTACCGCATTAGCAAGGTCAAAACTCCCCCAGTCCGTATCCGGCAGATAGCCGTTATCCTTGGCCCAATTATACATCTGCGTACCCGGGAAGGGAGTAGCTATATTGAATATAACCAAATCCGGGTCTATCTCAAGAGCAAAATTTATGGTTTGCCGGATGGTCTGCTCTGTCTCTCCGGGATTGCCTAACATAAACATCGCCCTCACATCGATACCGGCCTGCTGGGTCAATTTCACTGTTTCTTTTGCCAATGCCTGCGAGAGGGGCTTATTGATGTTGTTTAATATTTCCTCGCTTGCCGATTCTAAACCGTAACCTATCTGATGGCAACCGGCCTGCCCCATAAGCCGGAGTATCTCCCGGTCGACAAAATCAACCCTCGACATACAGCTCCAAGAAATATCGATTTTTTCCTTTATTATGCCTGCGCAGAAGGATGCCACATTTTCCTTGAAGGCAGTGAAGGTATCGTCGTAGAAAGATATTTCCTTTATGCCGTAATCCTTTTGTAATAATTTTATTTCCTCCAACAGCTTGCCTGCCGAGCGGGTTCTGATTTTTTTCCCGAAGATGCCGGTATAGCAAAACGTGCACCTGCCCGGGCAGCCCCGGGTAGCAATCATGCTGGCTGCGGGCAACCGCTTATAATTGCCTAAGGACGGACGGTATTTATCCATCGGCAACAAATGATAAGCAGGCATCGGCATCGTATCCAAATCTTCGATAACCGGCCGCGGCGGATTGTGGACAATGCCTGTGTTTTCCTTATAGGATAGACCACATATCTGCGGGACGTTATTGCGATTACTTACCAATTCATATAACGTCTGCTCTCCTTCGCCCCTCACCACAAAATCTACCTGCGGGTTCGACAGTACTTCATCCGGCATAACCGAAGGATGGACACCGCCTAAGACAATTTTTGCGCCGGGTAAGGATTCTCTGGCTAGCCGCGCCAAACTTAAAGCGCTCTCAATCTCTACAGTTGTCGAGCCTATACCGATAAATTCCGGGCTTATTTTCCTAATGTAACTCTTCAGCTGCGGCGCATCCATAGGCTCAGCCTGCAGGTCCAGTATGCAGGCTTTATGCCCTTGCTGTTCTAAATAAGAAGCGATATACGCCAATCCTAAAGGCGGCAAGATGGGGTCGATTTTTCCCCAGATATTCCCCTTCCCGATGGCGCGCGGGGGGTTTATTAGCAATATAGACATCGCTTCTTTACCGTATTAGGCTGCGGCGAACGCCGACAATAGCGCTGAATCCAACAACACCTTACCTGGCAGAGAGATGCGCTAACTCTATCGTTTCCAATACCGTGCTTTCTCGTTATAAGTCGGCATGATAATCGATAATTTCACGGTAGCTCCCTAATCAAGTTCTCTAAAAACCGGCTGGAAAATTTCCACTGGAACCTTTCGCTGATGCGCCTTCTGGCATTTTCGCCCAGCTGCCTGGCCAGATTATCGTCGCTAAGAATTTTGATAATCGCATTGGCGATGTCTTCTCTGTCCCCGGGATCCACCAACAGCCCGGTCTCTCCATCGAGGATTGCGTCGGGTGTTCCTCCGGAGCGGCCTCCGATAGCCGGCTTGCCGCAGGCGCCTGCCTCTACATAAACTATGCCGAAGCCTTCGGCGTCCACCTGGCTGTATTCCCGGGAAGGCATGATAAACACATCGCAGAGATTGTAATATTGCGGCAATTCGGCATGGGGTATAAAGCCGGCAAAAATTACGTGTTCATCCAGATTATAATCTTTGACCATTTTTTTTAATTGAGCGGCGAGCTCTCCCTGGCCGCAACTGACTAAAACCGCACTCGGGACCTTCTCAAGGACCAGCGGCAGCGCCTTAATAACCATATCAAAACCTTTGCGTTTCGCTAACCTGCCTACGAATAAAATCACTTTTTTTCCTTTTAGGCCGTAAACCTCCCGCAGCCTGCCGGCATCCCCGGGATGAAAACTATCCACATCTACGCCGGGATATATCATGCTGATTAGCTCCTGCTTAACGCCTTTGGCGATAAACCTCTGCCGGGTAAATTCCGAGATGATAATTACCTTTCTGGCATGATTCAGGAATCTGACAAAAAAATCCCGGAATGGCTTTATCTTTCCGTAGCCGCGCAGGTCTTCGGCAAACAGATAAACGAAATAGGGTATTTTGTAAAACCTGTGGGCGAACATGCCGGATAAAAACGTCGCCAGGATATTGCCGCAATGTACCAAGCCTATATCTTTATGCCTTCTGAGAATTTTCATCGTGTAAAAGAGGTAGATAAACGGCTTTACGAATTTGCCCAGAGAGGTAGGGAAGAGAAGCCCTCTTGCCCGATAGATCTTAAACCGCTGGACGCGGTCGAATTCTTCGCAATGAGGAATCCGCGGGGCTAAAACAATCACCTCCTCCGCAGGCAGGTGTTTCCAGATGTTGTAATAATACTGCGCCTCTCCCGCCCAAAAAGGCGGGAAATCATTGGTGATTAAAAGCGTATGCATGGGGATTTGCGTTTAAGTGCCTTCAGGCCCTGGCTTAAAAGTTCCAAAAACGGGGAGCTGTCTTCTCCCGTTGTCTTAGTCTGGCCGCTGAGTATCTTTTCCTTCAAGGACGCACTGTCAATATTAGTTGAGCCGTCCAACAGCGTCCTGCCCCGGCCGATTTCAAAGGCAAAGTGCGCATCACTGCCTCCGACAACCGGCAGATTATACCGCCGGGCAAGCAGCATCGCCTCTCTGTTGTTTATGCCGTTTCTGGCGTTAAAGCCCTCTACGGCATCTATTTTTTGTAAGATCTCCGGAGTAACCGTCCTTTTTCTTTTATAGGGATGGGCGAGCACGGCTATTCCGCCCTGGGCCTTAATCTCGCTTACTACATCTTCAAATTTACGCGCGCGGATATCTCGGTTAATAAACAACCCGACGACATCGCCGATTTCCGTATTTATCTCCGTGGCGCAGATGACAATTAATTCCTGCTTCGCTATTTTCTCGGCTTCTACCGCGCCCTGAATAGTATTATGGTCTACCACGGCAATGCCGGTTAAGCCCTTTCTTTTGGCGGCCTCCACGATACACGAAGGGTCCAGGTAAGAATCAAAGGAGTATCTGGAATGGATATGTAAATCAAAGGTCAACATTTTTAGTTCTGATTCTGCCGAGGTACATCGGCAGGTATTTAGCAAGATAGATAAGCCCCACTTTGGGGTCATCAAGGCTAAAGATGCCGTCTTTTATCCTGGGGTCTAATATATCTTTCAGAAAACTGCCTAAAGATGACAGCTTATTATTTAATAGCGAATCTTTGGCAGAGAAGAAGTCCAAACACAAGAACCGTAACTTAACTCCCAGCTTATACTTCATAACCGGCTCGAAGTCTTCCCCCCTGGCTACTTTAAACAAAAGATAGGGGAAGTCAACCCCGCTCTCGATAGAAAGCGGTAACGACCCCCAAAATCGCGGGTTTATTTCCATAAGCTTAAATTTGCCGTCCCGTAAGTCCTTTTTGAACTCGACCATGGCCACACCATACCAATTAAGGGCCTTCAGCAGCCTAAGGCCCTGCTCGATTAATATCTCGTCCCTGATGCTCACGCAGCAGGAGCTTACCCCCCCGGTTACGGGATATTCCCGGACCCGCCGGTGGCAGAATATTGCCTTAGCCTGGGCATTTCTGTCAAGCAAGGCAAAAAAACCGTATCCTGTGCCTTGAATATATTCCTGGACCAGGGGAAACGCCTGGATTTGATGCATCTTCCGATATACCTTTAGAAACTGTTCTTTTGAATTCACAATCGCATAGCGGTCTACCGGAGAGAAATAAAGGTCCTGGTCAGACCGGTATTTAACCACCGCCGGATATGATAACCCTTCTGCCACCCCTCCTAATTCAGATAAGTCCTCTATATAGATTGTCTGCGGCACGCAGATTCCCATCTCCCCGGCTATCCTGATTAATTTATCTTTGCAGTTAGCGCGGCAGACGGTTTCGTAGTCGGGTATGGCCACATTGATGACCTGGCGGAAGCGCTCCAGACGTTTTGCTACTGCCAGGATTGCCTGGGTAGAAATGGGAATCAAGACATCGAAATCTTTAGCTATTTTAAAAATATTCTCGGAAAAGGCCTCGTCGTTTTCGCGATAAGAAGGCATAAGCAATTTTGCCCCGCAGTACTTGGAATGAAAACCCAAAATATCAATATTCCTTTCCCTGGTACCGGCTACTGCCGCCGTAAAGATATGCCTCTTGCCTAAAGACCTGATTACCGTAAGGGCCTGCCGGAAACTGGCGTCTGTAATTAATGCCTTAAGCATATCTTCCTTCTTATCCTTTGCCGCCGTCTTTAACTGCGTAAATCCGTATGATTATCCCTAAGTCAAAGGCGGTGATGAATTTTTTTATTAAAAAAGAGGCCATCCTCTCCATGCGGCTATGCCTTTTTAAGAACGCACCGGCTTGACTTCCCAATATATCCTGGGCGCTTGCCGCGATATCCGGGACTGAACTATAGGTTATGCGCCGGTTAATAGTCCGGAAACCTGCTTTCTGCAGCATGGATCTTAACGTCCGCGCAGAGAAATAATATAAATGCAGGGGAGGAAAAAGAATGGGCTTACGCTCTTTAAATCTCATACCCCTTATTACCCCCGATAGGCTGCGATATTCGTTTGGCGCCTCGATCAGGAGAATGCCGTCTTGCTTAAGTATCCGCCGCGCTTCTTGAAGTTCAACCAGAGGGTCTTTAAGGTGCTCTAAAAGGTGGCTCATATATATGATATCAAAATGTTTATCCGGGAAAGCCGCTTGCCTTAATTCTCCGATAAAAACATCTATCCCTAAAACATCCCTGGCATAGGAAGCCGCGTAACGGGAGACATCAACCCCTTTTGTCTCATAGCCTGCTTGGGCAGCGGATTTAAGGAAGAGGCCGAAACAGCAACCTACCTCTAAAACTCTCCCTTCGGGTTTTTTCTTTTTCAGTTGGGAGATGATTTCCCCGTCCTTTTTGTAATCATGGCCCTGGATGTAATCCGCAGGCTTCTCTGCCAGCGGATCATTGACGGCATAATAGTCCTTATAATAGTCTGCGCGATAAATCTCTTCTTCTGCCTGAACCTGAGGATTATTATATATCAGCCCGCAGGTTTTGCATCTGACTATCCTGGCATCACCGCTGTCAAAAAATACCTCCGTATTATCTTGACCGCAGAGATTACATTTAATATAGTGGGTAACTCTGCCTGCGTGCAAGCGATATCTCCTCTAAGGGTTTAAGCCCTTAAAACGGCCGAATAAGTATTTACGCAGCCGGCGTAAACTGTAAATCCCCTTGCATCTGTATCTGACCCGGTGATAGATTATATGGAGTGCCCAAATCAGCCGGGAATAGAAATCCTTATTAGAAATAAGGACCCGATAATTATTCCGCTCTGCGGTCTGCCACCTTGACTTATACGGCTCCCGGCCCTTGGAAAAATCAAACTCTTTGAGATTTTGTTTAAACATCTCCTCAATCTGAAATCTCAACAGGCAGCTTCCGGGCGAAAATGCGGAAAATTCCGGGTCGTAGCCGATAACGTAATCGACAAATCTTTTGCCGTAGGTAATGCCGTAAGAAAAGGCAATCATCTTTTCATTGAAAAACAAAGCGGAAAAATCGAACCAGCCCCGGCGGGAAAATTCCCTGGCGATATCCACATAAAATGCCGCGGATTCCTCTCTTAAGAAACTGCTTAAGTTGTATTTCCTGCTCCAGTCCTTCCGGTACAGTTTAATCGCCTCGCGGATAAAAAAATCCCAGTCCTCGCTTTGCCTTATCCTCCTGAATTCCAGCTTGCCCTGCGACTGCAGTTGTTTTATCTGGCGTTGGATATTATACCTGGCCTTCCTCTTTAGCTTACGCTGGTAAAAACTCTCCCAATCCGTGTCAATGGCAATATAAGGACATACCTCGCTCTCCAGAACGGCACAGCCGGCCTTATCCGTCATCCCTTTCTTTAGCATCTCTAAAGAAAAAGAGCTTTCGCTGATATCGCACAAGTCGACGATCTGCCATTTATAACTCTTTCTGATATAATCCAGGACGTCCGCCAGGATGTCTTCGCTTAATTGCCCTAAGACAAAATCCAGGTAATTCGCCTCTCCAGCGCCGATAAATTGTACTTTGGTTACCGGCAGCCCGAAAAAAGCCGCCTTCTTGATCATTAAAGGGGCGGCTGCCAGGATATCCTCCCCCTCACGGATGATTAAGACCAGCGGCTGATCCTGCCCGCCGAAATGCCTCCACCAGGTAATTAGCCATTCGTATGTCAAAAACGGATTCCCCGTGTCCGCTTTATCCGACAACCTGTCCAGCTGCTCACGCAGAGACTCTAATTTATCGATGCCCACTATCTCTATGGTTTTAGACATGGCGTTGTCGTCTTGAGCCTTACCGTTCCAGCCCCAGTAATCTGTTAAGCCGTACAAATAAACCCTGCCAGAAGCTGCATCCTAAAAGAGACAAAACATCCAACTTGCCGTCAATCTTCTGTTTAAAAATATAAAAACTATCGCTGCCGTCAATCACTATCCTTCTTAATCTGAAAATATCGCTGTTTAAATCCACTGTTCCGTATATGGAAGTTAATGCGCATTTTAAACCCTGCCCGGCAACGACTTTTTTAGTAATATCGTTCATGTGCATAATCGTCCCGAAAGGATAGGCAAAAAATTCGGCTTTTTTACCCAGCGCTTTCTCTAGCGCGGCCTGGGATGCGGATATCTCCTGAGTTACTTGTTGCGGGCTTAATCTCGCCAGGTTAGGATGGGTAGAGGTATGGATGCCGAAAGTTATGCCGTTCTCGGACATCTCCTTTACCTGGGCCCAGGATAATAATTTGTTATTCTCTAAGCCGAACCATTCATCCCAGGAAAATTCCCCCTGGGTGTCTATATAACCGGTAACCAAAAATACGCAGGCCGACAGATTGTATCTCTTAAGAATCGGGTATGCGCTGCGGTATATCTCTTCATAGCCGTCGTCAAATGTAATCGCCAGGGCGTTATCAGGCAGGTCGGTTTTGCCTTTTATATAGTCTACGATTTCTGCCAGGCCGACGATATGATAATTATGCAAGAGATATAAAATATGCCCCTTAAACTCTTCTTCTTTCACCGCATAATTACTGCCCGAAGAATCACTTATCCGGTGATAGGCCAAAATCAAAATTCTTTTTTTATTGCGGAGGAAGAGTTTTCTCGAATATCCATAACCGGCGGCGCTGAGCGCGATTATGATACCTTCCTTACATATCTTCTTTAATATGAATTTTATCCTTAATTTTCTTTTTTTCCAGACATACCGGCGGCCCGCCCCGGCATCGGTTACCCGAAACGGCCCTCTAATCATAATAAAAGATTTGGTAGCGCCTACGATATCTTCTCCTACCGTCCTAAAGCCTAATTTTTCATACATTGCTATGGCAGCGGTGTTATCCTGTGCCACCGTCAGATACAGGGAATCGACCGATTCCCTGGACAAATAATCAAATACCATTTCGGTCAATTGAGAACCCATGCCTTGTCTTCTGTAGGCATTATCTACCGCGATGGAAATAATTTTGGCCTTAGGAAGCCTATGCGCGCGATTAAAAATCTTTTTTCTAAAATTCAAATTATTAAACAAGGCAATAAAGA
>Ga0315277_10004449_pt1 | contig 18719 bp, 15 predicted proteins | sample YL17G05_15_MG_FD_203695 | JGI IMG/M metagenome (GOLD analysis project Ga0315277, IMG submission 203695) | Sediment microbial communities from Yellowstone Lake, YNP, Wyoming, USA - YL17G05_15 | ecosystem: Environmental > Aquatic > Freshwater > Lake > Sediment | place: USA: Wyoming | collected...
ATCACATCGACGCTACCATCCGTGCTGCCGCCGTCGACGATGATGTACTCCAGGTTCGGGTAATCCTGCCTCAGGATCGATTCGATCGTCTCGGGCAAATACTTAGCCTGGTTGTAGGACGGGGTGACAATACTGATCCGCGGGTACTCCATGCTGTGCGTCCGTGCCGAGCCGGCGGAATCATTTGTCCACGGAACCGCCCGATCCCCGGAGAACGGTCTCGAAATAGGCAATCGTTCGTTGGAGCCCCTCTTCCAGAGGCACCTTCGGCTGCCAGCCGAGCTTTTCCCGGGCCAGCGAGATATCCGGCTGGCGCCGCTTCGGGTCGTCGTCGGGGAGAGGCCGATAGTCGATCCTGGATTTGGAGCCCGTCAGAGCAATGACTTTCTCGGCGAGCGAGCCGACGGTGATTTCGCCGGGATTGCCGAGATTCACCGGGCCGATGAAGTCGTCGGGGGCCTCCATGAATCGCACCATCGCTTCAATGAGATCGTCGACGTAGCAGAACGACCGGGTTTGGCGCCCGTCGCCATAAATGGTAATCGGCTCATTCCTCAACGCCTGCACAATGAAGTTCGACACGACCCTTCCATCGTTGAGATGCATCCGCGGCCCGTACGTGTTGAAGATCCGAGCGACTTTAATCCGCAGCTTATGCTGACGATAGTAATCGAAGAACAGCGTCTCGGCGCAGCGCTTGCCCTCGTCGTAGCAGGAACGCGGCCCGATGCTGTTGACGTTGCCCCAATAGCTCTCCCGCTGGGGATGGACATCGGGGTCCCCGTAGACCTCGCTCGTGGAGGCCTGGAAGATCTTCGCCTTGACCCGCTTGGCCAGGCCGAGCATGTTGATGGCGCCGTGGACGCTGGTCTTGGTCGTCTGGACGGGGTCGAACTGGTAGTGAACGGGCGACGCCGGACAGGCGAGGTTGTAGACTTCATCGGCCTCCACGTAGAGCGGAAAGGTGACGTCGTGGCGCATCACCTCGAAGTTGTAGTTGTCGATCAGATGGCCGATGTTCCGCCGCGTGCCGGTGAAGAAGTTGTCCACGCACAGGACTTCATGGCCGTCCTGCAATAATCTTTCACACAGATGGGAACCGAGAAATCCGGCTCCGCCGGTAACCAGTATTCTCTTCATAGAACCTGCTCGTTCGATCCAATCCAATTTTGTGACGCCGCATCCGTTCGGCACAATTCTTCGCTGACCCCGTAATCCGGCACGGCCGCGGACAGAAGCTCCGTTCGATGCCACCTCACGGCCGCCCATACCGCCCCATACAGCACCCCCGGGGCAAAAGACCCCACCCCCAGGAATTGCGAGCTCATGAGGAACATTATCGACAGACATACGATCGATGCAATCCCCAATAATCCCAGATAACATAAAACCGGCGGCTCCGCATAGTGCCACAGCCACAAGCCGTTGCGGAACACACCAAGAGGCAGATAGAAGCCATAGACAAGGAGCCCTATGACCCCCAGTTGGGACAGGTACGTGATATAGCCGAGGTGGGCAAACGCCACCTTCCGGGAAGGGTCACGACTCGTGCCCTCTTCATAGACCTGGAAAAATGACAAGCCCCGCCCCATGACCATGGTCCCATCGAGCCAGTCCCTCATCTCGATGTGAAAGGCCCTCTGCCGGCTGCCCGCGCCGCTTGCCATCGCATCCACCGACAAAAGGGTGGCAATCCTATGGCCGGCCAGTCTGCTTATGTTCAGTCCCGGCATCAGGTATTGGCACAAAGCACTCAGAAAAAGGACGATGGCCACGCCGCCGACGGCCAAACGTGCGGAGACTCTCATCCAGTCTCCCCGTTTCGAGACCAGCATGAGCACAGGGACAGCCCCCGCCGTGGCAATCCATAGCGATCGTGTCTGGTTCAGGAAAAGGGTCGCCAGGAACAAGAGGGCCGCTGCCACGCACAGTCCTTTCTTCATTGTGTCGGCGGGCATCCTCCAGAAGATGCCACTGAGAAGGAAGGCGGATGACATACATCCAGCCCAGAACGTAATCGTGCGCATCAGGTTATAGGTGTCCATGCTCAGGTCTTTGGAGCGCCATATGGTCGCCACAAACAGGATGTGCTGTACCGCTGCTGCGACTGCTCCGCACAGCAGCGTGGCAATCAGCTTTCTTGCCCTCGCCGTTGACGTCACAAAGTTGGCGCCGAGGAAATAGGCAATCGGCACTTCCACGGCGTATCGAATGGGACCCATCGTGTTATGGGTGAAACCGAACCTCCAAAGGCTCTGGGCGGCGGCGATCGCCAAGACAAAGAGCATCAGGGCAATCACCTGCGGCAGCCGGAAGGGCTCTTTCGTGCGAAACTTCTCGAAAAACAGAGCTATCAATGCCAGCAAGACACAGGTGTCCGCAAGGTTCAGAAAAGGCCCCAGCATGGCCGTGCGGGTCTTATTGAACATAGCCGTATCAGCAGCCGTGAGCAGAAAAGTCGCAAAAAGGAACGCCGCAAACGGCCGCAGAAAGGCCAGAGGAACCCCGACCCCAAGGACTATAAAGATGATGAATGGTGGGTACCCTTGGATCTCCATCCGCCGGCTATCCAATACCACGATTACAATTCATGGTTCTCCATCGCCGCGCACGAAGACGGAGTCACACTGAAGAACGCTCCCATTCCTGGGATCTCTTATGAAACCTTCGCACCCCGCAAAGGCAAATCCTTTTGATCGCATACTGTTGTAGATCGTGTCGAAGAGCACCTGTCCCCTGTAAAGAGGACGAAACGCCGTTTCCAGGATCAGGATGGAGGATCGAGAGATGGTTCTGTCCCCACCTTGGATCACCCGATCCTCCGTGCCCTGCACATCGATCTTCACGAGCACGTTACCAACCACCTCAAGATCATCTGCCACGTCATCCAGTCGCTTGACTTCGACGTACTCTGTATCTGCCTCGCGTGCATAGGGGAATGCGTGCTTGTGAAGATCCTCCATCGGGAGCAGCGACGAGCTGGGCGAGAACTCGTTGTGGTACATGGGAAGCCGGCCGTATTCGTCGCTCAAAGCGAATTGAAAGCCCTTGAACCGCTGCACATGGGCCATGGTCCTTACCAGTTCACGGTAGCACTGCGCCAACGGCTCGAACGAATAGATAGACGCTTCCGGCAGGATCCCGTGAATATATCGGGCGAACTGTCCGGTATTGGCCCCGACGTCGAAAACCGTGCGAATGCTCCGGTCACGCAACCACTCGTAGGCCCGGAACGGCGGCATCCGCTGAATCTCCAGCCCCAGAGAATGAAACAGTCCTTTCGTGATGGTCTTAACCAGCGCCGACATTACCCCTCCCGCCTGTCATCGTTTCATGGCAACCACATTCGCTGCAACAGAAAAATCGCATGGCCGCTCCATCGCCCGAAGGCCGCATTCCACAGCCCTGGGCCAATACATCCGGTAACCGAAGTCAGACAGAAAATCCCAGATATCGAAGGCGCGATAGCCAAAGCCCTGTGTGGTCACATCCGCCAGTTCCACAAGTATTGTCGGTCCGTCGCGTCCCGACAGGAGTTGCTTCGCGCCCCGCAGCGCCAGGAGCTCGGCTCCCTCGATATCCATCTTTATAAAATCCACGTGAGAGATCCCGTTCTCTCGGACGTATTCGTCTAACGTGGTGATCTCCACCTCCTCATATCCGACAACGGACCTGCCCACGAAGCGGTGCTGCGGCGCCAGCGAACCAAACACTTCTTCACCAGGAGCATGCTTAGATAACATGGCGTTCCCCCGCCTGTCTGAGATGGCCACGTTGTTCAGAACGCAAATCTGCGACATACCATTGAGGTCAACGTTGAAACACAGTTCGTCGAACATGCGGTGACTGGGCTCAAAGCTGTGCACTCTCCCTGTCGGCCCCACAGACTTGGCGGCCAGCAGCGTGTATTGGCCAATGTTGGCACCCAGGTCGAAAACCGTCATCCCGCTTTGGAGAAAAGAACTGACAAATTCCCACTCGAGCGTTTCAAATATCCCGTCAACGTAGATGTACCTACCGATCACATCTTGCGGATGTATCCGCACCTTCAGATCCCTGCGCAGGGATGCTATCAGAGGTTTCGTCGGACAGCGCTTTTGATAGTACCACCACAAGAGTGCCCGTGGGTGGCACGTATACCTTATTCGCGTTCTCACCCTGTCGATGATCTTGCCCATCAGAAGGCGTCTATGGCTCTTCGGTGCAAAGTCAGATCCTTTACCTGTAACCGCGCCAAGACCACAAGGATACGTCCACCGTTCGTCCTACGTGGGTCCCTGCGATGGCTGCTTGGTGCGTGGGAAACCGGGGTATAGCTCAGGCTCGATTGCTTTCCTCGTGGGATGTTCAGTGCCGCGACAAACGGCTTTGCTCTCCATACACACGCCCCCTGCGAACGGGCTATGCCAGCGTTTTGATGAGCCGGGGCGACATCACCCATGGAGCAGCGAGGAATAGGTGCATTCGATCACCTACCCCAGCCTGATGGCACGCTTCCCTTAGGGCTCTACTCTTGGTCGGAGACGTCGGCAATAGCTCTGAGTAGTCTATGCCTCTTCGGAACATCGACATCTGTATTTGCCTGCATATCCTCGACTTCGGGATAAGCGGCGGCCTGGGAGGCCGGAATGCAACGGAGCACCGTACGCGATTCCACTGGCATACCGTACGCGCAGAGGCGCAGCTTCGTGATCAGATAGAGTGTACTCAGCACTATGCCGGTCAGGAAGGTATAGCCCATGTACCGCAAAGTGGGGTCTTTTCCCAGGAGCACGAGCACGATGAGAATCGTGAAGTGAACCGCGGTGGGAATGACCTGTCCGATGAAGCAGCGGAAAGGGTGTCCCAATCCCATGAGTGTGTAGTACGCGGGGACGCCGAGCAGGCTGGCCAGACTGGCGATCAGCATGACCCGAAAGAAACCAGGCAGTGCCTCAGCGAGATTTGCGCCCAGCCAGACGCTCAGCAAGGGTCCCGCCAGAAGGAATACAGCCCCGTACAGAGGCACGCCGAAGGTGAAGATGAGCCTCAGAGCCCGGCGGTTGATCGCGGCGATCCGGTCCCGGGCGGTTTCCGTGATCTCGGCACTGATGCGGCTGATCTCCGGCAGCAAGGCCCGCAAACCGGATTCGACGATCGCACGAATCTGCATGCCCGCACTGAAACCGATGTCATAAACCGGTATGACCGCGACTCCGGCATACCGCGAGAGGATGACCCGATTCACCGAATGGAAAACAATATTGACCAGCGTCCCGCCGCACAGGTTGGCGCCGAAACTCAGGAGCCTGCCAATCCGTGCCAGGCTGAGATTACTGAATCGCAGAACACGGACCCGCGCCAGGCGCAGAATCAAGACGTAGCTCACCACGTGAATAAACAGATAGGAGAGAGCACTGCCCAGGAGCAGACTGGCGACTCCCGCGCCCCGGTACAGCAAAATGCTCGCGACCACCACCGCCACAATCCGTCCGCCGCTTTGGACGTAGTTGGCGATATCCATGCGGCCAATGCCGGAGAGGACGGCGTTTACGGTCTGCACGATGAAAATATAGATGCTCAGACACGCCGTGTACGGCAGCAGCCAGGAAACGATTCGCGCGTTCTCCTCGGATAATTTGAACAATGCGACAATCGGTCCCTGGAGCACAAGAATGATGGCAAGCACGACGGCGCCGCTCAATACCAGGACGACGATGGCGGAAGAAATGTACTGCTGCATCGCGTCGATGTCCTTGCGGCCGTACTCTTCGGCCACCAGCTTCATCACGGCCTGATTAATCCCCAGGTTGCCGAGCTGGGCAAAGCTCACGACGGTCGAAAGCACCAGCCAGATCCCGAACTGCTCGTACCCGAGAAAGTGCAGATAGAGCGGATACGCCGCCGCCATTACCACGCCGTTGAGCAGGGTGACAGCAACACCCGAAGCCATGTTGATGCGCAGTTGGCTGGAAAAGAGTCTCTTGATCATCACGTCTCACGAGCCAGACTCACAGGCTCCACGATCCGCTTTCTCGAGGCAGCGCTATAATAACTGCGTTCGCACTCATCCATATCCACCTCGCTGAAGCACCTGGACGTCGAGCGTTCGTGGTCCCGGAGGGCCCGGCGCAGCGCAAAGTGCGACACGGCCAGAGTCTCCCGGCTCAGGCGGGTGAGGCGCCATCTTCCCAGGACCAGATGCCCGAGCAGGCAGCCCCACTTCCAGGCCGAAAACCCGACCGGACAATACTTCTCCTGGAAGATCAGCCGGCCCCGCCACCAGCTATAGAGGTACTTCGGCCGGGCCAGGCTGTAGCTGCCCTGGACCTTGTGATAGCTGACGAAGCCGGGCACATAGTATAGCTCGTAGCCGGCCCGCCGGACGGCCACCGAGTAGTCCCACTCCTCGATGCCGAAGAAATACTCCTCCGGCAGCAAACCGACGTTCTCCAGAACGGCCCGTTTGATCAGCATCTTGGCCCCGGAGACAAAGCTGATACGGCGTATCCGCTCGTGCTGTCCCCGGTCCTTCTGGTGCGCCCCGTAGACTTTCACCATGCCGCGAAGCCGGGCGACTCGTCCGCCCGCGTACCACAAGTAGCCCGGCCGATCCAGCAGGTAGATCTTCCCGCCCACCATGCCGATCTTCGCGTCGGACTCCGCCAGATCAATGGCCGGCTCCAAGAAGCCCGGCGTCACGATAAAATCGTTGCTGAGTAGCAGAACGTAATCCGCGTGGCCCTCCAGGGCGCGCCGGATGCCGGCGTTGTGACCCCGGGCGAAGCCAAGGTTCGTCGGGTTCACCAGAATCTGGTGTCGCGGGAAATCCTGCCGGAGCTTCTGAGCCGAGCCATCCGTGGAGCCGTTATCCACGATCACAATCTCGTAGTTCGGATAGGTGATCCGCTCCAGCGAATCGATACACGCTTTCGTGTAGTGGTAGCCGTTCCAGTTGAGTACGACAATGGCAACCTTGGGCTTCATACCCGCGTCACAACGATGATATATTGGAAGGTCAGAAATTCCTCGAACAGGCCGAAGGTCAGGCGATTGATGACCTTTGATTTGCTCCCCGGCCAGAATGCAAAGCGAGGGACGATCCGCTCGACAACGAAATGCTCGCGATCGAACAACGCGGCAAGGCTCCGCTTCGTGAAGAACCGCAGATGAGTCCGATCCAGGATTCCGCTCGGCGCGTACTCCCATCGGCCCGCCAGGACGAGACTCCTCAGGATGCGCCAGTTCCGGATGTTAGGAACGCTGGCGATGAAACGCCCACCCGGCTTCAGGCAGGAACGCAGGCGGTTTACGACGGCCCATGGGTCTTGCAGGTGCTCCAGCACGTCGCCGGCAATGATGCAATCGAAATACTCCGGCGGCAAGGATAATGCTTCCTCTTCAACGCTCATTCTCAGGACCCTGTCGAGCTTGACGGCAGCCAACTGCGCCGCCTCGGGCTCCCGCTCGACCCCGACGACTTCAATCGCCTTGCCCAGCCTCTTCAGGGCCTCTCCCGTGTTCCCGGTGCCGCACCCGATCTCCAGCACCCTGTTCCCCGTGCCGCCAACAAACTCCATCAGGTCCCACCGAGTGTCGGTGAAGTACCGGCCGGGTCGATGACACTCACTGTTCGAGCCGAGCCGCGCAGGCTCCGTCTGTTGGACATGGCCCGATCTGATTTGCGTCTCGCATTCCAAGGTATCGTCACGCCCCCAGGTCGTCTTATGGCACGCCAAAAGCTTTGAGCAAATCAATCCTTGAGGCACTCACACAGGCCGGACAACTGCGAGAGTCGCGTCCTGCGCAGACTCCGTCCCCGTCGGCAGCCCAGAACCAACACGGCGGGACGCCCGTGGCTTTCCCGTGAACGAGCAGGTCTTGCACTGGTTCAAGTGTCCCCTGACACCATCAGGGCCATGCGTTAAGGAAGTCACCGCTGCCCGGCGATTCCCGTGGCCTGCGGACGGCGTTCACTTGACTGCGTTCGCTCCTCCGACACGGAAGAACCATTCCCATCATATTCCTCGCCTGGTACCGCCCGGCCCTCCGATCGACATGGATGAGAGATCTCGGAGGCAGACGCGGACACATGCCGGCGATACTCCGCGACGTATTCACGGCCAAACGCCAGGAAAATCGTGCACACGAGAGCGACTATGCCGGCCAAGGCGGCCTTGCGAATCGTACCCCTGGCGTTGCGCATCTCCGGCGGCACCGCCGGGTCCAGCACCTGGATGGTGGGCAGACTCTTGGCCTCTTCGATCTTGGCGATCTCACACTCACGTATGAGCAGCTCATACAGCATCTCCTGGACCTTGGCTTCCTCACTGGGGAGGCTGTCGATCTTACTGAGCTTCTGCTTCACCTCCTTCAGACGAGTTTCCAGGAAGACGCGCTTACTGGTCGCCTGTCCCGCCGAGAGCCTTTTGTTCTGCTGGTCCAACCCCTCCACGTAGGCGTTGGCAAGGTCCGCTGCCCGTTTGCGGTCGGCATCCTTGACGGTTATATGAACAATATGTTGTTCAGAGACCCTGATACTGGTGTTTCGCCGCAGCCACGCTCTCGCTCTGGCCGCAGACCCGCCTACGTCATACGCATCCGCCAAGTCAAACTTTTGCACCAGAGCATCAAGGACGACACGGCTCTCGAGGATCGCGACGTACGTATCCGAGATGTTCGTGACATCCATGACCGTGCGCAGCAGCGCAGCCTCACCGACGCCGAGCAGTCCCATGCCGAAACCGGTGGTCTTGCCCTGAAACAACTCCAACGGCGGCACAATGGAAACCATCGCGGTATAGGTGGGGGGCGAGAGGTAACACACCACACCCGTGATCATGCCTGCCAGGCTGCAGATCACGAGGATCATCCACCGGTACTTGAACACGACCCGCAGGTGATCGAAAATATTCATCTCCGGGGTTCGGAATCGCTCCCGCACAACCGCCGTTGTCCCAGACCCAATCACTCCGTGTGTCATCCCTGAGAGTCCCTTAGGATTCGGTCATATTGCAAACACCACGCCGGCGGCCACTGCAATCTGGAAGACGATCTGCGTGATGTCCTTGGTCGTCTTGAGCCAGAAGAACCGGTCGACCTTCCGCGGCACGACCACGGTGTCCCCCGGCTCGATCCGATGGTTCATGAATCCGCCGAAGAACCATTGATTGGACTGCGAGTCCCAGAAGACGAGCTTGCCGCGGTTGCCCTGCTGTATGCTGATGACCGAGCCATCCGCCTTGATCACGCTCAACTGATCTTTGTCCGCCTCTTTGGTCATGCCTCCCACCCGGCGCAGGTAGAAGCTGACGGTGCCGTTGCGCTCGTACAGCAGCGAGGTCGGATTGAAGACCTCGCCGACCACGTGCACCACGCCGGGCATTTGCGGAATCACCAGCTTATCCCCATCCTCCATCTCGATGTCATACTTCGCCCCTTTGAACTCCTCCAGGGCCGCCAGTCTCACGACGACCCGCCCGGTGATCTCCGCGGAACGAAGCCGTGCCAGAAGTTCTTTCTTGGCTTCCATCGCCGTCTGCTGGCCTCGGATCGTCTCGGCATCGAGCGCCCCGCTGATCGTCTCTTCCGTACTGGACAGCATGGACTCCTCCACCTTCCGGATCAAATCGTCCAGGCGGCGACGCTGCACTTCCTTGGCACTCTCGCGGGTGAACACGGCTCCTTTCAAGTAGGCTTCATCGGTATAGCCCCCCGCCCGTTCGATGAGCGAGCTCAACGTCTCGCCCTTGCGGATCGGGTACTTGCCGGGGAACCGCACCTCCCCGTCGATCTCGACCGAATGACCGAAGTCCAGGTCGGGGATCGGTCGAACCACCAGGTGGTCGTAATCACGCAAAGCGATGTTCTGCTCGGGATCGCCGGCCATCGCCTTTTCCAGATCGATATCGATCTCTTCGGTCGTCATCCCTTCCTGGTTGATATGCCGGCGGGTGATTTCCGCTTTGCGGAGATAGGCATTCTTCTGGAGTCCACCGGCCGCGTTGACGAGGTCGCTGACCCGCATATCCGGGACCAGCCGATACTCGCAAGGGTCAAAGACCATGCCGGACGCGGTGACGCTCTGCACGTTTCTCTCATTCCAGCCATAGACCCGAATCGTGTCGTACTGGGCCAGCTCAAAGTTCTGGGACTCGTCTCCGGCGAGCAGCTCGCCCAAGTGGAAGGGAACAATCGTCGAGTGCAGATCGGGCGGCACGAGCCGCTCGATCTCACCATAGTTGAGATTCGGCTGTGGTTTGAGGGCATCATAGGAGGTCAGGATATCGCGGAGCCGCAGTTGGGACTTCCACTGGTATCGGCCCGGCCGGATGGCGTGTCCTTCCAGGTAGACCACTTTCTCTTCGCGCGGTGCCACGGAGAAGACCTTGATAATGTCCCCGTCCTGCAGAATGGTCTCGGCCGCACCAACTGCGGGTTTGCCGTCATCCGTCTTCCGTCCTCCGTCCTGCGTGCTTGCCGTCGGCCCATTTCGGGACATATCGAAATCCACCACGATGTGTCTTTGATGGTCCTCGACCCTCTCTACCTGGACCCGCTGCAACCAGCCGGCGAAACTGATGCCGCCCGCCTGGTCCAGCACCCGGCTTAGAGACATTGGCTCAGCCATCTCGTAGATCGCGGGTCGCTTGACGTTCCCCGCCACCGCCACGATCGGCCCGATCAGGGGCACGAAGATCGTGTCGCCGTCCTGTAACCGCGCATCCGAGCGCCGATCGCCTCCGAGGAGAAAATCATAGAGATCGATCCGGACGGGCTCGGCCCCGTTGCGCATCAGCCGAATGTTCCTCAGGCTTCCATTCTTGGAGGGCCCCCCGGCGGCAAAGAGAGCATTGATGGACGTGGACAGAGAGCTGACCGTATAGGTCCCGGGCACCGACACCTCGCCCACGATGAAGACGCGAATGCTGCGCAGCCGGTCCATAGAGACCGACATCTTGAAGTCCGTGAACTTACGTGAGAGCTCATGCTGCAGGAAGCTGTCGAGCTCGCCAAACTTCATACCCCAGACCTTGATCGCCCCCACTTCCGGCAGAATGATCTGGCCATCCCGATCCACCCGCAACGTGTGCTGCCCGTCCACGCGGCCCCACAGAGTCAAGGTGAACGTGTCACCCGGTCCGATGATATAATCCGGCCCCACGGGAACATTCGTCACCGGGGCAAACGTGGTCACCGGCTTGCCGAAGACCTCGTATCCGAACTGGGTCAGCTTCAGGGAAACATCGCAGACGTCTGGAGGAAGCCGCCCGGAGATCAGCAATTCGATCCGGGAAGGTTCTTCCGCCTTCTTCAGTTTTTCCGAAACAGGGGTGACTTCATTGGGCTCGTTCGGCTCATTGGGCTCCTCGAGCCCTTCGGGCAGATTCGGCTCGTTGGGCTCCCGCAGCCGACGCTTGAGCAGCAGGCGTTTCATGCGCTGGTCCCGCAGAGCGTTGGGGTCAATCTGGGGCAGTGGTGATGGGGAGCTCAGCTTGGACGAGCTCATCCGGGACGGCCGCTGTTTCGGCGCGTCGACAAGGGACTGGGCGGGGATCGGTCGGGGCGAAACCAGCGCGAGCCACAGCACAACCGTGGCCGAAAGAAGAATTCTCATACCTCCTGTATGCCGAAGGACCCGTACCTCCGAAGGGTTGCAGGTCTTCATTCCACACTCCTTTGCGTTTCCACCAGCAAACCCGGGAACCGGTCCTGTTCCCAGGCCTCCGAATATCCGGCTGATACGGATGTCTCCAATCCGTGCGGCCTCGGGCGCCGCCCTGTGATCTCGCACCTGCCGGACTCATTGTGGCCGATATTACCGTGCCCGCCGGCACTGTCAAGGCATTTCTCTTGACCCGGCGCAAAATATGGTTTATCTTGGTGACACGTGCATGCAATGGAGGCCCGTCACAGACCGGATTATGCGAAGGAGTGCGGTTTCTCTGCTACTGTTGGCGCTGACCACCCCGCCGGTTTGGGCTCTGGTCTCCACCAATGTCCCGCTGGGGCACTGGAGCTACGAGGCGGTGGAGAAGCTCGCCGATTACGGGCTCATCGACAGCTCGATGCTGACGATCAAGCCCCTCTCGCGGGTGGAGATGGCCCGGCACATTGCCCAGGCGATGTACACTCTGGACGCCATGGAGAATCCGCCGGCGATCCTCTTGGCCATCGTCGAACGACTCAAGGAAGAGTTCCGGGAGGAGTTGATCCTCATCGGCATTCTCGATGGCTCCTATGGTGGCTCCTCCATCAAGCCTGTTGAAGATCCGTATGTCGCCTATCTTTATGCCCGGCACAGGCCGGACCTGGAGAACATGCGAGGGGACGTATTTGGGCAAGGCTCGAACTTCCGGGCCGGTTTCGCCTCGCGCATGAAGCTCTTTGACACGGCCGCCTTTTACGTCCATCCCGAATACGCGTATTCCCCCCGGATCGACGAGGATGTGGACCTGATCGAAGCCTACGGCAAGGTGATGGTCGGCTGGCTCGAAGTGGAGGCTGGGCAAGATTCGCTGCGGTGGGGTCCGGGTGCCCACGGCGCCATACTCATCAGTGACAACGTGCGACCCCTGAAGATGGTCAAACTGAGCAACCCCCAGCCCCTGCAGCTTCCGTGGATCCTTCGCTACCTCGGGCCGTTCAAGGGAGAATGGTTTCTGGCCGAGCTGGAGGAGGACCGGGACGTTCCCGAGGCCAAGCTGTCCGGCGTCCGAGTCAACATCAAGCCTCTTCCGCTCGTGGAGCTCGGCGCATCGCGGGTGGTGATGTTCGGGGGACATGGCATGCCGCACGTGGACCTCTTTGACTACGCCAAGCTGTTCGTGGCCTGGGAAGAGCAACCGGCGGACAACCAGTTGGCCGGGTTCGACTTCTCCGTTCTCCTGCCGCTGCCCGAAGCGGTGCCCTTGCGGGCCGTCAAACTGTATGGCGACTTGGCCGGAGAGGATGCCGCCAACGGATTGCCGAGCAAATGGGGCAAACTATGGGGCCTGCAGCTCAGCGACATTCTCAGGACAGGGCGAACCGATCTGCGCATTGAGTACGCGAATGACCATGTGGTCGGCTACCCCAACGTATTCTACACGCATTCCATCTACAGTTCCGGCTATACCTACGAAGGCCGGATCATCGGACACCACATGGGCACCGACTCCAGCGATCTATTCGTACAGCTTTCTCACTATCTCACGGCCGATATGGTGGTAGCGCTCGCGTACGATCGGGAGGTGCACTCTCTCTCCGCCGACACACAACCGGCGGAGAACATTTTCGAGGGGAGTCTGCTTCTCTTTCCTTCGCGCGACTGGTGGATCCGAGCCGGATACCGCTACGAGAAGGGCGAGGAGGGTGGGGAGGACGAGAATCACATCTTCCACGTGGAGCTGGTTCGGCGATTCTGACCATTGATTATGGATGATGGATTATTTTGCCGCGCCGCGCGCCATTCCCATCTGTCCATCATCCATCATCAATAATCCATCATCAATTCCCTTATCCGGTGATGGCTTTCCAACTCTGATTCAGCTCCTCCATCAGAGTGATGACGTCCCGGATCATCTGCGGGTCCCGCTTGGTGTTGGCCTCCGTCAGGCGTCGATTCATGAACAGATACAGCCGTCGCAGATTCCGGGCGATCTCGCCGCCGGCCTCCGTATCCAGGACGGCATTGAGCTCGTTGATGATATCCTGGGTGCGGTTGATATACTGTCCTTTGGCGGCGTGGTTGCCTGCTTCCATCTCCCGGATCGCCAGCTTCATGAACTTGATGGCGCCGTCATAGAGCATGACAATCAAGCGCCCTTTGCTCTGCGTGCCAATCGCCGTCTGCTGGTATGCCGCGATTCCGTTCATGGTGTCATCCCCGTCATGAATAGGAGCCCCCGCTGGCCGACTGCAGGTCCTTGCCGCTCATCGGCTTGGGACGGGCTGTACCGGGTTGTGACGTTCATCAAGGGGGAGATGACTGAAGAATTCCGCCTCAGTCATCTCCCCGGAATTTCCCAATGCGGGTGTGACGCTTACGATTATCTCAGCAGCGTCAATGCCATCTGCGGGATCGAGTTGGCCTGCGCCAGCATCGCGGTGCCGGCCTGTGCCAACACCTGGTTGCGGGTCAAAGTCGCCATCTCGCTCGCGACATCGACATCTGAAATACGCGATTCGGCAGCCATCAGGTTCTCCGCCTGGATGCCCAGCACCTCGCCGGTCGCCTCCAGCCGGTTAATGTTGTAGCCGAACTTGGCCCGTGCGGTGTCCTTGGTATTGATCGCGCTGTCCAGAGTGGCCAGAGTGTCTCGGGCACTCGCGGCCGTGGTAATCGACAGGGTGCTGATGCCCAGCCCGACAATCGTCATCTTGCTTCCGGCGACGTCGATCTTGTCGGTCGCCCCGCCGAAGTGGATGGATACCGTGGCGGAGTTGTCGAGCATCTTGATCCCGTTGAAACTGGCGGCGGTGGCAATACGCTCGATCTCCTCGGCCATCTTATCGAACTCGTCGTCCATGATGCCGCGCTGGGCCGACGAGTACGAGCCGGTGGCCGCCTGCTCCGCCAACTGCTGCATACGTACCAGCAGGTTATCGACGACCTGCAGGGCACCTTCCATGGTCTGCAACAGGCTGACGCCGTCCTGGGCGTTGCGGGAACCCTGCTGCAGCACGGCGATATCGGCACGCATCAACTCGCGCACGGCCATGCCCGCCGCATCATCGCTGGCGCTGTTGATCCGCAAGCCGGACGACAGCCTCTCCACCGATGTGGCCAGGGCGTCGTAGCTTTCCCCGAGGTACCGGGCAGCATTTGCCGCCATAAGGTTGTTCTTAATTGCCAACATACATGCGACTCCTTAAAAAAGACCTCAATTTGGCCCCTACGAAAGCAATGGTCGATCTTCGTGCCTACAAGGGCTCTCGGCCCTTTATGCTCATTATCGAGGAAAAGGGCGGGCACTTAAGGCATTTACGTATGCCGAACAGCGACAAAGAGGGACCGCCCTTTAATAGGACCGCTGGCGCGACTGATACGCGTCGCATTGCCTCCGTCCGCCCTGTCGAAAATCTTCAGAAATCCGCGGGATCGCCGAAAACGGGTGTCCCAACCGCACTGGGGGTGGGATCCCGGAATGAGGGAAGCATCGGTCCTCCGTGCGTGCGTACCAGCAACCGCCACGGATGCATATTTTCTCATGAGGACCTGCGCGGATGGCCGATAATCCACACGGTATGGGAATCAGCAGGGCGATTGCCCTGCAGGACGGCGGACACCGCGTGAGGAGCACCCGCCCCATGCCGCCGCCTGCGGAGTTGGATTCCGTCGGTCCACAGCAACAGTAGTGAGTGCAGATGACATCCGACGAATATGTGACGCGCGATAAGACGCTGCTCGTGTTCAATTGTCACGAGCCCTGGATCTATCAACTCGGAGTGCTGGGCTACAAGCTGGACATCGTTGTTGACCTCCCCGGCAAATATAACAAGGGATGGGACGGGCGGATGCGCCCCGTGCCGGTCAACGCGCGTTTGATCAGCCTGCCCGAAGCGCTTCAGTCGCCGACGGACTACTATTGCATCATCACCCACAACACCACCGACCTGCTCGACATCCGCTCTCGGCCGGAACCCCGGCTGATTGTGCTGCACCACACCCTGGAAGGCCGGCTGCAGGAGGAACACTCCAGCGTCAACCCGCAAAAAATGAAGGATATGCTTCGTAAATACCTGGAGCTGGTCGGGGGCCATGCCGTCGCCACATCCATGTTCAAGGGCGAGTCCTGGGGACTGACGGACGATATTGTGCATTTCGGACTGGATGTCAACGACTACCCGCCCTACTCCGGCGAGATCGCGAAGGGTCTGCGCATCTGCAATTTCGTGAACAGCCGCCGGCATATCCTGCTTTGGGATTTTCACGAGAAGGCTTTTGCGGACATCCCGGTCACGTTGGTAGGCCGTAATCCGGACATTCCCGGCGTCGAGGCCGCCGAGAGCTGGGAGCACCTTAAGGCCATCCTGCAATCACATCGATTCTATGTCCACACGGCCGATCCGCGCTACGAAGCCGGCTACAACATGGCGACCGTCGAGGCGATGGCGGCCGGTCTGCCCGTATTGGGAAATCGCCATCCCACCTCCCCGGTCAAACATGGTGTCACAGGCTTCCTGAGCGATAATCCCAGGGAGCTGCAGCGCTGTGCGCGGCTTCTCCTGGAAGACAGGAAGCTCGCCGCCTTGATGGGGCAGCAGGCCAGAAAAACCGCGGCGGAACGGTTCTCGCTGATGCGGTTCAAGCACGCCTTCCTGCGCTCGATCGAGATCGCACGGCGGAAATGCCATACGCGCAAGGTCGATCCTTCGTCCTTGCGTTGTGGAGCGTTCGGGCCTGTCCCGGTCGCCGGCGGAAACAACGCCCCGCCGACGCCTACAGAAGCATATCGATTCGGCCGGGCGCGGTGTTCATCTGCGGATCCACAGCCGGCCCCTCTTGGGCATCCGTCGGATAGCTCGTGCCGGTTTGGGGCCAGCGCGCCTGTGAAGACGCCTGGGGATACTCCTGCTCCTGGCCCGAGCCATGCTGCTGCGGGCTGGCATCCTGCTGAGGCTGGCCCTTGCCGAACTCCCGCTGGGGCTGATCCGAGGTCACCACGTCGAGCTTTCTGACCTCCACCCCGGCCTCCTGTAAATTCCGAAGCACTTCCGGCAGTGCCTGCTCGATTTCGCGGCGTGTCTCGCTCTTGCTGACTTCCAGCAGGCCGCTGATGTGCCCACTCTCTTCGCGGAACCGCACAACCACTGAGCCCAGTTCCGGCGGATGCAGCCGAATCAGAAGCTGGTTTTCTCCTCGAGCCAGTGACGCACGCATCGAATCCAGAATCTGCTCGCCAACGCCCTGCGTCGGATTCTTGATCGCCGTGCCGTTGGCGCTCACACGAGGCACAGTGGCAGAACGCTGTGAGAGCGTCGGCTCGCCAACCGCCGCGGCGGTCGGTGCCTCAGACCGCACGTACAACCCGTCCTTCTTCGGGCGGAACGCAGCAGCTTCTTTCCCGCCGAGCTGAACGATTCCCTCTTTCACACTCCGGCCGGGAGGGCTCACCTCGTGTCCTGCCGTCACATTCCGGCGCGTATCGGCCCGGGGACTATTAGTACTCCGCTGAGGCTTGCTCAGCGTCTCTGTGCCCGGATCCTGCCTAACCACCTGGAGTTTCTCAAGCGTCCGATCCGACCTGTTCTCGGCAGCGACCGCGTGACCGTTCGACAGAGCTTTGGTCACCACCGCCGTATTCGGGCCGGCATCTCCGGCCTCGATGACGTTAGCGCGCGGGCCTGCCGGATCACTTCTACAGTGCCCGGCGACGGTCGGCTGGCTACTCCTCTGGGCATTTCCCGTCAGGTTCTGCGGAACCTCACTTGCCCCCTTGTCATTCTGCGCTCTCGGGACCTGCACCTGAGCCTGCTTTGCATCGGCCTCGACGAATCTCGCCGTACCCCCATTCTGTTTGGCCGGGCGGACGGTTTCCGGTGCGGCAACCACCCCACGCTCAATATTCGTAACCTCTTTACCAACCGGCGCTTGAGACTTGGTAACCACAAACCATTGCTTGGTGGGGACCGGAGGTTCAACAGAACCTCCGTTGCCGTTCGGCACCTGCGGGGATGACGCAGGGCGCGCCTGTTCAGCCGGCACAGGCGCTTTCGCCGGCTTGATTTTAGCGGCTGGAGGTTCCGGCGTTGTACCGGTGGAAACCGCGATGGCCGAATCAGTGATTCCCTCTTTCACGCCAACCTGCTGACCCTTTTTACCTATTTGTCCCACTCCCTCTTTTTTGACAGCCTTTCCCCCCACCCGCGTGTCTGATCCCGGCGGGTTGATCGCGAGCGTTGGCGTTCCCTTGTTCGCCGGCGCCAGTGACTCCCTGGGCGTGGGGACATCCACAGAGGCCTGCCTGCTATTTCGCCTGTCGGCTGCCGGGATTCCATTGATCGCGGCTTTACCGGACTTTAGCACTGCTTCGCCCGCTACGAGAGGCAGCACATCGGCGAACCGCTGTCTCGGTTTCCCATCCGCCTGGCCCGCCGGGCCTTTGGACCGAGCCGGCTCGCCGAGCGGCGTTGTCACAGGCACATTGTTGGCAAACATCACAGAAGCACGCATACTGCATCCTCAGATATGCCGAGGTATGAGCAAGCGGCGTGCCGACCCCGTGGCATGGCCATCGAACTGACGTAACCCGCTTTTCTGCCACAATTTACGTCGATACTCAAAAACGAAGGATGGATGTCGTCCAAACAACGCGGGACGCAACTTCCGGAGGAATGTTCCGGGCGAGAGAGGAATCTTCCCTCTGTACGGTCCGCCGTCGTAGTCGGCGGCTCACGTCAAATATCGTAACCGCGTGTATAGAAACCTGACACCGGCACTTCCCATGGAGACACACGAAACAAACCCATTTGACCTCTCCACGGCCCGGATTGGGCACGAATCGGCACAAAATGATGCGAATACCCTGCTTGGCACGCTTGTTGCTGCTTTGGGCGACAGCAGACAGAGTGTCTACGGACTCAGAAGGGATACGATATGGCAAGGCCGGTCGATGTAGTCAGTTTGCTCGAGGCGGGAATCAAGGCCGAAGGGCTCCGCCAGAACACCATCGCCGGCAACGTGGCCAACATCGAGACCCCGGGCTATCGGCGGCTCGACGTCAAGTTCGAGGAGCTGCTGGCCAAGGCCCTGGCCT